>Ga0265297_10005983_pt1 | contig 18038 bp, 10 predicted proteins | sample Munlanlwell13791_FD_192502 | JGI IMG/M metagenome (GOLD analysis project Ga0265297, IMG submission 192502) | Leachate microbial communities from a municipal landfill in Southern Ontario, Canada - Leachate well 137-91 | ecosystem: Engineered > Solid waste > Landfill > Unclassified | place...
ATTATCCGGCCCCGCTTTGAATTGATATCGCCTGTAACTAAACCCATGGCATCCCCGGGCGCCGTTATCTCCACGCTCATAATGGGCTCCAATAATACGGGGCTGGCGTCATGAATACCCTTTTTAAATGCCATGCTACCGGCTATCTTAAACGCCATTTCAGATGAATCCACGCTGTGATAAGATCCGTCATAAATCGTAACCTTTATATCAACAATCGGGTAACCTGCCACGGCCCCCTCTTCCATTGCCTGAATAACGCCTTTTTCAACCGCTGGTATGTATTGCCTGGGGACAACGCCTCCCACTACCTTATTTATGAATTCAAAATTGCCGCCCCTTGGAAGGGGTTCTATCTCAAGCCACACATCTCCATATTGCCCGCGTCCGCCTGATTGTTTCTTATATTTGCCTTGGACCTGCACCTTTTTCTTTATGGTCTCTTTATATGCAACCTTAGGCAGGCCAACCTCCACATCAACCTTGAAATCATTCTTAAGCTTTCCAATCATGGCCGTTAAATGCATATCGCCTAAACCAGAAACGATAAGCTCTTTTGTCTGCTGGTTTCTGGAAAATTTAAATGTGGGGTCCTCACTGTTTAATTTAGAAAGGGCTGTCATTATCTTTTCTTCGTCATGTCTGGATACTGGTTTCACTGACAAGGATATGGCGGATTCCGGCAGTCTGACAGGGAGAAACCTGAACTTTATACCGTCAGAGGCAATGGTATCTCCGAGGCCCGTCTCTTTCAATTTCGCGACAGCTGCTATGTCGCCTGACGAAACCTCTGAAACAGGCTTTTGTTCTTTACCCTGGAGCATAAAGATCTGGCCTATCCTCTCCTTCACTGACTTTGTCACATTATAAAATGATGTATCGCTTTTCAATGACCCCGAAAAAACACGGAAAACGGTAAGCTGGCCGATAAACGGGTCTATAAGAGACCTGAAAACAAAGGCTGAAAAATTCCCGCGCGTATCGGGCTCTATCCTGACAGGGCCTGACTCACCCTCCATTTCGGCAAACACCGGCTGGGCCTCCAAAGGCCCAGGCAACAGGTCATCTATACAGTCAATCAGTTCCGGTATGCCGACATTCTTTAACGCGCAGCCGCAAAGTATGGGAAATAATTTACCCTGGCATACGGCTTTTCTAAGCGCTTGGCGTATCTCATCCTCTGTCAGGCTCTCCCCAGAAATATATTTCTCAACAAGCGTGTCGTCAGTCTCGGCAATAGACTCGATCAGGTCTTCACGGTATTTTGCGGCCATTTCCTTTTCAACGCCCTGCAGCTTATCAACCTCCTGCCTATCCAACAACCATATAACCCTGCTAAAAGACTGCTGTTTCCCTATGGGAAATTGTAGCGGCAGACAGCCCTTACCGAATGTCTCGCGTATCGAGGAAACGGCCTTAACAAAATCCGAGTTCTCTTTATCCAATTTGTTCACGAACAACAAGCGGGGGAAATTTTTTTCTTTGAGCATGTCCCAACATCTTTCGGTCCCGGTTTCAACGCCGTTTATCCCGCACACTATACAAACGCCGGAGTCAACAGCCCTTATTGAGGATAAAAGAGAACCTGAAAAATCCGCGTAACCGGGGGTATCAATAAGATAAGAAAGCCTTCCGTTTCTTTCAACAGAAAAAACCTTTGATCTCATAGTGGTCTTGCGTTGTATCTCATCATCATTATAATCGCACATGCTTGTGCCCTGATCGACACTGCCGTGCCGCGTATTAATACCGGCCTTGAAAAGTATGCTGTCAATACATGACGTCTTACCTGAACCTGAATGACCTAAGAATATCGCCGTCCTCTTATTTTTCGCTTCAATCATGCTCAAGCCTCCCTTCGGTTACAGTATTATTTATAGTATTAACTTGATTATCATTATATATAAGGTATGATGAAGAGTCAAGATTTAATAAAAATATAGGCGGTATAAAGGGTGGATAATAAAAAATGGCAGAGGGTTTATCCTCTGCCATTTTAAATTTTAAGCCAGCAGCTACCTACTCTCCCACAATCTGGCGAATGCAGTACCATCAGCGACGAAGGGCTTAACTGCCGTATTCGGAATGGGAACGGGTGTTTCCCCTCCTCTATGACCGCTGGCAAATTTGCGTAACCTACCTATAAAAAACGATAGGATATAATGCGCAATCACTGCTAAGACCGGTAAAAAACTTAGCATGAAATGACAAAGACAACTTGTATAGTCGAAAAACTACCTTAATGAATTTATAAGACCAGTTACAGGCAATGTATACATACGCCTGTAACGATATAATGGTCAAGCCGCACGAGATATTAGTACTCCTAAGCTTAATCCCTTACGGGACTTACACACGGAGCCTATCAACCTTGTAGTCTACAAGGTCTCTTCAGGTACCTTATGGTACGGGATATCTATTCTTGGAGGGGGCTTAGTGCTTAGATGCTTTCAGCTCTTATCCTTTCCGAACATAGCTACCCAGCTTATACGCCTGGCGGCATAACTGGAACACTAGAGGTTCGTCAATCCGGGTCCTCTCGTACTACGGACTGATCTCCTCAAATATCCTACGCCCACGACAGATAGAGACCGAACTGTCTCACGACGTTCTGAACCCAGCTCGCGTACCACTTTAACCGGCGAACAGCCGGACCCTTGGGAGCTTCTCCACCCCCAGGATGTGATGAGCCGACATCGAGGTGCCAAACCGGGCCGTCGATGTGAACTCTTGGGCCCGATAAGCCTGTTATCCCCAGAGTACCTATTATTCGTTGAGCGATGGCGCTTCCACTTGCAACCACCGGATCACTAAGACCTGCTTTCGCATCTGCTCGACTTGTAGGTCTCGCAGTTAAGCTCTTTTATGTCTTTACACTCAATGCACGATTGCCATACGTGCTGAAAGAACCTTTGTGCTCCTCAGTTACCTTTTATGAGGAAACCGCCCCAGTCAAACTGCCCGCCTGGCATTGTCCTCACGCCTGATTCAAGGCAATGAGTTAGAATTCTAATAAAACAAGGGTGGTATTTCAAGGTTGGCTCCACCTCGGCTAACGCCAAGGCTTCACAGCCTCCCACCTATCCTACACATGTCGGATCAAAATCCAATACCAAGGTACAGTAAAGGTTCCGGGGTCTTTTCGTCTAGTCGCGGGTAGACGGCATCTTCACCGTCGCTACAATTTCGCCGAGCCCCTCGTTGAGACAGCGCCCAGACCGTTACACCATTCGTGCGGGTCAGAACTTACCTGACAAGGAATTTCGCTACCTTAGGACCGTTATAGTTACGGCCGCCGTTTACCGGGGCTTCAGATTGCAGCTTCTTCCCTTGCGGGAATAACCGCGCCACTTAACCTTCCGGCACCGGGCAGGTGTCAGTCCCTATACATCGTCTTACGACTTAGCAGAGACATGTGTTTTTGCTAAACAGTCGCCTGGGCCTCTTTAGTGTCACCTCAATCCCCTTAGACTGTGCGTCTTTAAGGTTTAAGGCACCCCTTCTTCCGAAGTTACGGGGCCAATTTGCCGAGTTCCTTAACGAGGGTTCTCTCGAGCGCCTTAGGATTTTCTCCTCGTCTACCTGTGTCGGGTTGCGGTACGTGCACCCGTCATACTCATTATAGCAGATTTTCTTGGCAGTGTGGTGTGAGTCAGTTCACCCGCTCCGTGGATTGGGCTCCACATCACCTCTCATCTCAAGCTCGCGCTTAAGACTACAGGCTTATCCCCAGACATCCAGCACTGGGTAGACCTAACCTACTGCGTCATGCTGTAATTGATAACGCATAACAGGTGGTATCTGAATATTAACAGATTGTCCATCGCCTACGCCTTTCGGCCTCGACTTAGGCACGACTAACCCTGGGTGGATTAACCTTCCCCAGGAAACCTTAGACTTACGGCGGATACGTTTCTCGCGTATCTTTTCGCTACTCATTCCGGCATAATCACTTCTATTTCGTCCAGAGCTCCTTACGGTACTCCTTCACTCTAACATAGAACGCTCCCCTACCAAATATCCCGCCCGAAGGCGGAATAAATCTGCAGTTTCGGCGACAGGCTTAAGCCCCGATTATTATCGGCGCGAGATCACATTGACCGGTGAGCTGTTACGCAATCTTTAAATGATGGCTGCCTCTAAGCCAACATCCCGGTTGTCTAAGTAACCTCACATCCTTTACCACTTAGCCTGTTCTTAGGGGCCTTAACTGGCAGTCTGGGCTGAATCCCTCTCGACTATGAAGCTTATCCCTCACAGTCTCACTCCTATGATACGGTTGATAGTATTCGGAGTTTAATTGGGTTCGGCAGACGGGTAAGTCCCCTAGCCCATTTAGTGCTCTACCCCTATCAACTATTACATAAGGCTGTCCCTAAAGACATTTCGGGGAGAACCAGCTATTTCCGAGTTTGATTAGCCTTTCACTCCGATCCACAGCTCATCACCTGCCTTTTCAACGACAGTGCGTTCGGGCCTCCACATGGTTTTACCCATGCTTCACCCTGGCCATGGATAGATCACTCGGTTTCGGGTCAGCTCAGTATAACTTGTCGCCCTTTTAAGACTCGCTTTCGCTACGGCTCCTCTCTGCAAAGAGATTAACCTTGCTACACTGAGCAACTCGCCGGATCATTATTCAATAGGCACGCGGTCAGCCATTATCCTCTAGGAGGATCATAGGCCTTCCACAGCTTGTGAGCTTACGGTTTCAGGTACTATTTCACTCCCCTCAACGGGGTACTTTTCAGCTTTCATTCACATTACTTGTGCACTATCGGTCATCAATTAGTATTTAGCCTTGGCCTGTGGTCAGGCCGGATTCCTACGGGGTTTCACGTGTCCCGTAGTACTTGGGATACTGTTAGGCCGGTTAACGGATTTCACTTACAAGACTATCACTCTCTTTGGTTGGGCTTTCCAGCCCATTCAGTTATCCATAACCATACCACATTACAGTCCCGCAACCCCCTTGGCACATGTGCTAAGGGTTTAGGCTGTTCCTCGTTCGCTCGCCGCTACTTAAGGAATCAATGTCTTTTTCTTTTCCTCAGGGTACTAAGATGTTTCAATTCCCCTGGTATCGCCTCTTAAACCTATGTTATTTCAGTTTAAGATACCTTGATATTACTCAAGGTGGGTTCACCCATTGGGAGATCTCCGGATCAAAGGCTGTTTGCGCCTCCCCGAAGCATATCGCTGCTTACCACGTCCTTCATCGCCTATTGACGCCAAGCCATTCACCATAAGCTCTTTGTAGCTTGACCAAAAACTCGATAAATAATATACCCATCCACTCTTTCAAGCTAATGGGCATAAAATTACGGTTCTCGTTTGAAATTGTAGTTTTTCGACTATACAAGTTGTCAAAGAACAAATCTATTGTATTGATAGGGCGCCAATATTACCGCCTTACCATAGGATAGTTCATGATTCGTTCACAATAAAAGGTTTTCAGCTCACGTATCAATTCTGTCAACCAAATGGTGGAGATGAGGGGGATTGAACCCCTGACCCCCTGCTTGCAAAGCAGGTGCTCTCCCAGCTGAGCTACATCCCCATATTAGTTCGCGGCTGATTATCCGCAGTCACAGGATCAATACTGTCAGCTGCAATCCGCAGACTATCAACTAAATGGTGGGCCCAACTGGAATTGAACCAGTGACCACCGCGTTATCAGCACGGTGCTCTACCAACTGAGCTATAGGCCCACAATATCGTAAAAATAAACTTGCTCCCGGCATTGCTTCAAGAAAAGCGACCCATTGGATGCGTTTGAGCATTCGAAGGAGATCTACTACCGATTCGCGTTACTTTTTCTTTTCCGGGGCAGTTTAGATCAAACTGCAGGCCCTCTGGAGAAATCAGGTCACTAAATTCATTGAAATCCCGAGCCGATACTATAAAAGAGCAACTGAAAAAAGGATGCCAAAAACCAGCGAAAGAAACCACTCGTTGTTCCATACGGCGGCTCAAGAGCCGTCATACGAAAATACTCCTTAGAAAGGAGGTGATCCAGCCACACCTTCCGGTACGGCTGCCTTGTTACGACTTAGTCCCCCTTACCAACCACACCTTCGACGCCTCCTTCCTTGCGGTTAGGTCAGCGGCTTCGGGTGCAATCGACTCAGGTGGCTTGACGGGCGGTGTGTACAAGACCCGGGAACGTATTCAGCGCATCGTGGCTGATACGCGCTTACTAGCGATTCCGGCTTCATGGAGGCGAATTGCAGCCTTCAATCTGAACTGGCCCTGCTTTTTTGCGATTAGCTCCACCTCGCGGTTTGGCAACGCTTTGTAGCAGGGATTGTAGCACGTGTGTCGCCCAGGGCGTAAGGGCCGTACTGACTTGACGTCATCCCCACCTTCCTCCGTTTTATCAACGGCGGTCCTCTTAGAGATCCCAAAATGGGCAACTAAGAGCAGGGGTTGCGCTCGTTGCGGGACTTAACCCAACACCTCACGGCACGAGCTGACGACAGCCATGCAACACCTGTGTATCTGTCTTTAAGGGAAGGCCCTACTTTCATAGGGCTGTCAAATACATGTCAAGCCCTGGTAAGGTTCCAGGCGTAGCGTCCTATTAAACCACATGCTCCACCGCTTGTGCGGGTCCCCGTCAATTCCTTTGAGTTTCATCGTTGCCGACGTACTCCCCAGGTGGTGCACTTAACGCGTTAGCTACGGCGCGCCCCTTTGACAGGACACACCTAGTGCACATCGTTTACAGCATGGACTACCAGGGTATCTAATCCTGTTTGCTACCCATGCTTTCGTGTTTCAGTGTCAGTTATATGCCAGAGAGGCGCCTTCGCCGCAGGTGTTCTTCTTGATATCTACAGATTTCACTCTTACACCAAGAATTCCCCTCTCCTCTCATATACTCAATCCCGATAGTTTTGAGCGCAATTCTTCAGTTGAGCTGAAGGCTTTCACACCCAACTTGCCGGGACACCTACACACCCTTTACACCCAATAAATCCGAACAACGCTTGCCACCTCCGTATTACCGCGGCTGCTGGCACGGAGTTAGCCGTGGCTTCCTCTCAACGTACTGTCAATCCAGCACATTATTCACATGCGGAACTTTCATCCGTTGCGACAGAGCTTTACGACCCGAGGGCCTTCATCGCTCACGCGGCGTCGCATAGTCAGGCTTTCGCCCATTGCTAAAGATTCTCGACTGCAGCCTCCCGTAGGAGTCTGGGCAGTGTCTCAGTCCCAGTGTGGCTGACCATCCTCTCAAACCAGCTACCCGTCAAACGCCTTGGTGAGCCGTTACCTCACCAACAAGCTGATAGGACGCGGGCTCATCTTAAAGCGACAGGTCCTAAAAGGATCCCCGCCTTTACCCGGTTTCTCTTATGAGAAACAGGGCACATCACGTATTAGCTCCTCTTTCGAGGGGTTATCCGCAACTTTAAGGTAGATTGCCCACGCGTTACTCACCCGTTTGCCACTAGAACACCCTATCCCTTCGGCCGAAGCCTCTGTTCAAGGGGTCTCGTACGACTTGCATGCCTAAACCACGCCGCCAGCGTTCGTTCTGAGCCAGGATCAAACTCTCCAGTTTGATATCTGCTCTAAGCCCACAGCTTTCCACCCGGGCCTAAGCACCGGGTTCGAACCATGGACTATGATCTACTTGATTTCGTCTGCCTGTATCTCAACAAACAGAGCCTTGCACAAGTGGTTTCTTTTTATTCGCTAGCTTTTGGCTATCCAATTTTCAAAGATCATTTTTAAAAACAGACATAAAAAAAGGCATCAAGACGATGCCTAAAAAAATCACGTCTTTTATATTAAAAATATCAGGTAATCTCAAGCAAAGCTTCTCTCAAGAAGCTCCTCCTTTTATAGCGGTAATTCCGGACTACGCCTCCCGCCAACCCATATGATTATCAATGTCGGATAAACAGAATAATATAATAAGGTTCATACAAAATAACACAATCCCCTAACCTTGTCAAGTATTTTTTTAATATATTTTTTCTCCCCAGAACTACACAATAGTAGAAATTTTATGAGTCTATTAGACACAAAGCTCTACCAGGAGAAGTTACGAATCTACAATAGATGAGGTTAGGTCAATAGTACCCTGTTCCCCGCTTATTTCTTTTCTGTTTTTTTAATCAACGCTAATGCCTCCGCCCCAAACCTTGAAAAGGCAAATATTTTTTTGCCCAAATCTTTCAATGACGCGCCCAAATGATACACAATGTCTTCGTTTACAATCAAAAATCTATCATGAGCGTCTTTGAATTCTTCAATAATAATTTCAGGATACTGTTCATTATTCTTCTTAATATCCAGACGCAGCTGCTTTGAAATGTTCTTTGTTAGAATCCGCGCGGAAACACCGGTTTTTCGTTTTGAAAACAAGGTCAAAACTGTATCGTCCACATAATTGTCAATAAGCGTTATGGATTTTTCTGCCTTTCGTATGATATCAGATATAAATTTATAGGCATCAAAAATCTGTCCATCAAAGAATATCCCCTTATCGGGAATCTCCTCTTTTTGCTCAATCGCCTGAAATACCAGGTCAAATTTTCTGTCCGTCTCTGTCTGATAAGTGATTTGCTTTTGCTCCAGCGTCTTTAGCCTCGGTAAAATCTGAGCGTGTAAAGCAATAATCCTTCGCGTCGCCACAAAAGCCCGCATAATCCGGATACTGATATTAACAGCCGTTTCGCTCTTCAGAACAGCCGAAAGCATTGCAACTCCTTGTTCTGTGAATACATACGGTAAATAGCGCCTTCCGCCTTTTCCTTTTGAGGTCACAGCTTGTGACCTCAAAGGACCGGCTTCCTGTTCAGTCAACTGAAACATAAATTCTTCAGGAAAACGTTTAATATTTCTTTTAACCGCTTGATTTAACACTTTTGTTTCCACACCGTAAAACTTTGCCAAATCGCTGTCCAACATAACCTGAACATTCCGAACCGCGACAATTTTTTTTGAATTATATTCAATTGTGAGGTTTTTTTCTCTAAGGACTTATACTTAATGGCGCACCTCTCTTCCGATTCCCAAACCGCTTTTAATTTCTCTACCTGGCATTTGACAACAGAATAACCCGGGTATCCGGACCTAAATCTTACAAGGCAATCTTCGCGGTTAATTTCCTTTGATACAATCTCAACCTTTGTAAACCACCTCGCAAATTTACCATTATCAACAAACGTCTACATTGCCTGGTTATAAACCTTCCGTTTATTGCCAATCCACTTTGAGCCGTTAACGCACGTAATTCCAACATCCTTCCACAACACTCATAAACCAGATTGTAATAATTATGGCTGCAAAACGGTTTTCCCGTTATACGTCTTCTATGTAAAATATTTTAATGTTCTAAAATAAAAAACCTTCGTATAGCCATAAGAAGCCTTACGAAGGTTTTACTTGTTTTATATCGGTCCAGGATTTATTCCTCCAAACACAAGACCTGTCTAATTGTGTGTATATTGTAGGGCGCAAAACAAGGTTTGTCAAGAATATGTTACATTATGTTTTTGAATATTCTTTCAAAAAATTCCTTACATTTTTTATTATTATAAACACGCATACGGAACATTTGGCATGCCTGTGCCGCGGAGACAGCGGACGCATATACAGCATCGGAGCCGGTTAAATTATGCGAATAAAAATACCGCCTGTCCAGGCCTGACCAGAATGTATACGTCAAAATGGCCGGTGATTTTTCAGCGTAAGATCAAAAACAACGGACTTTCCGCATGGCCGACTTTATGCGTTCAAGGCCTTTGTCTATCTCCGCTTCGTCAAGGGCGTAACTTAAACGTATATGCCCCGGAGCGCCAAACCATTCACCCAGGTAAAAAATTACATTGTATTCCATGAAAAGAGTGGTAAGAAATTCGCGCGCATTACTGCATTTCGGCAGTATATAAAAAGCCCCTTCGGGCTTCCATAATTCAAAGCCTAAATCACAAAACCCTTTATATATCTTGTCCCTGCGCTTACGCCATATATCCTTTTGCGCCATGATATATTGCCTGGGCGCGGACATGGCCCTTAAGGCCATGTCCTGGCCAACAAGATTCGTGTTCATGGACGTGTGGGTCTTCATCTCTATGGCGTCTCTGACTATCTTCTTATCCCTGCTCCAGAGATAGCCTACTCTTACGCCGCACATGGCATAGGTCTTGGAAAACGAATTAACGGTAATAACACGTTCTCCCTTGAGAGTATAGTTTTCACGTTCATAGATAAGGTCTTTATAGACCTCATCGGAGACTATATAAACGCCTAATCTGGCGGTAATCGATTCTATCTCTTTCAGCGTCTCAACAAGTTCCACCCTGCCTGTGGGATTTGACGGGGAGTTGATAAGCACCACCTCGCAGTCCTTGACCTTGCTCTTAAAGTCATCTATATCTATACGGCCGTCGACAAGTTCAGTGAAAACGGCCTCCATGCCCGAGAGTTCAATAATCGGAAGATACGAATAATAATAAGGTCTTGGTAGAAGGACCTTCCCCTTTCCGAAACAACGAAAGATCAGGTCAAGGGCCTCGGAGGCTCCATTTGTTATAACAAAATTCTCCGCGTCAGAACCCGGGTATTCTCCGGACAACGCCTGCCTCAAAGGAAATTCCCCCTGTATCAATCCATACCTTAAATCTTTTCGTATATCTATACCTTCTATTGCCTCATTAGGCGGCGGCAGGTCAGGCTGGCCGGAACCGAAACTTATAATACCGTTTCCCTGCCGTCCTATAAAAACCGCCGGACTTGTAAGATCAAGTGCGCGCGCCATTTTTGCCACCTTTTTGTATAAAAACCATTAAACAAATACCGTTTAAAAAATACGCGGATGTGTTTTTGCCCATTTAACGCAATGACAGCCTAACAAATCTTCTCCTGCCAACCTGTATCACCATTCCGTTTTCCGGGATTATCTTCATATCCTCATCAGACACCTTTTGACGATCCACAAGAACAGCCCCCTGTTTTACCATAGCCCGAGCCTGGGTATTAGATCTCGTAAGGCCCGACTTCGTCAGGAGCGCGCATATCCATATCACGCCTTCCTCAAGGCCGGATCTGTCAACTTCGTAAACCTGGATGTCATCCGGTATATCCTTTTTCACAAATATCTTTTTAAATTCCATGGCCGCTGATTCAGCCGGCTGGCTGCCATGGTATTGCTTTATAATCTCTTTCGCGAGCCGGATCTTTACGTCCCTCGGGTTTGTCCTGCCTGATCCCGTATCGGACTTCATAGCCCCAATCTCTGCAGAGCTTATATCCGTAAGCAAATCATAATATCTCCACATCAACGTGTCGGATATGGACATGATCTTTCCAAACATCTGGACAGGCTTATCCGTTATTCCTATATAATTCCCCAGGCTCTTTGACATTTTCTGGACACCATCGGTCCCTTCAAGCAGAGGCATGGTAAGCACTATCTGTTCAGGCATATTAAAGCGCCTCTGCAGGACCTTCCCCATCAGGAGATTGAATTTCTGGTCAGTACCGCCCACTTCTATATCGGACTTCAGAACGACGGAATCATAAGCCTGAAGCAAAGGATAGATGAACTCAAGCAGGCTTATCTCTTTTCCCAACTTATACCTTTTTGAAAAATCATCTCTTTCAAGGACGCGGGCGACTGTCTGCAACGCGGCAATCGACATAAAATCCGTCAACGTCATAGCGCCAAACCATTTGCTGTTAAAGGCTATGTCGCATTTATCCATATCTATGATCTTGGATACCTGGCTTTTATATGTCGCGGCGTTTTCCTCTATCTGTTGGCGGCTCATGCATTTTCGTATCTCTGAACGCCCGGACGGGTCTCCTATCATAGCGGTATAATCACCTATAAGGAAGACGACCCTGTGCCCTATATCCTGAAAGTGCCGCATCTTCCTTAGAAGCACCGTATGACCAAGGTGTATATCCGGCGCCGTAGGATCGAATCCGGCCTTGACAACGAGCGGCCTTTTGTCTCTTTGGCACAACTCAAGCCTTCGCGCAAGCTCCGCTTCATCGATTATCTCAACAACGCCTCTCTTTATAATCTCTAATGATCTGCCTATATCCATAGGGAAGCCCTACACCTGCCTTAATTCATGCCCTTGGCGCTAAGACCTATCTTCCTTGTGTCATTGTCTATCTTTATTATTCTGGTACTTATCTTATCTCCGATCTTGTATCTTTCCTCTATATTCGTGACAGGTTCATCCGAGAGCTCGGATATATGAATAAGCCCGTCTAAATCCTTGTCAAACTCGACGAAGACACCAAAATTCGCTATCTTTGTGATAACACCTTCCACAACAGTATTCACGGGGTATTTTTGCACATACAATGGCCACGGATCCTCCGAAAGCTGTTTCAGGCCCAGGGATATCTTCATATTTTCCTGATCGACGGAAAGCACTATCGCCTCTACCTTCTGGCCCTTCTTTAAAACCTCCGAGGGATGCGACACCTTCTTTGTCCATGATATATCGGAGACATGTATAAGCCCGTCTATATTGTCATCAAGCTCGACAAAGGCGCCATAATCAGTCAGGTTTTTGACCTTGCCCTTTATATGGGAATTCTGGGGATATTTTACCGGCGCTTCAAGCCACGGATTGGCCTCAAGCTGTTTAAGACCTAATGATATCTTCTGGTTATCCATATCGGCCGAAAGCACAACGGCCTCAACCGTGTCCCCTATGGCCACCACATCCGAGGGATGGCTTATCCTCTTTGTCCACGAGATCTCAGATATGTGTATAAGGCCTTCAACGCCTTTTTCAAGCTCGACAAAGGCCCCATAGGCCACGAGATTGACTATCTTGCCTTTTACCTTTGAACCGACCGGGTATTTGTTGCCAACCTCTTTCCACGGATTAGGGGTTTTCTGTTTCAAACCCAAAGACACCTTGAGATTTTCTTTATCAAAATCAAGGACCATAACCTCTATTTCATCTCCCACGGCAACGACTTCCGAGGGATGGCTTATCCTGCCCCAGCTCATATCGGTAATATGCAAAAGCCCATCAATACCTCCAAGATTGATAAAAGCCCCGAAATCCGTTATGTTCTTTACCACGCCTTTACGGGTCTGGCCCTTTTCAAGTTCCCCGAGTACCTTCTGCTTCTGTTCCGCCTTTTCCTGCGCGATAACTTCCTTCCTTGACACAACTATGTTCTTGCGCGGTTTATTGATCTTTATAATCTTATAATCAAGCTCCTTGCCCAGTAGACCGTTCAGTTCAATAGGGCCCTTAAATGTTGATTGGCTTGCCGGCAAGAACGCCTCAACGCCTATGTCAACCATCATACCGCCCTTAACCTTTCTGGTGCCCCGGCCCTTGATCACATCACCCTCATTGTAGTTATTTATTATATTTTCCCAGCCCGCGATCTTCTCAGCCTTGTTCCTTGAAAGCACCACCATCCCGTTCTCGTCTTCAACAGACTCAAGCAAGACATCTACTTCGTCTCCGATCTTGATATCGGCAGCAGAGCCAAACTCGGAAAGAGGGATAAGCCCTTCGGACTTGTATCCTATATCAATAACGGCGTCCCTTTTGTTTATACCGATCACCCTTCCCTTTATGATCTCTCCTTCTTTCAGGCTTTTCACGCTTTCATAGTAGGCCTGCTCAAAAGCACTCTTGCCCGTGCCCTCCGGCTCTGCGTCATTTAATTTTTTCAACAGATCTCCGCCTTTCGCGTCTTCGATATTATTTTCCTGCATTTTACACGCTCCTCCTTGTAATATTATTTTTTATTCGTTTTTCGACCTCTTCAACCATGCTGCCCGGGGTCGAGGCGCCGCTTACTATGCCGATGGACATAGCGCTGTCAAACCATCCCGGCCTTAATTCGTCCGCTGATTCTATATGGTGCGTCACGACACCTGATCTCCTGCACGTCCTGGCAAGATGCTTGGTGTTGGCGCTGTTCTTTCCGCCTACAACGCATATCACATCCGATACGGCGGAAAGCTGCTTTGCCTCTTCCTGGCGCCGTTGGGCATCATTGCATATCGTGTTAAAGATCCTGCATTCCGCGTAATCGCATGCCAATAAGCCCCGGGCTATTTTTACGAAAATATCGCGCGATATCGTTGTCTGCGCGACAAGCGCTATTTTAGTTTTTTTCGCGGCTATCTTTTTTATACAGTGGCGTTTTGTCACGACCGCGACATTAGGCCCTGCCGTCTCAACCAGTGCCTGCACCTCGGGATGGTGTTTTTCGCCGGCTATGACAATAAAATACCCCTCCTTGCGCAGACAGGATACGATACTGTGAGAGCGGCTGACAAAGGGGCATGTCGTATCCAACACACCGGCACAATAGGCCTCGGCTTTCTTCCTTATAGCAGGCGGTATACCATGAGAACGTATAATAAGATGCAAGCCCCGGCCCTGTCTTATATCCGATATGACCTTAAGCCCTTTCCGGGACAATTGTTTAACAACAAAAGAATTGTGTATTATAGGCCCGAGTGAACACGTGTTTTTACCTTTGCCTATCACGCCTTCCGCCGCGGAGATGGCGCGTTTGACGCCAAAACAAAAACCGATATGGCTCGCTTTAATTATCCGCGGCTTTACCTTTTTCAATATTTGATATCCCATCTATTATGCTATCCGCGAACACCTGATAGCCCGCCTTCCTCATCTCATAAGGTATGCCTTTTTCGGCATACAAAGGCCTGCCGAACGTGACCCTTACGGTATTCGGCCTTATACACCGAGAACCTATGGGCAGGACCTTTTCGGTGCCGGTCACATATGCCGGCACAACGCAAACCCCCGTTGTAAAAGCAAAAAGCGATATACCGGGTCTTGCCTTACCTAGCCGGTTATCCCTGCTCCGCGTACCCTCGGGAAAAAGTAAAAGTGCCCTGCCGTCACGCAATACCCTTATGCCTTTTTTTAACGCAGCCTTATCCTCGCCGGACCTCTTAAGCTCAATGCAATCAAGGCGGCGCAGTATCCATCTTGATATATTGTTTTCAAACAGTTCCGCCTTGGCCAGAAAGGATAATCTCCTGTCAATACATACCGACAAGATCACAGGATCAAGGTTACTTCTATGATTGCTTGCCAGTATAAATGCGCCATTCGAGGGGATATTGCCCCTGCCCCGTATCTCCAGCCTAAACAGAAATCTGGCCAATATGCCTGCTGCAATCTGAATAAACCAATATAACATGTTTTTCGAGGTTAACGCGAATATAATAAAGCTTGCTTATATTTGTCTTATATGCCTAAAAAACCTTAAAAACACGCGGTTATATAACCCTGGAGCCTGTCCGCAACCTCATCTATTGTCATGCGTGTCGTATCAATGACTATTGCTCCGTCAGCAACTTTCAAAGGGCCTATCTTTCGCGTTATATCCTTGTGGTCTCTTATCTTTAGATCCCTGTCTACATCTTCACGGCTTATGTCCACACCTTTTGATATCAGCTCTCTATACCTTCTGTTAACGCGCTCGTTAAAATCAGCATCAATATAAAATTTAAACCTTGATTTGGGGAATACCACTGTCGCGATGTCCCTACCCTCAAACACGGCCTTTCCCCTTGCCCCTATACTGCGCTGAATATCCTTCATCCTTTGCCTGACCGCCGCGACCTTGGCTATACAAGACACATTTTCGGTAAGCTCCGGGGTGCGTATAAGAGAGGCAACATCCTCATTGTCAAGCATGACGGATATGCCGCCTAAGGCATCCGGCACAATATCAAGCTTTGTCTCCATGGAAAGCCTTGCTATCTTTTCCTCATCGCGCAGGTCCAAACCTTCACGCATGGCCTTGAGGGTAAGGGCCCTATACATAGCCCCTGTGTCTATATAGGCATAGCCGAGCCTTCGTGCCAGCAATTCAGCCACAGTGCTCTTGCCTGAACCCGCGGGACCGTCTATAGCGATTATGTCAATCAATAAAACCTCTCTTTTTCATGGCTCGCTTAAGCGCGCCGGACAAGGCTGGCCTATTGCCAGAAACCATGTCATTCTTCAAGCACCGAAGGCCTTTTTCAAAAAGGCCTATCGCCTTTAAGACATATCTCTTATTCTGCATAAATATTTCTTCCCACATCTCGGGGCTACTACCCGCTATTCTTGTCGCATCGCGGAAACCGCTTCCCGCTAGGGCAAGCTCGTTTTTTGATACCATATCACATAAGACATACGCCAAGACATGTGGTAGATGGCTTATCTTGGCCACGATTTCATCATGGGTTTTTGGCGGCATTAAAAATACCTTCGCGCCCAACATGGTCCAAAAACCTTTCACCCGTTCCAACGCCTTTCTATCCGTAAACCTGTCTGGGGTAATAATGCACACGCTCTCGCGGAACAACCCCGCATCGGCAAAGGATACGCCTGATCTCTCGGAACCGGCCATAGGGTGCGTCGCCACAAAATATATATCATTTGGCACTAAGTCCCCGGCAAAACGCATTATATCCTGCTTCGCGCTATTTACATCAATTACGATAGCCCCCTTCCGGGCATACTGGAAGGCCTGACCTATCTTTTCCTTGACCTTGCCGGCAGGGGCAGAAACAATGATCAGATCGGCATCCTTGACACCCTCTGCCAGGTTAAGGGTCCCCATATCTATAGCTGACATCTCCAGGGCCCTGTCAATAGAAGACCGCTTCCTGCCTACCCCCACAACCATCGGACACAGACGCCCGCGTTTTATTGCCAGCCCGATGGAACCCCCGATAAGGCCTACCCCGATTATTGATACCTTCCTGAACACAATCATATCGTCTTGTCAACCACCTTTGCCAAAGGCCTTAACTGTTTAATCATCTCTTTGAATTTTATAGGAAGCATTGACTGTTCCCCATCCGAGAAGGCATGCTCCGGGTCCGCGTGCACCTCTATCATAAGCCCGTCACAACCGGCGGCAACAGATGCCTTGGCGATAGGTCCCACAAGGCCCCATTTTCCCGTAGCGTGGCTGGGATCAGCAATGATAGGCAGATGGCTCAAGCGCTTTACCACAGGTATCGCGCTTATATCCATTGTAAATCTAGTGACATCCTCAAATGTCCTGATCCCTCTCTCGCATAAAACTACGTTGAAATTACCGTTAGCGAGTATATATTCGGCTGACATAAGCCACTCTTTTATGGTGGACATCATGCCTCTTTTGAGCAGGACGGGTTTTTTTGAAAAACCCACTTCTTTCAGCAGATTAAAATTTTGCATATTCCTGGCACCTATCTGTATCATATCGGCATAACGCTCAATAATACCGATATCCCGTATATCCATCACCTCTGTAACCACCGGCAAACCTACCGTCTTGCCAGCCTGCTGTAAATATTTCAGGCCCTCTTCGCCAAGACCCTGGAACGCGTAAGGAGATGTCCTTGGTTTAAATGCCCCTCCCCTTAACATCGCGGCGCCGGAGGCCTTGACCGATTTAGCTATCTTTAAAAGCATATCATAGTTTTCGATAGAACAGGGGCCTGCCATTATAATAAGCCTACCCGAGCCTATCTTGACCCCGCTTACATCAACAACAGTGTCCACGCTCTTGAATTCACGCGAGACAAGCTTATAAGGCGCCATAACAGCCATAACCTTTTCAACCCCGGGAAAAACACTTAGAGGCTGTGATCTCAATATATCCTCATCGCCTATAGCGCCTATAATGGTCCTTTCGATGCCCTTAGAGACCATCGACTTCATGCCGAGGCCCTTGAGATGGCTGACCAGATGTTTTATCTGTTTGTCCGTAGCGTTCTTTTTAAATACTATTATCATTTAAAACTCCTTTTGAGTGCTTTTATAAAAGCCCTGTTTTGCGGCATTGTGCCGATGCTCACCCTCGCCCATCCGCCCAAACCGTATGAGCTCATGTCACGTATGATAATACCCGACGGTAATAACCTTGAAAATAATTCGGCGCCGCTTAGGTCTTTTAAAGAAATAAGCACAAAATTGGCGCAAGATACTATCACGTTAAAACCCATCTCCCGAAGAGCCTTTACGATATAAGACATCCCTTTCCTGTTAAGCCCCTGCACCTTC
>Ga0265297_10005984_pt1 | contig 18036 bp, 28 predicted proteins | sample Munlanlwell13791_FD_192502 | JGI IMG/M metagenome (GOLD analysis project Ga0265297, IMG submission 192502) | Leachate microbial communities from a municipal landfill in Southern Ontario, Canada - Leachate well 137-91 | ecosystem: Engineered > Solid waste > Landfill > Unclassified | place...
TCACCCTCTAAGTAGTCACGAATGTTATTCAACACTTTATCCACTTCCCTCTCACCTCCAGCTTGTAGTTCACATGGACATGGTTGCGACTGTGGCTTGATATCGCTGCAAGTATCACAAAGCCACATCCGCTATATAGTTCGGAGGTGCCATAGCTTCTCCGCCACCCTCTTTCGCGACCTCAGGCGTATTATCCCCACTCTCACCATATATATTTCCCGGCGTTTTTAGAAGTAACTCCATAAACTGTCTCAGAAGTTCATGTTGCGATTCCTTGAACTCGACCACTAGCCGGGTCCACTCGGGTCTAGCCTGGATCTGGTACCTGACCAGCGTCTTTGTTTCCAGCTCGTTTTTAAAGGTTTTGGTTGCTGTCATCGCTGCACCTCCCCTACAAATGTTCCTGTGCTCAATATTGAAGATGTTTCACCGCCGGTTACCTCTTCTATCTCCACAATGTAATGCGAGTTTCACTATCATTTCTTATTGCACGCTCTGTCGTTCTTTCTCCAAGTATGGTTTCTCGGTTGGTATCCTCTCCCACCCTCGGATCTTGTAATCCTCTCCTGATAAACTGGCTCGGGCACTATTGATATTTGAAAACAAAGGACATATCATACCGCGTTCAGTTATATCACTGTCGGATTCTTTTGCCGTCTCCTCCTGAATTCTGTTTCTCATGTTTTCTAGGACCCAGAACCATATATAGCCATCGGCCAAAGCTACCGCCGTTTGTGCACATAAGGAGACCAGACCGGTGAAGTATCGTCCCTCGCCAAAGCAAAAGCCGGTAAATGTGCCCCAGGGTATGGTCAAAGCACCGAGAGCTATTGTAGTTGCTTTTAAAATTGTGTATTTTTTCTGTAGCTTCATGCTTGTACCTCCGGTTCTGATATTGCTGTGTCATCTCATTCACCCTCTCCGACTCAAATCTGAAAAGTTGCCTGGCGATTAAATAGTCAGTCTACTGTCTGGCTTGCGACCAGCTGAGACAGTCTAAATCATCATTTCGTTCTTCTCGTACCTCATCCAGTACTAGACACACAGTGCACCTTTCAACGTCGGGTATCGCCTTAACGTTATCGCTAACAGTTTGGCCAATCTGGCTCAATCCATCTGACTCTATTTCCGCTATAATCTGGTAAGCGCCCGCCACCACCCAGCATGACTTGACTTCATCCACCTTACTTAACAGGCTGGAAATGCTCCTCGCTTTCGACACATAAGACGTATCCTCTTTTCCTAATGATGTGTTGATTAACAGGAATGCTTTCTTCCTCATGCTTCACCTCCCGGCAACAGTCTCGAACGAGACAAGCCAAAACTAATTTCGGCGCTAACACAATCAAAAAGGGACGGTAGTGCCCTTTGTTCAGGCTGATTACTTCAAGGTAGAGGCTGAATCAGGCGGTGGAGAGTGGAGTCCATGTTTCCGCAAGTGTTAGCGAGACTGGCGTGGCAGTGGACCAAGCAGATTCTGCCGCTGCCCTGGAAGGGTATGCCGGTATCTCAGGAACGAGGGAATTTCAAGCTCATGCTCATTTTTGCCCTTCAGGAGGCGCCTGATTTCCTGTTCCCAATCGGCACCACCAAGCATCCCCTTGCTGGCAAAACCGGTAGCAATCAGGGTCAGCCTGACCTCTTTACCCATGTTAGGGTCGAGGACAACGCCGAAGACGATATTCGCTTCTGGATCCACCGCCTGGCGGATGACCTCAGCGGCAGTGTTAACCTCGAAAAGAGTGAGATTACTGCCACCGGCAATATTAAATAACACGCCTTTAGCTCCCTGAATAGAGACATCCAGCAGGGGACTGGAGAGAGCCTCTTTAGCGGCGTCCTTTGTTCTGTTTTGTCCGGAGGCTTTCCCGACGGACATCCATGCCGGTCCAGCATCCTTCATGACTGCACGGACATCAGCAAAATCCAGATTGACGAGTCCCGGAACAGTAACCACCTCGGCAATTGCCTGCACGCCGTGATGAAGAACCTGGTCAGCCATCTTAAACGCCCCGTCAACGCCCATCTTCTGGTCGCAGAGCTTAAGCAAACGGTCGTTGGGAATAATGACCAGGGTGTCCACCTTATCAACCAGCTTTAGGATGCCTTCCTCAGCTACTTGGCTACGATGGCTACCTTCAAAGCTAAATGGCCTGGTGACTACGCCGATGGTGAGTGCCCCGCTTTGCCTGGCAAGCTCGGCTACTAGTGGCGCGGAGCCGGTGCCGGTGCCGCCGCCCATACCGGCGGCAATAAATATCATATCTGCGCCCTGAACGAGTTTTTTTATTTCATCCCGGCTTTCTTCAGCGGCTTTCTGTCCGATGCGAAGGTCTCCACCGGCACCCAGCCCACGCGTAGCCCGCTCACCGAGCTGCATACGAACCGATGCCTCAGTAACCGCCAGGTGTTTGGCATCGGTGTTCAAAGCAATGAACTCGACGCCGCGGATCTGGTCACGAACCATCCGGGTAACCGCGTTGCAGCCGCCCCCACCGAGTCCGATGACCTTAATCTTTGCGCTGCTAGGAACATAGCTTGTTTTGGTCATCGTACTTTCCCCCTTTCATCTATTAGGACTTAATTCACCCTCGTTGTTTTCTATAGTGCACGTTCCACTTGTTACAGATAGAATCAATACAGCTTTTCACCTCTGGATTTGGCGCCCGATATAGGCCCGCCAAAAATCCATGAAGCAGTTCACCACCACTCATACCGGGATTTGGCTCCTCCGGTCCCGGCAGATTAATATAGACAATCTCAGTCATTAGCTTCTGATATTCAATTGCTTGTCCCATAGCGCTTCCCCCTAGAAATTGGTACAGGGTTGAGGCCAGACGTGCAACTCGGGTTAACTTACGATGTGCTGGCTTACTACTTAAGCCAGTCTTCTATTTATACCGATAACGGTGCCATAGACCTGGCAACCAGTATCCGTTTCTTCAGTTGCGAGAGTGTCACGATAGCGAACTAGGCTAATCTCTTCACCCTTATAGCAAAGGATAATATTGCCTTGTGAAGGTTTCGCTCCAATGTCAATAAAAATAACGTCTCCTTCTCTTATGTCCGGCTCCAGCGAGAAGCCTCGAACAAGGAGACCTTTAACGTTTTCACTGCCGTTATTTGATAATCCCCAGGTGGCATACTGTCCCACATCGAATACCCCAGTAATTAGTCGAGTAACATCTGCTGTAACCGGAATATCTACTGACTGAACTTCTAATCCGGCTACAGCCTCATCAAGCGTTTTTGGTGGCCCCTTACGAAACCTGGTGTTCTCTTCTATGTATCCGGCGGCTTCGTAAAGTTCGTTTGGGTGAACCTTAAGTGCCTTGGCCAGCGCTATAAACGTTTCTGCCGTGGGATTTTCGTAATCATCCAACTCCAGACGGGAAATGTGACTTCTGGTCAGTCCGCTTAGTTTGGATAGTTCCCACTGGCTAATACCCCTGCGCCGCCTTATTGCTTTGATGTACTTTCCCAAACTCATATACCATTTCGCCCCGTAACCCCCAGATTTTTATCATTGGGTCTGCTACTAGCGTAGCATAGCAATAACATCCCTGTCAAGAGGTCAAATAGCTTCAATAATATTAAAGCATAAAATCTTCTTAACCCCTTGCAAAATGGCTCAAATGATGCTACTCTTGTAGCAAGGGCTGGCTTCATTTCTGTAATACTATAATTTGCCGCGCCCGTTTCAATCTTACTATCGAACATTTATAGGGGACTCTTTATGCCTGCGAAAGGAATATTTAGCCTGTTTCTGTCATGGATCAACTCCTACAGAGATGGAGGAAAGCAGTGCCCAGTATTGATAAGTATGAAATCCCAAGATGTCGGAATTGTGGTAAAGAGCTGGTCGTTTACTGCTGGGGAACAATGGCTACTGCCTGCTGCGTGAACACGCGCTGCCAGGTATATAAGCAGCCGCAAAATATAGAAAGGAGAGATAAATGGGTAAAAAAGGAAAAGAGAAAAAGGTAGCTGAAAAGAAGTTCAAGAAGAGCTCTGCCTATCTCAGAAAGGGCGCTAAGACCACAGCGAAAGCTAAATAGAGGCATTGATGACACTGTGCTTCAAGTGGCTGCTGACTTTATTCCGGTTTCGCAAGAAAAGCCGGCAGCAGCTAAGGCATGAAAAATATAAGCGAGGTAAAACCATGGGAAAGAGAATGACCGGAAAAGCCAAAAAGAACCAGCGTAACCCTAATAAGGGAAAAACCAAGAAAGTGAAAAAGCCTAAATAGTCCCAGGAAGTAAAAAATTTATGGAGGTAAGAATTGGGCCGGAAAGAAGAGAAGGCGCAACAACGAAAAAGGTATCACGAGGCCTTCAAAAATGTAAAGCATGGGCACGGGACCCGTTCAATAAAGAAGAAGGATGAAACGGCTCTCGGTAAGAAATAGCCATCCATATGAAGCAACCGGCCATGGACATGATAAAGCCGTAGTTGTTACTAAGGTTGTTTTTATTGCTGCGCCTGCGAAAGTCTGCTTTGGCACGATAGCCAAACAGCTTGAGCAGCCGGCGGGGTGGGATAGGCTTATTCGCCATGTCTGGCCACTATCAGAGGCGAGAGGGAGAGTGGGAGCTATGAGTCGTGTTCTGGTCAACCTTGGTAACACGGCCTTCCACTCGACTGCTGTGGTAAGTCAATACAGGCCCAGTAGAATCCTGAGCTGGGGTACCGTTGGCTATCCCGGGATTTGTGTGAGATGGGTGCTGGAGCCGGAACAAAACGGGACGGTTGTGGGCCTTACATTGTTTTGGGAAGCTTCGGAGAATGTTCTTAATCGTCTGGTATATAAAATTACCACCGGTAGACAGGTGGCGAGCGATTTGAAAAAGACTCTCGCCCAACTAAAGAGCGTTGTTGAGGATTCTGTCTCGTTGACTAAAAGTCGCCAGATAATCAGTTGACTGGGACATGAGACTATCCAATGGTTTTCATTTCAGGAGAAAAAGATGAATTCGGAAGAAGGTCCGCCAGTAATACCAAAAGGAATTCGCCATGGTCATACAACATACCGAAACAAGAGAAAATTTGAATTTGGAGTCCCTCAACTGGGGCGACTTGACCTGGGTCAATATCGAAAAACCGACCGAGGGGGAGAAGGCATATCTGTCCCAAAATTATCCCTTCCATGAGTTAGACTTGGATGACTGCCTCAGCAGGATACAGCGTCCGAAAATAGATGAGTACAAGGACTACCTGTTCCTGGTACTTCACTTCCCGGTATTCAATAAGAAAGCCCGCGTTACGGAATCGAGCCAGGTCTCGGTTTTTATAGGCGACCGCTACCTGGTTACACTCCACGAAGGCCGGCTGAAACCGCTCGTCAAGCTATTTCGAGATTGCCAGGATGACGAGGTCCGCCGGCAGGAGAATTTCAGCCACGGTTCCGCCTACCTGCTCTATCGCATCATTGATAGACTGGTGGATTACTGTTTCCCCATATTGAACAAAGTTGGAGAGAACATCGACTCGGTCGAAGAAACCATCTTCTCCGACAGAAGCCGCACCACCGTAAGAGAAATCTCTGGGCTACGGCGAGACATCATCTCCTTGCGCCGCATCATGGGGCCGATGAGAGCGACCGTTAGTGGACTGGAACCCAAAATTCGGCGTTACAGTCAGAAGGATTTAGCCGTCTATTTCGGGGATACCGTTGACCACCTGGAAAAGATATGGGAAATCCTCGAAGCGCATAAAGAAGTCATTGAGGGCTTGAACAGCGCTTACGATTCATTGTCTTCGGAGAGGATCAACGATATCCTGCGCACCCTGACCATACTCGCTACCATCGGCACGACCCTGACCGTCGTTGCCAGTTTCTTCGGCATGAATATTCCGCTACCCGGAGGAGCTGATCCGGGCGGTTATGTCTTTTCATGGGTTGTTTTGGCGGTATTGATGTTGGGGATAGTAGCTGGCATGTTGCTCTATTTCAGGCGCAAAGGATGGCTTTGATTAGTTTATATCTGTGGATAGGCTCGGGTTGAGGTGACGAATGAAACGTAAAAGGAAATGGGAGGTTACGAAGGAAGAAGAAATTCCTCTTGAAAAAGGGGACTCTCTTTCTATTGCGGAACTCGACCTGCTCTGTGAATTGGCTGGGAAGGTACATCCACGGTGTGCAGTTATGGAGATAGCAAACCAGGCTTACGAGTCTACCGAGGCTTTGGCCAGGGGTGTGCAGCCAGTCGGTACCGGAGTCTTTAACCTCTCATTATATGGCAGGAACCAATCCTCTAAGACGGCCGGGCGTGATTCGGATGGATTCGAGAACCGTACAACTGGGGTTGAAAAAGCCAGCGGCGTGACATTTTCGGATGGGAGTGTTTACGATTTGTCCCGGCGCCGGAGGGAAACAATTGGCTTATTATTAGTGATTGGCTACCAGTATTACGAAGAAGTAAGAGAAGCCGTTGTTTGCTGGCAGGGATTATTGGTTCCGGAGACGGTAATCATAATTCACAATTGCCACGAGCCAGGTCCGGCTAGAGCAATCAGAGAGTTTATTACCGATGGCGGCAATTTTGTCCTCCAGCAGAGTATTGATAATATGGCTGTCCTGGTGATGGACAGGTGCCAGCACTATTGGGCTATCAACTCAAACGAAGTCGGTATTTGCCGGAACTGCGGCAGAAAGAGGAATTTCGGGCGACTCAACAGGGAAATAGCCAGTCTGGGAATCAGAAAAAGAACATCGCACCGGATGAAATAGGGATTTGAAGCGGGTTTCCGATGCCCGCATAAAAAATATATCGCAAGGAGGTAGGACCAGTGTCAGAAAGAGTCGCCATCATATATAACGATCCCATTATCGGCAAGTATCACACCATTGGTGAAGGCAGTGCTGTTGAAGGCGTAACCGATTCAGTAATGGCAGTAAGCCAGGCCTTGAACCAATTAGGGTATGAAGTCTTCACCTTAGCTCTAACGCCGCCGCTTTCTGTGGCAGAAGAAGAGCTAGGTAAGTTGGACGTCGACATTGTGTTCAACCTGTTCGAGGGTTTTGACGGCTGGCCGGAAAGCGAAGCGGCAATTGCCATGTACCTTGAAAACTTGGGCGTATGTTTTACCGGCTGTTCCAGTAAAGCCCTCCGAATCTGTGAAAATAAAGCCGCGGTAAAGAAGAGCTTGAGGTCTTATGGCATTCCTACCCCGGACTGGCAGGTCGGTTATCCGGGTTGTTCCGGTAAGGTTAGCCTGAAATTTCCCTGCATCGTAAAACCCCTGGGTGAGCATGCCAGTCACGGGCTTTCAGCGAAGAGCGTGGTCAATGACTTTCAAGCTTTGAGAAAGCAGGTGGAATTCGTCTGGCAGACATACCAGCGACACTCGCTCATCGAGGAGTTCTTACCAGGCAGGGAGTTCCGGGGTCTGGTGATAGGGAACTGGCATTTGAAGGTGTTCCCCATTGAGGAAATAATCTATAACTTGCCTCCCGATAAGCCCAAACTATTAACTTATTCCGCAAAATGGGTCCAGGGGGATGAATATTTCACCGGAACCAGTGAGCAGTGTCCAGCAAATATCGACGCTACCCTTAAGAACGAGATAGAAGAACTGGTAAAAGATTCGTTTAAAGCATTTGGTTGCCGGGGTTATACGAGCATTGACCTGAGACAGAACAACAAGGGAGAGCTCATGGTTATTGATGTAAATCCTAATAGCGACATCTCCATCAGCGGTGGTGCCCGGTTTCCCCTAGAGGCTGCGGGGAGTACTTATATCAGCTTCATCGAAGACATACTATATCTGGCAAAGGAATCCAGAGGGAGGAAAAAGTCTAAAAATAAATACCCGCTCGTAGAGGGCGTACAACCTTCAGTGGTAAGCGGCTAGTAAGGTAAATGGAGTACTAATTTGGTTCCATCTGTATGGCTCGATATAGTCACGCCGGAGCGTTTAGTTTATTCAGACTCAGTTGACGCTGTTGTTGCTCCCGAAATTGAAGGACAACTGGGTATTTTACCTCACCATTGCCCTCTGTTGACCACGCTGCAAGCAGGTGAATTAAAAATACAAAAAGAGGAGGAGGAGATCTCCATAGCCGTATCGGGTGGTTTTCTTGAAGTAAGACCGGACAGAGTAGTGGTTTTGGCGGATGCGGCTGATAGAGATGATGAGATTGACATACGCAAGGCAGAAGAGGCAAAGCGCCAGGCAGAAATAGGCGTGTCTGGTAGCCACGCCACTGAAGCTGACAGAGCTAAAGCTGAAGCAGCGCTCCGTCATGCTCTCGCTTGTCTCAAAATCGCGGGAAAAAAGAAAAGCAAGAGACTAACGTTTTAGGGCTGTAACAGGTACCGAGGCATCACCACTGCAATTATTAACAGACCATATGAAGATTACGAAAACTAAAGACGTGTCGGCGTGAACATAAAAGAGAAATTAAAGCAGCCAGAAAAGAATCTTAAGTACTTCCATGCAGAAGCGGCGGCGCTGGCCGCCGAGGACGCAGGCGCCGCTTATCAAGCGCCTTCCCTCATTGCTGCCGGGGCTGACGCCCAGCACGTATCTCTATTGAGTGCGATGCTTAACCTTCCAGTTGCCCTAATGTATTTTAGGTTACCGTCTCTCATGAAGAAGATTGGCTCCCGGAAGAAGTGCATCGTTATAATGGCTCTTCTGGATGCCTTCACATGGCTGCCACTGATTGCGGCTATGTATTTCCTCAGGCCGGCCGCCCCTTTCCTTCTCATAGCCTTGTGGGTGTTCAACCTTTTGCCTGGCGTGCTGCCGCTTCCCATGCGTGATAGTTGGCTAGCTGATACTATTCCGCTGAAGGCGATAGGGCGGCACCTTGGAATACGCGCTGCAATATCGGCTGCCGTATACCTGGGCATATTCTATCTCATGGGGTACATCCTTGACGTCTTCAACGAAGAAATATTTACAGGCTTTGTACTTGTTTCAGGGATTGCTCTTATCGCTACGCTGGTAAAGGCCAAATCTACAGTAGATTACAGGATGACCATAACCCTATTAAGCAAACTGATTTCAGCGTCTCTGAATTTTTCCAGGAGACAAGGGAAGAGGGCCTGGGAAGATTCATCCTGTACGTTTCCCTGTTTAACTTTGCCGTTTCTCTTTGCAGTCCTCTTTTTGCGGTTTACATGATAAAGCACCTGAAATTTAGTTATATGACTTTTGCTTTGGTTTTTTCGAGCGAGTTTGTCGGTAAGGTTGTTAGCGCTCCTTTTTGGGGAAGACACTCTGATAACATCGTCTATCTCCAGCTTATTAAAAAGGTGTCGTATTTGATTCCATTGGTGCCCTTGCTTTGGTTAGCGTCCTCAAATGTGATCTATCTAGTGGGGGTACAGTTTTTCTCCGGAGTGGTCTGGGCTGGATTCGATATTTGCAGTCGCAGTTTGGTTTATACCGTGGCCTCGCCAGGAAAAAGAGCAGGTTATATAGTCTACAAGCGAAGCCTGCTTACCATGTGTCAGGCGCTGGGTGCATTGAGTGGAGCCGGCATCCTCGGTTTCATGATTCCTGTTATGGGACAGAAAATATTGGGCATGTTTTTACTCTCTGGCATCCTACGCTTTGCCCTGGCGAAAACGATGTTACCCAATATGAGGGTAGCAGCCAACCCTCCAGAAGATTTTTCCGGAGATGGCTCCGATAAAAAAAGCGCCCATGATAGTCAAGAACCTGGACTGGAAAACAGTGGCCAGCCTCAGCAGCCGATAATCCGCGCCACACATCTAGCTACTACTAACACTACTTCAGTCCCATTAAGGCGAGGACTGTACTACCATAATAAAGATGAAACAGCGCGTCACGATAGTGCTCCGCAAGCCTATCTTAATGCAATTACGACCAAGCGCGGACTCTACTACAGACCCTCGGATTGGGCGGACTATGTGAGGCAATCGCGTAGCAAGTACCGTACAGGATAATCACGTAAACTTCTATTAAACAGCAGGCCGGGGACAAGGTTCCCTGTCTTGAGTACGCGGGTATCGTCATTGTCCCGGCTTATTGTTATTGCTGGAATCGCCACCAAGTATTTCAAAGCATCTTCTGCCTTCTCAATCTTACCTATTTACCCCCGTTTATTAGCTTCACATTTTGTATGATTCCCACTAATCGTCTGATTAAGGGATCATTCTTCATTTGCCAAGGCTTTTACTGGGAAAGGGGGGATGATTTTCGTGCTAGTTTATCGTAATGCTCAAAAAGCTCTTTTGAGCAAAAATGAAGCTGGAAAACAAAAAAGCACCTTAACAATTGAATAGGCGTGAAAAGCCCTGACCTGAACGCTTGCCCTCTTGAAAAGGGGGTAAGTATGAGTTCAAGCGTAATTGCACCACCAGCACCAGACGGCGGCCACGACAAAGCACAGGGGTTTTGTGCTAAGTGTCATAAAATCTGGTTGCTGGAAACGGAGCAAGGCGTTTGCCGATGGTGCGGACAGCCGTCAAGTTGCCAGACCACACGGACAATCGCCTTGCGTAGCTTCAAGTCTAATGGAAGCAAAAGCCGAAAGCAAGTTCCTATCAAGAGCAACGGTTACGACCATTTGGAAGGCGAATGGCTTACCTATTATAGGGTAGCTTCACACTTCGCCCACAAAGCGTTATCAGAGGACAGAGAGGACTTACTCCACGATATTATTGTTACCCTTGCCGATGTGGAGCGGAATAACGGACACAAGCCCTTCACGGAAGCTGTGATGTATCGGATTGCCAGCCGAGCCGTTGCCGACTACTGGCGAAGCCATTATGAGATTACCAACGGCTTAGATTGCGGGCATTGTAACAAGGCACAGAGGCGGACTTGCCGTGAGAAAGACCTTTATACAGAGTGTCCGAAAGCTATCAAGCTGGAACGCCTGAACAAACCTGTTCTGGATGCCGAAGGGAACGTAACCGAACTGGGGGAACTGATAGCAGACGACAAAGCAATAGACCTTGCCGACTGGAATAATCCGAGCTTCTTTCTCTTGGGATACCCGCAAAGGTTGATAGCTATAGCTGAGAAGATACACAATGGCGAAAACCTGTGTCCTACCGACAGTCAATACCTTTGGCGATTTAGGAAACGAGAGCAAAAACAGTTACTACCCGTGTAGAGATTTTTCCCCTTTCCAGCGATGTATATAGTGGGAGCACCGATAATGCCAGCGAATTGCGGGTTGTCGGGAGCTTACTACTCGGTGAAGCTGGCAGATTTGCCCACTAGCCAGATAGCCAAAAGGGGGTATGAAACACGGAACAATTGAATATTGAGGGCAAGCGTTCAGGTGAGGGCTTTTGTGCTCACAAGGCGATACTGGTAAACGCCCTATCCAGAGCATTAGCCGAAAGGGTAGTGCTGATGGACTTCACAATAGGGCGTAAAGGTTTCCTTACCTACCTGAAGTCATTGGGCGGGAGCAATGTCGTAAAAGTCGTTCCCTCGTCCAACGGCAATGCCAGCGGGTTGCGGGTTGCTGAAAAAAGCCTGAAGGTGGTCTGCGGAACCAATATCAGTTACCTTGAAGATATGGCTTGGGTGGGTGATAAAACACCCGTGACACTCTGTAATGTCAGGGTAAGCCCTTCCAATACCGTCAAGCCAAACCTCGGAGCACTGGAGCTATCGGAAGCCCTATCAAGGGTCTTGCCGTTCACCACCACAGAGGACTCCAAACCTGTTTTACAGTGTGTCCTTTTCAGGGTGAAGGATGGCAAGCTCACGATGGCAAGCGCCGATGGTTACAGGTTAGCAATCGTGAAGCTGGACTTTGACGGCGATGAAGGGCAAGTCCTGATTAGCAGGGATGAGCTAAGGGGTGTGATAAGTGCCTTACGGCGTGCCTATCGGGTCAGAGTGGGCTTTGAGAAAAGCGGGGAAAGCCTTGACGGAATGAGCCTCGTGCTGGATACCGAGCTAATCCGCTACAAATGGCGGGGAGCTGACGGCAACTTTCCCGAATACGAGAAGCTGATACCCGCCAACTTCAATACCTTTGTTAGCTTTGACACTAACGAGGCAATCAGGGCGGTAAGCTCACTCAAAGTCCTATCGGACAGCAAGAACTATCCGATAGACCTCACCATCGGCAACGGCAAGCTCACGATGTCCAGTCCCGATGAAAAGGGACAAGCAGAGATACCCGCCGATACACAGGGCGAAGGCAGGATAAGACTGGATGGCAGTTACCTTGCGGACGCCTTGAGAGCTTGTGGCGGGATGGTAGAGCTAAAGCTGGTAGATAGTAAATCGCCAATGCTTTTTACCAGTCCCGACTATGAGCTTGTGGTAATGCCGATGTTTGCAGGTGAAAGCCAGCAGCCGAAAGGTGAGCCAGTCAAGGCAGAAGCCAGCCAGCCCACCGAGCCAACCGAAGCCACCGAGCCAGAAGCCGAAACAACCGAGCTAGAACCTGCCGAGGGTGAGCAATCCGAGGTAGAGGAAGCCGAGAAAGCCAATGCGGTAGCCGAAGCGGAAGCGGTTGTAAAAGCCGAAAAGCCGAAGCGGAAGCGAAGCAAGGCAAAAGAACCAGTCGCCGTAGCATAGTAGCCTGAACTGAACGCTTGAACTCAGAAAACAGCCACGCATAAGAAGGCGAGGGAACTCGCCTTTTTGTGCTTATTTTTGGTAAAGGGGTATTCCTGCCCTGTTTGCGAGGTGGGAATACCCTTTTTTTGTGGTTTTTTAGGGCAAGAAAGGAGGGGTGAGTGTCTATACGAAGCGATGCTTTGAGACGGATTCTCAAGCCAGAACACCGGCAGGCAGGCTTCTACCTGGATGATGATGAGGATTTCCTTTACCTCAAGCGGGGGGATAAGGTAGTCGCCGTCTGGAATGCCACTCAAGCTACGGCGGATATGGCTGTAGCCGAAGCAGATAGGCAAATGTCCCAAACCAGCCGATAGGAGGGTTAAAAGCATGTATTACCCACGCTCGAACCGGCGTAAGTGCTACTGGCTCTGTCGGGATTGTCTTAAAGGGCGTAGTCTGTGCTCTACCAGGTGTCCTGACTACATATCAGTAGCCAGAGCCGAAAGAATCAGAAGGGAGAATCAGTTTAATGGAGAAACGCAAGGAGTATACCGAAGGTGACATTATAACTTGTCCCAAATGCGATAGTGATGACCTGGATTACAGCGACATTCCGGGCAAAGGAAAGTGCCAGTCCTGCGGTCTGGAATTTGAGGTCAAGACCATAGCGATTTGGAACGAATAAAGTCCTAGCGAGGGGCTGCGCCCCTCATTTCAGAGGGGTCGGGAAGCCGAAAAGAAAAGGGAAAACCGACCCCTCTCTTTTTGCCAAAAAAGGCTCTCGATTTCACGGAATAGTCAAGACAGGAGGTGTGTTTCGATGCCTGAAAATTCCAGCCAACAAGTGGTCTTTATCCCGACCAGGGAAGATGTCGTGGGGTGTGCCCAGGAGATGGGTATGCCTCCAGATGTGATTGCCGATGATGTCTTTGCCCAGGTCAAAAAAGGTGTGGAGTGGGGATTGGAGTGCTGGTCTGAGGTCATGAAAGAAGCCATCAACATGGCTCTCAAGAGCTAGCTTCACGTTTAACCCCTTCACTCTGACGCTCAGTCTTTCAAGCGATTGGGCGTCAGGCATGAGCGGGTTAGACCGCCCAAATATGAAGGGCTATCCATGCCCAAGAAAGGAGGTGAAATGTTAAGGCAATTAGAAATTCCCGGGATTCCGACAGCGGAAGAGGAAGAAAAGGCCAACTTCAAGCTTGATGACGAAAAAAGCTTCGCTCTTCTCGTCATTACCCCCATCCATGCCGTTAGCGACGATGGTGAGACCGATTATATCGACGTTCAAGAAACTATTGAGATTAGACCCTATCCCAATCCCTATGGTTTCGGCGGTATGTGGGGAAATGGCAGCTATAAGCCGGAGGAGGAAAAGAAGGTTATCTCCGATTTCCATCGTTGGGTAGACCCCTGGGTTGAACGGGGACTTACTCGGATGGAAATAAAACATGAGCCGAAAGAAACAAGGCATGTTCCCACTGAGGCTCAGCGGCAGCAATACATCAACCAGCTACGTCAGCGATCTTCCGGCAAAGCTAAGGTTGCCTCTGGTCAACAAGCTCTATTCTGAACCCGATAACTCATTAAATCTACAGGGATACCTATGCCCTGAAGGAGGTGAAGTTATGAAATCGGAAGTCAAAATTCACTTTGTGGTAACTCTCAAGTGTGGCGACAAAGTCGATGTCGAATACCGCCCGGACTTTATGCACAACCTTTCATTTCGAGGAAACATATCCGAGACAGGTTACCGTTCTGAATTCCCATTCCCTATTGACAGTCATCCTTCGCTTGACGAAGTGAAGAAGCTCGCTGGGGAAATGGCTCAGAAACTCTACGATGAAAACCCGGCGAAGTATGGCACTCAGAGTGCTCTCTTCTAGTAGGATTAGCGCTCGATATGAAGGGCTATCCATGCCCTAGAAAGGAGGTGAATTATGCCTATCAAATGGAGTCCATTAAGGGTCACTGAGGCAATGGAGATGGTAGAGGAGTATATCAACCAGGCTGCCGAGCCTTTAGAGCAGGCAAAGCTCGTGGCGGCCGAGGCCAGAAAAATCCCTAATCTGCCAGGGTACATCGACCAGCACCTGGTACGCCTCATCAGCGAAATCGAGCGGGTCACTGGCGGAGTATTGCCCTGGAATAAACAACCGTATCCGGGCAATGTCCGGGCTGCGATAACCTTGGTCCGTGAATCCATTCCTTCGGGAACGGTAGAAGCTGAAAAGCAGAAGCTCGATAACGGCAAGCAGCTCAGCCTGGTGAGATAAACGGCGCCGGTCAAGCCGGAATCGAAGGGGTAACTATGCCCGAAATCTGCAAAAGAAAGGAGTAAAGAACATGGAAACAGGTCAGATGGATTTGTTCGGCGGAGTCAAGCTCGCCGAACCGGAACCTACGACGACTGTCAGGCTGGGGAAGAAAGCTGTCCAGTTCCCGCTGCGTAAGAAACGTCGGGAGGCGGTAAAGCGCCTGATGGAGATACTCGAAGACCTGGAAGGCAAGGACATATATATCGGGTCTTACGACGCCGGCGGACGGCACTACTGGCTCAACAACCTGAAGCTCCAGAGGCTTCAACTGGAATGGCATCCCAACAGGCTCAAGAGCGACCAGAACTACATCCCCGGAGTCATCGTGCTATGGGGGAGCAAGTCGGCGTCCATCAGGATATTCACCGACTACCTGGTAGCCGTTCGAGAACAGGACTACCAGGGCTACTGGCACTACCTGCTGGACTTCCGCAACGGCTTCGGAGAAAGCCCGATAGACAGCTACCGCTCGCACTACGCTTGCCTGCAAATAACCAGATTCAAGGATTAGAAGCCAGTCCACGAAATTTGAAGGGATAACTATGCCCGAAAAAAGGAGGTAGAAACATGGATACCCTATTCGTAATCAATCCGGCGTTTAGCACCGGCCAGATCGTCGCTACAAGAGGGGTATACGACCTGGCCTGCGAGAACCCCGGCTTTGCCCGGTTCATTCAAGAATCCCTCAACCGCCACGTCAAGGGCGACTGGGGAGACGTAGATGACGAGGACAAGCAGACTAACGACCTGGCGCTCAAGCAGGGAAGCCGCCTGCTATCGGCCTACAACGATGGCCGCTTTCCAAAGAACGGGATTGCCACCATCTGGATAATCACCGAGGCCGACCGCAGCACCACCACCATCCTCTTTCCCGACGAATATTGACCCGCTGACCCTGACACTCGGTCTCCACGGCTGAGTGCTAGAGCTACTTTCCCGTGGCCAAATTCATTGGACTAACCATGCCCGGAAAGGAGGGATAACTGTGACTAAAGAAGTCACTTTCGAACAGGAAACCATCGAAGTGGATGGGAACGAGTTTACCGTCACGCGCATACCCACCGCCACATCGGGAAGCTGGTTCGTGGTCCACGATGCCTTTGAGATATGGGCGGCGGTGGCCATAGACGACTTCTTCGGTGACATCGTTGGCTGGCGGAATCCGCCGGACGATAAACACCGGCCGGGGATAGAGACGGCTATCAAGAAAGCTTTCGACATTCCCATTAATCATAACTAATGAATTGCGCCTGGAAACATTAGAAAGGAGGGATCATTGTGCCCAAAAACATAGACTCGATGATAGGTGACCTGGTTGGCACCTTAACCGACCCCATCATCGTCTACCCGGGCGGCTGGGGCGACAGCATTCCCGAGTGGCTGAAGAATGCCGTTGTCATGGAACGGCTGGTCGAGAACATGAAGGAAACCAAGGGCGAGCAGCCGACCGGCACCGATGCTGAGGCCTGTGCCTATCTCAACACGGCATCGCTGACCGCGCCGATGGACGGTGCTTGGAGCCAGATTTACCTTTATGTTGCCGGAAAGACGTATCAGCGCTGGCATAAGAGCAAGCTGCCCGAAGACATCCGGGTGGACTCGCTCACGGACCAGCAAACGGCAGACTTGAAAAGACTGAAGGAATGGCTCTATAACCGGCGCACGACCGCAAGGCAAGAGGCAGAGAGGATGGAAAGGCGCCAACAGAAAGAACAAGAAGTAGCCAAGAAAAAGGAAGAGCAGCCGGCACTGTTTGAGTTCTAAATGCCTTAGTGCAAAAGGGCTCCGGGAATTTTTCCCGGAGCCCTTTTTTTATAATTGGAGTGCCGCAATTAATCTAAGAGTGCTTTTACTCCTAATTGAGAATGGTCCCGTTTTACTTGATAGTACTTTAGCACGTCATCCAAAGCCGCATCGCCAGTGACGGCAGTTTCATCAAAAGCATTCGATGCCACGATTTGCTTGAGTCTGTTCAGTTGCGCATCCTCAAGGCGGTTGAACTTCTCACACCATTCGGCAGTTAGATTATCTTTGTACTTGAAGCGATAGATGATAAACGCTTCAGGCATCCAAAGGATTTTGTGGAACTCCTCAACGTTTTTCCCGAAGGCTTCTTCGAAGAATGACTTCCCCCGACCGATCTTCCCTTTTGTGGAGTTAAGAACCGCTTGGATAGCCCGGATGAATTTACGGTTCCAGTGTCTGCCAACATACTCTCGGTTATAAAAGTAATCAGGGTCGTCAATAGGATGATACTTCATTGGGAACGAGAATATAGTCACGCCGAGTTCATCGCACAGGTCAACATTGAGTCTCATCCTGTAGTACAAATCGTCCGGTTTGTCCTTGAAATTGTAGAGTAGGTAGTTGGACAAATCCGTGATGCCATGCTTTGCGGCAGTGCGAATCGCCTTCTCATAGGTGTCTTTCATATAATAGTGGTCAAATGCAAACCGTAGTGGTCGAATGTTTATCTCGGCCAGCTTCTTCACTTTCTCATCAGTCACCAGGCGAGCGTCCACTCCCTGATTGAAATCAATGATACGCATGCGCTTCAGCCGTTTGAAATACTTTTCGTAGAGGGGGCGCGCTATGCCATCAAACTCGATGATCGCTTTTGTGGTTGCTACTTCCGAATAAAGCAGGGTGCGCTCTTCTCGCTTTAAGTAGAAGTCCGCCTGTTCCGCCTCCGGCAGTTTTTCAGAAATACGGTCGTATAGATTGACCAATTTTCTTGTATAAGCCCGCACATTATACCCGTCACGAAGGTTTTTCATAGCAATATCATATTCACTCTCCGGGACATACATGGCACCGCGCTCGAAGCCACACTCCTTTATTTCATCGATGATTTTAGTGAAGTGCCTTGAAGCAAAGACATTATTGTCCATCAAGAGTAAGTTCTTCTGCGGTCCGAACCGCTCAGTCGACTGCCGGATCGGTTCCTTCATACCTATGTAATGCACATACTTCGGCTCCAACCTACGAACTGCACAAAATGCACACTTCCGTGGGCAGCCGTGGGTCATATAGGCAAGATATGCATTACGGGCCGGGTACTGATAAGTAATTTCTTCCAAGATAGAGTAGTCCAATGGGAGTTCATCGATAATGTCTTTGCTATCGGCATCGAGCATGCCTGGTTTGTTCAATAACCCGCAAATGGGTTCAATGCCAGTTTCTTGAAGAACTCGCTCGTGCAGAATGG
>Ga0265297_10005985_pt1 | contig 18033 bp, 16 predicted proteins | sample Munlanlwell13791_FD_192502 | JGI IMG/M metagenome (GOLD analysis project Ga0265297, IMG submission 192502) | Leachate microbial communities from a municipal landfill in Southern Ontario, Canada - Leachate well 137-91 | ecosystem: Engineered > Solid waste > Landfill > Unclassified | place...
TATCTTTACAAACAGTAATACATCGCTCACACATAATACATAAGGCAGGATCATAATGAATAAGACCCCAGTCTTGTGCCGGCTTATGAGTATCCGCAATCGAGTAGTGTTGCTTATCCACACCAATTTCAAGCGTGTAGTTTTGTAGCTCGCACTCTCCCGATTGGTCACATACACCACATTCTAAAGGATGATTGACGTCATACACTTCCATGATGGCGCGCTTTTCTTCCTCAATAACAGGAGTCGTCGTATTAATTTCCATCCCTGACTTGGCTTTTGCATTACACGCATATACTTGTTTTCCATCTGCTTCTACCAAACAAATACGGCACGCCAAGGTTGGTGAACAGCGCGTTAGATAACAAATAGCAGGGATAAATATCCCATTGGCACGCGCGGCATTGAGAATGTACTCCCCCTCTTGCGTCCGTACCTCTTTGCCGTCTATGGTTATCGTTATTTCATTCATGATTTAACTCCCCATCCTTTTAAGTTTAATTTTCTCAAATCGGTAACCCTCATGTGTGCCGCCAAAAACCGTATCGTATGTAGGTGCCAATGCAATAGTCCCTTTGAGTGTTGTATCCAAAACAAACACTCTAGCCACGTCACTCCCCTCAATCATAATACTCTCTCCATCACTAATACGAGCTGCAGCTGCAAACTGTGCTGATCCACGAAGAGCAGTATCACGCTCCAATTGAGAGGTTCTCGCCGTATACGCATTAAATTGATTTACAGGGTTACACTGATAAATAACGGTTCCATTAAACTCCGGCAAATCATCAATGGCTTCGACTGTGCCATCTGGAAGAACGTCCTTCATCTCTAATCGGTAACCACGATAATCTTCGCCAAGCGCTCCGTAAAAATTGCCTAAAGCATCAAATTCTACCGCCTTAAACCCTTTTTCAAGTGGTAATTGCACCGTATAATCAATGGTATTGAGCGATTTCACTCCAAGAGCAGAGGCAATATCATTCAGACAGTACCCCTCAAAAGCAACCGCTACATTGGTGGCAAGAAGTTGATAATTGATACTAACAAACGTCCCCTCTTGCTGGTTTAATGACGGCATTGTCATCGTGCATTCACCGAATGAACCAACCACGAAATCTCCATGCGCGTTATACCCCACAACATCCGCAATTGCTTCATCCCTATTCAAATCACAAATAAGGGAGACCCCCACCGTATTAACGGTTTGAGGAATTACCACAACTGAAAAATCGGTAGCCGTTTCAATCAAAGCACATAAACGTGCAATGTTTGATGCGCGTTTGTGACTTAAAACATCCGACCCGATAATAAGTGTTTTCCGTTGTGCACGGCGTAATGATTTTGAAATTTGAGCAAACTCTTCATCCCCCACATTGGACTCAGCGCATAAATACCCCTCATCCAAAGAGTCTAAAAATACTTTTGTCTCATCGTCCACATCGCAAGACTCGAGCAATGTTTTGGCAAGCATTGCGACAACACCTTCTTCAGACCCCGCTTCATAGCGTACATTCTGAGTCACCACATTTTGCAAAAGCACATCTTCTAACGGGTGCATATAGATAATTTTGGCTCCGTTATGACGTGCAGCAGTAGTCATGGCATAACGGACGGCTGGGTTATCCGTACTAACACGTCCCCCCAGTACGATAATCCCATCACTTTGCGCAATCGCATCCAGTGAACCGCTAAACGCACTTTTTCCACTGATAGAACTGTACGCACTCATAAATAACTGATAGGCTCTGGCCTCTTCGTTAAACAGTTTTATCCCAAATTTCTCTTTAAGACGTTGTAAAATCAGGGCTTCTTCATTGGTAATCAGTGAGCTAAAACGAATTGCATTTGCATTTTTAAATGCCGATACCGCTTTTTCAAACAAGTCGTCATCTTTGGTTGCTTGGACGTTAAAATCAAATCCAAAACGCCCTGCTCCGCACAATGTTGCTACTTCAAAGTTATTCGTAACTCGGTAAATTTTTGAGCTATCTCCGTTAGAAATAGAGGTATGCTTTACTTCATACGTTAAAGAACATCCCGCAGAACAATGAGCGCATGTTGCCGGTATTTGTGTCAATTCCCACGCATTTGCACTGTATTGGAACTGTGAACTCACCAATGCCCCTACCGGACAAACCGCGATACACTCTCCACAGAAAGTACAATCAAGTTTATCGCTATTTTTGGGAATAACGGCTGATTTGTATCCGCCAAACTGAAGTGTTATGGCGTCATCACCAATAATTTCGTTACAAACATGAACGCATTTTTCACATAAAATACACAAAGACGGATCATAGTTAATCAATCCCCAATGCTCGATTTTACGGTGTTGTTCTTTGGCACTAAAATGTTGTGTTGAAACACCAAATTCCAACGTTTTATTTTGAAGATCACACGCTCCGGATTTATCGCACACACCACATTCTAACGGATGATTTACATCATATAAGCGCATGATATTGGTACGTTCACTCTGTAATCTCTCCGAGTCGATTGTCACTGCCAACCCTTGCGTCGGAGGCGTTTGGCAACTTAAAATTAAACCATCGGTTTTATCCGTTTCAACAACACATAAGCGACACGATGCACACGGAGTGGTTTTCTCAATATAACACATAGTCGGGATATAAAATCCTGCTTTACGTGCTGCTTGGAGAATTGTTTCCCCTTTCTTCGCCGTTACGGGTTGGTTGTTTATCGTAAATTCTATCATCCCGCTCTCCATTAGTGCGCTACCATAGCAATGTAATAACAGCGCATACAGCGCTGCGCTTCGGACATCGCTTCTTCTTGGGTAAGTGCGTATTTTACTTCACGATTATTATCACGACGCTCATCCACGGTGAGAACTTCACTGTGTTGACGCGGCAATCCCGGAAGCCACCCTTGAATTTTCTCTTTTTTGTCGTAAACTTTAAGTTTACGAAGATGATCTTCCATAATCTCATCATCCGCAAGGATAATTTCACCGTTGACTACATAACGAGCCATTACCGATGCGGCGCGTTTCGCTTGCCCAACGGCATTAACAATCGTCATAGGACCGTATTCACAGTCCCCCGCCGCAAAAATACCCTTGCGTGAGGTCATGTAATCTTTTCCGTTGGTCTTGATCGTTGCCCATGAAGTTCGCTCAATTTCCCATTCTTCAGGGATCAGCTTCAAATCGGCGCTTTGAGAGACTGCAGGGATCAAATAATCACATGCCATTTCAAACGAAGCTCCCTCGATTTTTTCGAGCGTTGGACGACCGCCATCGGGATTAGGGACCAACTCAAACCTATCAATCAACAATGATTTAAGGACGTTGTTTTCATCTCTCATCTCAGCCACGGCAGAGTGGAAGATAAACTCAACACCCTCTTCAACTGCTTCATGGTACTCTTCGTATGTTGTATTATTAATAATCGTTCTCTCATCACGGCGATAGATCATGACTACTTTTGCCGCATTCGCACGGATTGAACAGCGAACGACGTCCATTGAGGTAAATCCACCTCCGACACACACGACTGTTTTCCCCGTTAAATCAACGTAATCTTTCTCAAGCATGTGCTTTTTTTGATCGGCCTCAGGGACCATAATGCCGTATTTAACTTCGAGATTGACTTTGTCCAGAAAATCGATTGCACCCCAATATCCTTGGATATCGGCACGTTCATTTTCACAATAGACTTTTTTCGAGATACGTGTCCCCGTCGCTACTAAAATCGCATCATACTCATTCTCGTATTGACGCATCATATCTGCCGTTACTTTGGTATTCGTGATAAAGTTTACCCCAAGATCACGTACTGCTTCGATGTCCTGATTGTATTTGTCAATCGGCATACGGTATTCAGGCACACCCACGGCAACTTCACCGCCAAGAACCGGAAGTTCTTCATACACATCCACGTCAATTCCATCAAGCGCTAAATAATACGCACCCGTCAGTCCTGCCGGACCCGATCCGATAACGGCTACTTTTTTGCCGATTGACGCCTTTTGCTCATACGGATGAAAAAATCCAAACCCATGATCCGTCTCATAATCCGCACCCAAACGTTTGAGCTCCATAATCGAAATCGCTTCGTCAAGATTCGTACGACGGCACTCTGTCTCACACGGATGAGGACAAACGCGTCCGCATGTGTGCGCTAAAGGCATTGTTTGGCGCGTCGCCATCAGAGAATCATCAAAACGTAAATCACGTACACCCTCAATATATGCTGGAATATCGACGTGCGCAGGACACGCATCCATACACGGTGCCGTGATTTTGGCAATATAGTTCGTATCAACCATGTGATAATGTTTAGAAGCTTTTTGCTCGTTTATGCATGCCATAAATTCCACTTCAAAATGGTTCATCAAATCAAGTAATGGAGTTGGAACCGTTTTACCAATCTCACATTTGGACGTCTCTTGCATCGTTTTAGAGACTTCTTTGAGATGATCCATATCCGATACGGCACCTTCACCGCGAGCGATTTTATCAAGGAGATCGTACAAAATACGTCCGCCCCATCGCCCCGGAGCACAACGACCGCATGCTTCAGAATAGACTTGGTATTGCGCTGCGTATTCCGTAGCCAAACGAACCACATCGACATCGGGATTAAAAAGAGCCAAACCATCCCAACCGATAAACGCTTTAGAATGGGCATGCTCATTGTACTGCTCAGGGAGATTGTACGCCGAGATTTCCCACTCTTCTTCGGGTTTACCGATATTGTTGATCTGCTCTCCGCGCCATGTGGAGAAATAGACTTTACTCACTTTTAGTCCTTACGCTTGACCACTATGGTCCAGTCGGCTTCATTAAATTTCAATGAATTTGTCATCTCATATCCGTTTTCTTTTACGACGTCAGCACTACGTTGTATGGGTGAAAAATCACCAATCTCAAATAAGAAAATCAAAACCTCTTTGGGATCTTTTTCCTCGTTCATAATCTCAACCATACGGTTATCAAAAGCACCTTTAAGGTGACGAAGGTCATAACGTTTCATTCAGGTCCTTTTTAACGGTCAACTTCACCGAAGACGATATTGGTCGTCCCGATGATGGATACTACGTCTGGGATATAGTGCCCAGGTAACAAATCTGTCAAAATTCCCGTGTGCCAAAACGATGGAGCACGAAGCTTGAGACGGTATGGATACGCTCCGCCTTGGCTATTGATGTAATAGCCAAGCTCACCTTTTGGTGATTCAGTTGGAATATACACTTCACCCACGGGTGGACGCATCCCCTGTGTCACAAGGACAAAATGCTGCATCAACGAGTAGTTTTGCGTCATAATATCCAGCTTAGGTGCTGAAATATACTGTGGTGCATGCGCCATCAAGGCAGGTTCTGTCCCTGCGTACATATCGATCACTTGGTACAAGATTTTTGCCGACTCGCGCATCTCTGCCATGTAGAGTTTATAACGGGCGTAGTTGTCCCCTTTATCAGAAACAGGAACATTAAACTCTACTTCATCATACAATTCGTACGGCTCTTCTTTACGAATATCCCATTCAACACCGGATGCACGAAGCATTACCCCTGAACAGCCCCAACTAAGTGCCATCTCGGTCGAAATAACGCCGACATTCTCCATACGCATCAACCAAATACGGTTGGTATCGAGCAAGTCTTCGTAATCTTTGATATTTTCAGGCAATTTATCCAAAAATTTACGCAAATCAGGGATAAAATTATCCGGTAAATCCAAGGGCACTCCACCGATACGAACCGCTGAATGGGTCAAACGCGCACCACAGTAATCTTCGATCAAATCCATCAAATACTCACGCTCACGGAAGGCGAACAAAAATACGGTCATTGCTCCGATATCCAGTGCCGTCGTTGCCAACCAAAAAAGGTGTGACATAAGACGGTTGGTCTCAAGAAGCATCATGCGGATCACTTTTGCACGACGCGGAACATCAAGACCGATCAAACGCTCTACTGCAAGGGCAAAACCGTAGTTATTTGAGCTTGACGCGATATAGTCCATACGGTCCGTTGTCGGCATAAACTCATTGTAAATCATGTTCTCAGCCATCTTCTCCATACCACGGTGAAGGTATCCGATGTCCGGATGGGCTTTGGTGATCTGCTCTTGCTGCATATGTAGCATAAGACGCAGCTGTCCGTGAGCGGATGGATGTTGAGGTCCGAAGTTTAGAATAAGCTCATTGTCATCACGATCAAAGGTAATGTTTTCAAAAAAGGGTCTAAGACGATTGGGTTGTTGCATTCATAGCTCCTTAACGGTGGCGATCAGAGATCACAACGGATTTCTCTGCATCAAATTTTTCAATCAAGAACACACCCTCTGTTTCTTGATACACAAGAGGAGTATCGGGCTCACCTTGACGAATGTCCGTACCACGAGGCACTTCATGCCCAAGACGTGAGAAACGTTCCGTATCGTAGCGGTCGATACGAGCAGGATCACGGTTTTCAGGTCCGATAATCTCACGCGCTTCTTTTCCGAAGATTTTATCCACTTCGTACCACGCTGCAAACTCATCACCTTGTAGTGGATAGGTTTTACGCAATGGGAAACCTTCCCAGTCATCCGGCATCAAAATACGTTTCATAAAAGGGTGATTGTTGATAATAATACCGAACATATCGTACATCTCACGCTCAGACCAATCGGCACTGCGAAAGAGTTTTTCAACGCTTTGAATGGACTCATTTTCGTCAATTTTGCACTTAATACGTACACGTTTGCGCTTGCTCATGCTTAACATTTGATAGAAAATCTCAAATTTCCCCTCGGATGCCAGCCAATCAATCGCGCTCATCTCGGAGAGCTGATTGTAGGCACACTCGTTTTTCAACATTTCAAGGACGGCAAAATTATCGGCAGCATTGATGACAACTACCATTTGCTCGACTTGGATATACGCATCCAAAACCTCGAACTTTGCTTTGATCGCATTGAGATCATGCTCGAATACGGCATCACTGCTCACATCCTGCTTGGCTACTTGCGGAGCGACCCAAAAACGGTCTGTATAATAGGGCTTTGCTTGTACGTTATCTTTTGGAGTATAGGCTCTCATTACATCAACCTTTTTGGCTTTTGAGCACGAGATGCACTCTCACGACGAATTTTTTGCTGCAGCATCATAACGCCATATTGCAACGTCTCAGGACGCGGTGCACACCCTGGAAGATACAAATCAACCGGAATGACACGATCCACGCCCTGAACGGTTGCATAGGTGTTAAACATCCCGCCGGTATTGGCGCATGAACCCATGGAAATAACCCACTTAGGTTCTGTCATCTGATCGTACAAACGGCGAATAAACTCCGCATGCTTTTTGGTTAGCGTCCCCGCAACCACCATCAGCTCAGCCTGACGCGGAGAAGCACGAAAAATCGTACCAAAGCGGTCGAAGTCATAGCGGGATGCCCCCGATGCCATCATCTCAATACCGCAACATGCCAATCCGTACGTCAATGCCCACAAAGAGTTGGAACGACCCCAGTTAACGACCTTGTCAATCGTTGTCAATGCGACGGGAAGACCGCCGTCTTTTAGATAATTTACTTGATGTTGTGCCATTCAAGGGCTCCTTTTTTCCACGCATAAACAAATCCGATTGCCAAAAGAAGGATGAACATCATCATCTCAGCAAAACCAAACCAGCCAAGCAATTTAAAATCAATCGCCCACGGAAACATAAAAACAATCTCGACATCAAACAGCAAAAACAATAGTGCAAACAGATAAAACTGTGTCGAAATACGGTTAGGCTGCTTACTGATCTCAGGTCCGCACTCGTACGGAGAGAGTTTTATTTTTTCCGTGTCTTTAGCCGCCAATGCGCGACTTGCCAAGCGTGCAATCACCGTGGTTGCATAGAATGCCCCAAAAGTGAGAACAAAGAGTACAAATACTCCAAAATAAGGATTTGCTACGTTGTAGTGCTCCATGAGTCCGACCTTTTCGTATTATGGTATACCTGCATTTTTACATGCCTGAAATAAACAATTATTGCACTATAACCAAGTTTTCGTTAAACAATCCCTTATAGAAAAGAACTTATTTTTACCCTGTTACTTTTGTAAACACATCTGTTTTATCGCCACCGTTAATTGTTATATTATGTAACAAAACTGTGTTTTTAATACTACTTTTAATGCATAAGTAAGTGGTCAGAAGAAGAAAGAAGGTGTAGTATCGGAAAGATTTTAAATTTATGTTACAAAAAGAAACAGACAAACAATCATGGTGCGCCTTACAGGACTCGAACCTGTGGCCCTCAGCTTAGGAAGCCGATGCTCTATCCATCTGAGCTAAAAGCGCAAAAAAATAAAAGAGAGGAAAAATCCTTTCTTTTAACGATTTAAAAATCCTACTGATTTTTCACTGTCAAAACTTCCTTGCTTCTCTTTGCGTATTTCATCTTCGAAATCACTCAGCATAAAAACGGCGTTATCGCGAGCGGCAACATTATAGGCGGTATTTTTTACGATCAGATTAATCTGTCCCCCCGTTAATGGATGATGAATAAGCTTTTCAATATTAAAACCCTCTTCGAATGGAGCGTGCTTAGGAAGCATCATCTTCCAAAGATCCAACCGCTGTGCCTGATCCGGTTTTTTGAACTCGATTTTGTAGTTGAATCGTCGCGAGAAGGCTTTATCAATATTTTCAAGCAAGTTTGTCGTGGCGATCAAAATCCCTTGAAATTTTTCGATTTGTTCTAAGAAAATATTTTGCATCTGATTGTGCATCTGATCAGCAGATGAACCGACACCGCTTGAACGTGATGCCAAAAACTGATCGGCTTCATTGAGCAGCAAAATCGGCTCTGTTTTCGTTTGCTTGGTCAAATCTGCGTACGTATCAAAAATCTTGCGAACATTTTTTTCCGACTCCCCAATGTACATTGAGAGAATTTTAGAACAATCAAAACTCAAAACCTGACGTTTTAGCGAACGTGAAAGCGAATGGGCCGTAAGGGTTTTACCCGTCCCCGGAGGTCCATAAAAGATAATCCGTGCGTCTATCCCTGCTTTTTTATCTTTAACCCCCCATTGATGAAGACGGGTAATAACCTCTTTGTCCAACTGACGCATGAGGTTTTGGAGCGTTTTTTCCGTAGAAGAATTAAGGACAACATTGTCCAACGAGGTCACGGGCTCAATGAGTTCAAAAATTTCTTGCTCTTTGATAAGCATGTCGAGTTTAAGTTTGCTTGCTTTTTTCTTTTTTTGCGGGTGCATAATACTTTGAAGCACCTCATCAACGATGTAAAATGCACGGCTTATCCCTCCAAAAGGGTTCAGCATCTCTTCATAATCGATGACATCATCGTTAATCAAGCGTGCGCCGTCTTCGAGTAAAGCACGATTTTTGATCCGTTCATAATCATCAAAACTGATAAGATCAATGAGGGTATTCATCTCCCGCAAATTCCCCTCAGTGGCGCTGTATTCCTCTTTGAGCAATGCCAAAAAAATCACCTGCTCTTTGGGTTCGAGCTTTTTTTGCTTGAAAAAACGGTCTAAAACAACGTCTTGAGAGGTTTGAGTAATGCGTTCATCAATCCGTTTTTCCAACAAATCGAGCTTGCTTTGGATACGATTCACTCCCAATGAATGATCATTTCCGCTGTTACGGACAATCGACATTTTTTGGTACAACTCGATACGGAAAAACTGGTCTTGAAGGTATTCCAAATGATCGGCATAAGGCTTAATCTCAGGAAGCGTCATCTCTAACGATCCCTCTTCTAGGAGTTTCATAAAAATCGACGTCAGCGCTACAGGGGTATTGAAAAGCTCCAACACCGAGAGCTCACTGATTTTAATCGGAGTAAAAGAGTGATGGGTAATCCAGCCGAGTTCCAGCAGAGTTTTCACTTCACCAAAATGGGACAAATAGTCATAATTTTCCGCTCCGTGAATCTCTTGAAGCAATTCAAAAACGGGAACATCTTCTTGGGACTGCAAAAATTTACGGGTTAAAAGCTGCAAAACTTTTGCTTCTTCCACGGTGCATTTGAGCTGAGCGAAAATATGGCTCTTTTCTATACTTTTATTTTCTAAAAAATCGATTAAATATTTCAATAATTTCCTTCTTTTAGTACCCGTTTGAGTACTTTGCCTGTAGCGGTTTTCGGTAGGGATTCTACCACAGTTATGGTTTTTGGAATTTTAAACGACGCTAAACGTTCTTTTAGTTCTAGTTTTATTTGAGTAGGGCTTGTATGCTCAAATCCTTTTTCGAGTTCGATAAAGGCGATGGGGACTTCGCCACTATGGGGATCATTTTGCGCAATAACAGCAGCAAGTTTTACACTGGGCAACAACATAAGAGACTCTTCGATCTGACGCGGATAAATATTAAGCCCTTTGGAAATAATCAAATCTTTACTCCGATCAACAATGTAAATATATCCCTCTTCATCGACTTTTGCCATATCTCCGGTGCGAAGCCAACCATTTTGAATTACTTTTTCACTCTCATCAAAATCATTCAAGTATCCACTCATCACACAATCACCTCGAACAATAAGCTCTCCCACCTTACCATACGGCAGCTCAAGCATCTCGTCATCGACAATCTTCACTTCATAGCCTGCCAATGGCAATCCGACGGAAAGGAGTTTTTGTTTCTCTATAGGATTAATCGCCACTGCAGGGGAACATTCACTAAGCCCATACCCCTCCAGCATCGTTGCGCGTTTAAAGGTAGCATAAAAACGGTTTATCGTATCTTCGCTCAGCGCTGAACCGCCGGAGATAAAACAGCGAATGCGGTTAAACCATAGAAAATACCATGGGAGTTTGGCACGAAGAAGAGCATTGTAAATATCGGGAACTCCCATAAATACCGTTACTTGTTTGAGCAGTGTTTGTTTTAGAATAGTGCTAAAAGGTAAAATCGAGGGGACAATCACAATAGACCCTTGTAAAAACAACGGCAACATCACCATAATCGAAAATGTAAACGAGTGAAACATCGGTAAATAGACGATAAAACGATCACGGTGATTCAAATCAAACCGATCTTGCGCCCCTAAAAGATTAGAAAACAAATTACGATTGCTAATCATAGCCCCCTTGGGATTGCCTGTCGTTCCTGAGGTATAAAAAATCACCGCTGTTTCATCTAAAGAAAGAGGCTCATCCTCTTGGATTTCATCATTTTTAGGAAGTTCATTCATAGCGTAATGATGAGAAGCATTAAGGGGAGATTGATCAATCCAAATCGTCGCTTTGAGACTTGGAATATCGTTGTCCAATGTTTGTGTTTCCGCTTTGAGCTTATACCCTGTAATCAATACTTTGGCACGGCAATCTTGCAAAATATAGCGATACTCTTCATTTTTAAGCATTGTATTAATAGGAACGACCACGGCTCCAATTTTATTAATGGCAAAAATACTCACAACAAACTCAACACTGTTAGGACAAATCAATGCAACCCGATCTCCGCGCTCTACTCTCAGAGTTTGAAGTGATTGTGCAAAATTATCTACTTTGTTGAGCAATTCTCCATAGGTACAACTCTCATTATTGATAAAAATGGCTTTTTTATGTGCCTTCTCCTCCACGACAGAGGTAAGCATCTCATAAAAATTTTCAAACGGGTAACGGATCAAAAGCGATACTCGATTCCTGCAGTAACGAGATAGGCACGGGCATTGGAAAATTCACCGTTAATCGGATTATTATTCGTACTACTTAGACTTTGATGTACAGTTCGGTCCTTTTTCATATCAACCAATCCTGCTAATCCGATATTCCATGATTGATTGATTTGGTATCGTCCACCCAATGAGACAATCCATGCGTTTGAATCGGGGAGTTCATATCCGAGGGTTGATTCAGGTACGGGAGTTTCATCGTATGCGATACCTGCCATCGCCGTCCATTTGTCGTATTTTTGGGTAAGACCTAGACGATAAGTATTGGTGTTTTCCCAGTTTTTTGGTTTAACTCCACCAAAAAAGCCTTCTGCATATGGATTTGTAAAATCAAAATTAAGTGATTTATATGCTGACCAATACGTTTTTTCATATACTGCTTCCACTGTTGTGCCAGAATCAAATGTATATGCTACTGCAAGATTTAATGTAGCTGGAGAAGGAATAGTGACAGAAGCGCCATAATTACCACTAAATGTTGGCAAAGGATCACCAGGAATCAATCCTCCAGTATGTGCTAAATCAGCACTTCCTTCCACACTTAAATTCACTTTTGAACGATAGGTTGCCGCTAGATTGAATGCTGAAGTCGGTTTATACATCAGCGCAAGGTTGTATCCATAATCGACAGAATTTCCCGTCATATTTTGTGAATAGACACCCGTTCTACTCGCTTTCACCACACCACTGCTTGAAATTACCCGAAATCCTACGCCCATACTGACCGTATCACTAAGCGGTATCGCCACAGAGGGATTAAACTCTACCGTTTCAAGGGTGAACTCTTCTGCGGTTGCTTTAGGGGTAACATTATCCCATCGCTTTGACAATCCCGCAGGAACAACGATACTAAATCCGACACGAGCACCATTATCCCCTAACTTTTTAGACGTATAATGAAACGACGGAACCAAAAAATTCTCTTTTTTAGAACTGTAATTCCCGGTTGTCCCCGAAAAATCAATCGCACTCAATCCGATATAAGTCGTATCCACTTCGAGCAATTGAGCATCCTCATTGTAGACCATTGCCGCAGGGTTATAATACGCCGCATCCGCTCCATGAGCATTGGCTATGTATGCCGCACTCAGTGCCGTTGCATTGATGGAACTTTCAGGGATTGCATATCCCCCGCCCATAAGTGTCGCTGCTGCAACCGCTGAAATTACGATAATTTTCATATTTTACTCCTGCATTGAATATAAAAGTGCTATCTCTTGTGCCCAAATCGTCTCATCAATCGTCTCAAGGACAAGTGGTATATCGTCCATTCGAGGATCGTTCATGAGAAATCCGAATGCATCCAATCCTATCTTACCTTTTCCTAACGAATCATGTCGATCCACATGGCTCCCGAGATCAGGCTTAGAGTCGTTGATGTGCATCCCTTTGAGATACTTGAATCCTATTATCGCATTAAACTCTTTCCAAGTTGCATCATACGCTTCGCGAGTACGAATATCGTATCCTGCGGTGAACATATGACACGTATCGATACACACTCCCACGCGTGACTTATCTTCAATCCGCTCGATGATGGCTGCAATATGCTCGAATCTCCACCCGAGATTAGACCCCTGCCCTGCGGTATTTTCGATAGTGAGATTGACCCCTTCCACCACTTTAATCGCCTCATTCATGCTCATCGCAATACGGTCGATGCACTCTTCTTCGCTGATTTGTTTGAGGTGGCTACCGGGATGAAAATTCAACCGATCAAGCCCCAGCTGGGAACAGCGTTGCAACTCATCAATAAACGCCTCAAGCGATTTTTGCCGCTTCTCTTCTTCGGGATGACCAAGGTTAATCAAATATGAATCGTGAGGCAAAATATGGCAGGGTTGTATACCGCTTTTGGCAAGATTGTCTTTGAACAATCCAATTGTTTCATCGTCGAGCGGTTTAGCCGCCCACTGTTTTTGATTTTTCGTAAAAAGGGCAAATGCTTTCGCTCCGATTTTCATTGCATTAAGGGGAGAGTTAAACACTCCACCCGAAGCGGAGACATGTGCTCCTACGTATTTAGACATATATTTTTCCTGTTTTCAAGTATGCTATTATAGCTTGCGAGTAGATTTCATTCACTGAGTCGTATTCATATCTCGAATATCACTGATTTTAATCATCAATCCATTCAACCTATCTTTAAAATAGGTCTCTTTCTCTGAGCGGCGATAGACTATGTCCATCTCATCATTTCGTATGTTTTGGATTTTCACCCCACCACATGACTCGCTCGTTCCATTTCCATCGAAAATAGGTTCACTTTGCAATACCCTGCGCATCGTGTCACGCGGATAGTCCTTGTAAAGATATTCGCGGACAAACGCCTCTTCACTCATGCATCCGGCACTCACACATACCTGCTCATCAATGGATATTTTTTCGACTGCTACACCTGCAGTAAAAAGCTCCATCTCAACCGCATCACCTTCATAACGGAGGTATCCCATGTCGGCATATTTCAGCTTGGGACTTTTGATAACAATCATCTTGGGAGTGGTTATAGAGTAGTGTTTCGTTGTGCATCCTCCTATTAGAAGGGCGAATACACTAACCCATAGGATAAAGTATTTTTGCATGTACCGCGTCCAAAGCGTGATTGATTTCAGGAGAAAGGGTGACGTTCATCGCTGCCAAACTCGCATCGAGCTGTTGAGGCGTGGTTGCTCCGATGATGGTAGAGGCAACAAAATCAAACTGCTTGCTCCACGCAATCGCCATCGTGACCATGTCCATTCCTGCCTCATGGGCAATACGCAAATACTCTTGGGTTGAGTTCAATGTTTTATCATTCAAGAATCGGGCCGCCATCAACCGTTGACGCTTGTTTGTCGAGTTTACATAATCGCTAAAACGTCCATGTACATGGGTGGCTTGATTGTATTTTCCACTCAGAACTCCGCCACCCAACGGTGAATACGGCAAGAGGGAGATATTCTCGCTCTTGCATAATGCACTGATTCCATCCAGATCACGACGATTCAGGAGGGAAAAGTTATTTTGTACTGACTCAAAACGGGCTAACTTTTCATATTTTGAAGTCATCAATGCTTTCATTGTTCCGTGCGCCGTATCGTTGGACGTACCGATGTAACGCACTTTTCCGCTTTGCACCAGTGAATCAAATGCTCGCAGACTCTCTTCGATAGGGACGATCGGATCGGGCCAATGCATTTGATACAAATCGATATAATCGGTTCCCAATCTGCTTAGTGATCCCTCGATAGCACGTTCAATATGGAACCGATCGACTGCCGTAAATCCATGACGTATCGGGGGGACAAACCATCCCGATGCTGCACCGGCAACTTTGGTTGCCAAAATAAGGCTATCACGGGGTTTGGTTTTGAGCCATCTCCCAACCATTTCCTCGGTGAGTCCTGAAAGTTCAAAGCTTGGAGGAACAGGATAGAGTTCCGCTGTATCGAAAAAATTCACCCCTGCATCGTATGCTTTGTCCATAATGGCAAATGCATTTTTTTCATCGCACTGACTGCCGAATGTCATTGTTCCCAGACAAATTGGCGATACACGCAAACCACTGCGTCCAATATATCGATATTGCATAAGCGCTCCTGAGCGTTTTTCGATATTGTACCGAAATTAGCTTGCCGCCTTTAACGCATCATACGCTTCTTGAAGAAGTTTAAATTTTTCCGTATATTTATTAATGACTTCAGGGCTTTTAGTATGAAATCGATCCGGATGATACCGCTTTGCCAACTGCCGATACCGCTGTTTTAAATCTTCAGGTTTACTGCCGATAGGAAGTTCAAAAACTGCATGGTAGCGAATCATTTTGTCAATCGCATCACTCCCCTCACCCCATCTGCTATGGTTCCCATACAGCTTGCTCATAAATTCATCGTCATAACGGTAATTGATCACATAATGAAGTACTTCGCGTCGATTAAGAGCTTTTTCCAAACGTGATTTTGCACTCAATGATGTCACATCGATGTAAATCTGATTGCTGGTACTGCTCATCACCAGAGAGGAGAGCTGTTGCTTTAGATACCGCATTATCCATCGATTATTATCCAAAAAGGTGATTCTTACCCGACTTGGACCAAAAGCGTAGAGCTCTACATCGACTCTTTCGGCTTTGCGGTAGGGTATCTCGATACGTACAGCAGCACTTTTACATTTGCGAAGGGATCGTCGATAAAATGGGCTGGAGAGATCATTGGCTTTAGTATAACGATCGGTTAGGGAATCGAGAAAATCTTCTTTTTGTTCCGATGAGTTTTCATTGTTAAGAACCAAAACACCATTGTCCAAAAAGAGAGTATTGTGGATATGATGATCAAAAAACTCTTCCATCCAAGGTTCTTCGAGGGTATTGGAACCCCCTTGAACGAAAATAGCATTATTGCGCAAAACGACTCTCACGGATACCCCCCGTTATGATAGTATTTACGAAAATAAAGCAAAAATGGTTCCACAAAAAGTTTTTTCTGCAATCAATCTATAATCTACTCCGTGTAAACTGCCTAACCCAATAGGAGTACACAATGAAAAAACATATCATCCTCATCGAAGCTGAGGGGGGATCTGATAAATGGATTAACGGGCATAGACGCGATACGATACCTATCGTCAAAGCCTTGAATGAAAAAGGATTTAGTGCTGAAATACTCTATTTTCGTGACGAGTGGGTTGAAGAACTGTATAGCTATATTACTGAACGCGCCGATGCGGTGATTGTCCGAATCAATCCCGGGAACCTTCCAAACGGCGAAGATAACCTCTTTGATATCCTGAATAAGCTCAGCAAAAAGGATGTATTGATCATGACACATCCTACAACCATGATGCGGTTCGGCGCCAAAGATGCCCTCTCCAAACTCGCCAATACCGATTTGGTTCCCGATGATACCTATGCGTACTACACCTATAAAGAGTTTAAAAAGATATTTCCAAAGACCCTCTCTTATGGTCCGCGCGTACTGAAACAAAATCGTGGTTCCACCGGTTCAGGCATCTGGAAGGTTGAAGTGGTCGATAACCATATCGAGTACAAAGCGGGCGAAGCTATCCCCGAAGAAACGGTCATCAAATGTACCGAAGCATTTGATAATCATGTCGAATATCACTCATTGGGTAATTTTATCCGTTTTTGTAAACACTACATCAAAGGGAAAAATGGGATGCTTGTCGATATGCGCTTTCTCCCCCGTATTACGGAAGGGGAAATTCGTATCCTGATGGTCGGAAACAAACCCATTTTCGTCGTCCATAAAAAACCCGCCGATCACGCCGATGCATTTTCAGCTACTATCGGTTCAGGAGCACACTACACTTACTATCCCCCCGATGCATATCCCGATTTGGTAAGAAAATTTATTGACTCCATCCCCCTCATCTCTGATCGATTGGGCAAAATCAAAGAACCCCCTATTCTTTGGACGGGAGATTTTATGCTTGACAATGACGATGCCGGAAATGACACCTACGTACTGGGTGAGATCAACTGCTCCTGCGTCGGATTTTTTAGCCATTTGGACATGGGCATTCAAGAACAAATCGCTGATGAAGTGATCAATCGAATCTTGCAAAAGCACCGTGTTGAATAGTGCTCCCCTTGTCAACAGATGTGCAAAAGACTATAATTCGTCCTTCTGTAAAAAGGTTGCGACTTGATTCTTTACATTCACGGGTTCCGAACAACCCCCCAATCACACAAAGCCGATTTACTCAAAAAGTATTTCAAAGACTCCATCCTCATCGCCGATTTTCGCATCTCTCCCGATGAAGCTATCGAGGATTTGGAAATGCTTATCCAAAAGCATCCTATTACAGGGATCATTGCCAGCTCACTTGGAGGATTTTATGCTTCCTATCTCAATGAACACCATTCTCTCAAAACCGTTCTAATCAACCCCTCTATAGCGCCCTACGAAACAACACGGCGCTACCTCGGGAAAAATACCCTAGAAGACGGCAGTACCTTTATCTGGAACGAAAACGATATCGATTCGCTCCGTCCCTATGCTGTTGAGGCACCAAGATCTGAAAATTATTTTGTTTTTTTACAAACAGGGGATGAAGTACTCGATTACACTGTGGCACAAAACCACTATGCAGGTGCTAAAATGATAATCGAAAAGGGGGGAAACCACCGTTTCGAGAAGTTTGAACGCTACTTCGACGAAGTCAGCGCATTTTTATCTATTTAACTTTAACGATCTCTCTTTCTTTATTCTAAAGCTTTTAAGGTACTGTAAACACCTGCAGAGAGCTTATACTGTGTACAGGAAGCCGCATTCTCATACGTCTGTCCTGCTATATAATCAAGTGTATGGATACCTCCTGATGTATCATCAAATGTATACGCCATACAACCGTTTTTATCATAGATGCTAACGTT
>Ga0265297_10005986_pt1 | contig 18023 bp, 7 predicted proteins | sample Munlanlwell13791_FD_192502 | JGI IMG/M metagenome (GOLD analysis project Ga0265297, IMG submission 192502) | Leachate microbial communities from a municipal landfill in Southern Ontario, Canada - Leachate well 137-91 | ecosystem: Engineered > Solid waste > Landfill > Unclassified | place...
CGACAGATGCATGCCCACCTGGGTCAGCAGTGAGTCCATGCTCTGCGAGCCGATGGTCAGCGGCGCCAGCGAGCCGCTCTCGGTGAAGCCGTCAATGTCCACCGTCGTATATTGCAGGGTGGCGAGGGGACCGAACTTCCATTGGCCTATTTTCCAATCGTAGCCGCCGCTCAACATGCCCTGGAGGTCCCGGCCTTGAACCTCGCCGGTCGCGTCTTGTCCCAGCACCCGCCGCTTGGTGTCGTAAATATTAGCGCCACCGCCGCCGGCCACTTCCGCGTGCCAGCCTTCCTTGAACCACATGCCATACACGGTGCCTTGCGCGCCGTTGATGTCCACGCGGCCGTCATTGGCCAGGTAGGTGCTGCTATTGGCGTAGCCCAGCGCCATGCCAACCACGATCTGGTCGTGCGGGTAGGTGGCGGCATCGAGCACCTGGCGGTCAATGGCGACGGTCAAGCCCGCCGAGGTCACATGGTAACCGTTGACGTTCTGGACGGCATCCACGCCCACAAACTGTCCGGCGCCCTGCACAAACACGCCCCAAGGATTGTCCGCGGACCGCCGCGTGATGCCGGAGGTGAGCGTGTCCCTGGTCATGGCCAGTTCCTGCTCCAACGATAGCATGGAGGCAAAGCGCGGTTGGCGGTCGATCCAATCCATGACACCGCTCGGATCAAACAGGCTGAAGCCGCCGTTGAAGCCGCCGCCCACACCGTTGCGCAACGCGCCGAAGCGGGACTGAAGGTTGCCGAGCTGCGTGTTGGCCATGCTCGTTCCCACCTGTGGCATGGCCGTCAACCCCTGGGGCGAGAGTGAATCGAACGCCGCCGGCAACTGCCCCACCGGCAGCCCGCCCAGATAGTTCATCAACTCGGCCATGTTGGGAGTGTTCACTTCCGCGTTCAAGGCGCCCGCCACCGCCAGTTGGTTCGGTGTTTGAGCATAGGGCGTAAAGAAATAGTTCCACTTCACCGCCACGTCATTGGCATCCGGGTAGATCAAGAACGCCGCCAAAGCCGTTTGCGACGGCAGCGTCGTCAGGTTGGTGAAACTGGAGAACCCATTCGTCCAGCCGCCGCTTGCGTGCAGGAAAGTGATCTGCATGCCGTTGGTGGGGGTGAAGCCGTTGAAAGCTACCGCTTCCACAAGGCCTGTGAGGCTGGCGGTGCCGGCGATGTTCAGGTAGCCATGCTGGCCGGCCGCCGTGCCGCCAAATTCCACCATCAGCACGCCGTCCGTGCTTTGGGTGAAATTGCCGGCGATGTTCACGGTGTTGAAGATCGTCAGCGTGGCGTTGTTGCGAATGACCAGATCATTGGCAAAGGAGCTGACGCCACTCCTCAACAACAACGCCGCCTCTGAGACGCCGTTGCCGATGAAGAACGACGCGTTGTTGGAAACGGTGGCAGCGCCGACGCTGAGGGTGCCTCCGTCTAGGTTGACCACGCTGCTGGCTCCGTTGTTGGCATAGAAGACGTCGGCTACGACGACGGCGTCGTTGGTAAGCGAGAGGGCGCCCTTTTGCACTCTGAGCACGCCCGTGCCCGTCGCGTTGGTGGCGTAGAGGTAGCCGCCATCGACGGTGACAGTGTTGCCGCCGGCAGTGATGGAGCCAATGCCGACGTCGGTGGCGATGACCGTTGCGCCGTCGGCGATGGTCAAGCTGTTGAGGCCAATCAGGCCAGGGCCGACATCCAGAACGCCACTGTTATACCACAGAGAACCCGCGCCGGTGACCCACACGCTGTTGGCACCACCCAGACCACTGCCGATGGAGCCATTCACGTCGAACACCTGGCCGCCGTTGGAGATGGTCATGTTATTGTTGACACCAAACACGTCGCCGACCGTCACGTCGCTGCTGTTGCTCCAAAGCGATCCGGCGCCGGTCACCAGCACCGAATTTCCGCCGGAGTTGAACGAGCCGATGGTGCCGCTCGCGCTGAGCACTTTGCCGCCGTTGCTGATCGTCAGTTGGTTGAACAATCCTGTGCCGCCTACGTAGAGGTCGCCGCTGTTGTTCCAAAGCGATCCGGCACCGGTTACCAGCACCGCATTGCTCTTTGCGCCGCCAGTGGCCCCGATATAGGCAGTGGTGCTGTACACTTGGCCGCCGTTGGCGATGGTCAGGCTGTTGCTGTGGCCAAAGTAGCCGACATACAGGCTGGTGTTGTTGCTCCAGAGCGAACCCGCGCCGGTCACTGTTACTGACGAAAAGCTGCCCGTGGACGGCGAGTCGTTGTAACCGAGGTCGCCATCACCGCCGACCACCCCGGCGTCACTGAAGACTTGGCCGCCGCTTTGAATGGTCAGGCTGTTGTTGCTGCCGCTGCTGCCCACTACCAAAATACCGCTGTTGTTCCAGATCGAGCCCGTCCCGGTCACCAGCATCGTGTTGTTACTTCCACCCCAGTTGCTGATCCAGCAACTGACGTTCGACATGCTGCCACCGTTGGCGATGGTCATGTTGTTGCCACTGCTGGAATTACCCACACTGAAATCACCACTGATGTTCCACATCGAACCGGTGCCCGTCACCATCACCGAGTTGTTGTTCGCGCCGACGTCGTAGCCGATATCCCCGGCGGCGCTGAACACCTTGCCGCCATTGGCAATAGTCAGGCTGTTGCCGGAGCTGCTGTCACCGACAGACAACCAACTGCTGTTACTCCAAACCGAGCCGGCGCCGGTCACCAGCACCGTATTGTTGCTGGCCGTGGCGTTGTAACCGAGATCACCGGTGGTATTGAACACCTTGCCGCCGTTGGAAATGATCAGGCTATTGCCGGAGCCGCTTTCACCGACAGACAGCCAGCCACTGTTGCTCCAAACCGAGCCGGAGCCGGTTACGAGCACCGTATTATTGCTGGCCGTGGCGTGGTGACCGAGACTCCCGTTGGAATTGAACACATGGCCGCCGTTGGCAATGGTCAGGCTGTTGCCAGATCCGCTGCGACCGACATACAACGAGCCGCTGTTGCTCCATACCGAACCGGAACCGGTCACCGTCACAGCATTGTTGCTGGCCCAAGCGTTGTAACCGATGTGGCCGTCGGCATTGATGACCTGACCGCTGCCGGCGATAACCATGGAATTGCCGGAACCGTTGTAACCCACATTCAGATCGCCGCCAGCCAGCACTCTGCCGTTGTTGGTCACCGTCAGGCTGTTGTTGCCGGCATGAGGGGAACCGAGGAGGCCGATCGAGTCGCCCAGAACCACAACGTTGGCGTTGCTCCACAGCGAACCGCTGCCCGTCACCAGCACCGAGTTGTCGTTTCCGCCACCGAGGCTGCCGTCGAAACCAACGTAACCGTTTACGTCGGCCACCACGCCGCCGTTGGCGATGGTCAGACTGTTGCCGGAGCCGTAGTTACCGACATACAGATCGTCGCGGTTATTCCAGGACGAGCCGGCGCCAGTGACCAACACGGTATTGTTGCTTGCGGTTCTGTTGACGCCGACGGCGCCGACATGGTCGAAGACTTTGCCGCCGTTGGTGATAGTCAGGCTGTTGCCAAAGCCGTTGAAGCCGACATACATGTTGCTGCTGTTGTTCCAGACCGAGCCGGCGCCGGTGACCCACACCGAGTTGTTCATCGAGTTGCTGTCGTGGCCGACATAGGCTTTGACGTTGGCGACCTGGCCGCCGTTGTTGATGATCAATTGGTTGAACGATCCCGTGGCGCCCACGTAAAGGTTGCCGCTGTTGTTCCAAAGCGAGCCAGCGCCGCTGACCAGCACCGTATTGCTGTCGGAGGACGAGTCGAAACCAGCGCCAATGTAGCCATCGCCGTTGGCCACGAATCCGCCATTAGTGATGGTCAAGCTGTTCCCGGAACCGTTGAAGCCGACATACAAGTTGCTGCTCATGTTCCAAGCCGAGCCGGTGCCGGTGACCAGCACCGAGTTGCTGTTGGCGTCGGCCAGAAGACCGATAATGCCCTCATCGCTGGAGACCTCGCCGCCGTTGGCGAGGGTCAGCCTGTTGCCAGAACCCCCGTAGCCGACGTAGATGGTGCCACTGTTGCTCCAGACCGAGCCGGCCCCGGTGACCAACACCGAGTTGTTGCTGGCGATGTTCGCGAAACCAACGACACCGAAATCACTGAAGACCTGGCCGGCATTGGTGATGGTCAGGCTGTTGCCGGAGCCGTAGAAGCCGACAGCCAGATAGTCGCTGTTGCTCCAGATCGAGCCGGCCCCGGTGACCAGCACCGAATTGTTGCTGGCGCTGTCTCCGAAACCGATCACGCCGCCTTCGCTGGCGACGACCTGACCGGCATTGGTGATCGTCAGGCTGTTGCCTGAACCGTAGAAGCCGACCACAACAGTCTCGTTATTCCAGACCGAACCGGAACCTGTCACCACGACCGCGTTGTTGTTTGCGTTGGAATCGAAACCGATTTCCGCTCTCGCGTTGAAGACCTGACCGCCATTGTTGATCGTCAGGGTGTTGTTGGAACCGTAGCAGCCGATATACAAGCCGTCGTAGTTGCTCCAAAGTGAGCCCGGGCCAGTCACGAACACCGACGTAAAATTACCCGTCGAGGGCGAGTCGCCGTAGCCGAAGTCATCATCGCCGCCGACGACCCCAAAGTCGCTGAACACCTGGCCGCCGTTAGTGACGATCATGCGGTTGTTGTCGCCGGAACTGCCTACCACCAGGATGCCGCTGTTGCTCCATATCGAACCGGCACCCGTGACCGTTACCGTATTGCTTCCGCTACCCCAATTGCCGATCCAGCAACTGACGTTTGTCACACTGCCGCCGTTGGCGATGGTCAGGCTGTTGCCGGAGCCGAGGTCGCCAACGTAGAGATTGCTGCTGATGTTCCAAGCCGAGCCGGTGCCGGTCACAAGAACGGTGTTATTGGCCGAATTGATTTCATAACCGATATGGCTGTCGGCGCTGAAGACCTGGCCGCCGTTGGTGATGGTCAAGCGGTTGCCAAAGCCGTCGTAGCCGACGTAAAGACTGCCACTGTTGCTCCAGACCGAGCCAGCGCCGGTGACCAGCACCGTATTGTTGCTGGTGTAGCTGCCGTAACCGATGACGCCGTTGGCAGCAAGGACTTGGCCGCTGTTGGCAATGGTCAGGCTGTTGCCGGAGCCGAAGGCGCCCACAAACACACTGTTGCTGTTGCTCCAGATCGAGCCCGCGCCGGTGACCAGCGCCGTGTTGTTGCTGGCGGAGCCAGCGAAACCGATATAGGTGTCGGCGCTGAAGACCTGGCCGCCGTTGGTGACAGTCACGTTGTTGTCGGAGCCTGCGTATCCGACAGCCACAACGCCTCCGTTGCTCCAGACCGAGCCAGCGCCGGACACCAGTACCGTGTTGTAGCTGTCAGTCGCGGCGAAGCCGATGAAGGAGCTGCCGTTGATGATTGTTCCGCCATTGTTGATGGTCAAGTGGTTGAACGACCCCGTGTCACCCACAAAGAGGTTGTTGCTGATGTTCCAAAGCGAGCCGGTGCCGCTGACCAGCACCGTGTTGCTGTTGGCCGTGTAGTAAGAGCTGTTGCCGATGAAGCCATTGGAACTAAACACCGTGCCGCCGTCGGAGATGGTCAGCGCGTTGCCATTGGCATCTCTGCCGACGAACAAGTCCCCGCTGTTGCTCCAGACCGAGCCGGCGCCGGACACCAGCGCCGTATTATTGCTTCCGTGGATGAAGATGCCGACGTAGCCGTTCGCATTAATGACCTGGCCGCCGTTGGTAATGGTCAGATTGTTGTCGTGCCCGGATGGGCCGACATAAAGACTGCCGTTATTGCTCCAAAGAGAGCCAACCCCGGCCACCACCGCTGTGTTGCCATATCCGCCACTGCCGATACTGACGGTGTTGCCGAACACCTGGCCGCCATCGCTCACCGTCAGGCTGTTGTCATTGCCACTTCCGCCGACATACATGCTTCCTTGGTTGTTCCAGACCGAGCCGGTCCCAGCCACCAGCACCGTGTTGCTACTCCCCGTCCAGCCGATGTAGCCGGCGGTGTCGGATACCAAGCCGCCATTGGTGATCGTCAGGCTGTTGTTGTTGCCCGCCACGCCCACGTGGACATTGTCGGAGTTGGTCCAGAGCGAGCCGGCGCCACTCACCAGCACGGTGTTGTTGCTCGATCCAATATTGCGTCCGATGATCCCTGCGTAGTCAGACACTGTGCCGCCATTGGTGATGGTCAGGCTGTTGCCGGAACCAGAAAAGCCAATGTAGATGGAGTCGTCGTTGCTCCAGGCTGAACCGGTGCCGGTGACGGTAACGGTGTTGTTGAACGAGTTGCTGTCATAGCCGATGTAGCCATGAACGCCCGACACCTGTGCGCCGCTGCTGATCGTCATCTGGTTGAAGGACCCCGTGTCGCCGACATAAAGACTGGGATAGAGCCAGCTCGATCCGTTGCCCGTCACCAACACACGGTTGCTGTTCGCGCCGGCATTAGCGCCGATATAGCCATAGCCGGTAACCGCGCCGCCGTCGCTGACCGTCAGGCTGTTGCCGGCGCTGTTCAAACCAACAATAAGATTGCCGCTGTTTCTCCAGGTCGAACCGGTGCCGGTGACCACCACCGAGTTGTTGCTCGCGCTGGCGGTCTTGCCGATGGTGCCGGTGGTGTCGGATACGAAGCCGCCATTGGAGATCGTCAGCGTGTTGTATTGGCCCATGTCGCCGACCGCCAGCGTGCTGCTGTTGATCCACACGGAATTGGAACCGGTAATCAAGACCCAGTTATTGCTGCCGCTGCTGCTGTAGCTGCCGATATAACCGGTGGTGCTGTACACCCGTCCGCTGTTCGCCACCGTCAGGTTGTTCCCAAAGTTGTTATCGTCGCCAACGACCAGTAAACCATTGTTGCTCCAGACGGAACCGCTGCCGGTCACCAAAACCGCGTTGTTGTTTGCATCGGGAGAGACGCCGATACGGCTGCCGGCGTCAAAGACCTGGCCGCCATTGGTGATCGTCAGACTGTTGCCTGTGCCAAAATAACCGACATTCAGAATGGACGTGTTGCTCCAGACCGAGCCCGAGCCCATGACCAAGACCCAGTTGTTGCTGCCGCCGGGGTAGCCGATGTAACCACCGCTGTTGATCACCTGGCCGCCGTCGGCAATGGTCAGGTTGTTGCCGGAGTTGCTGCCGCCGCCTACATGCACTGAGCCGCTGTTGCTCCAGAGCGAGCCTGCGCCGCTGACCAATACCGAGTTGCCATTGGCGTCACTATCGTTGCCAATGACGCCGGAGACGTCGAAGACCCGGCCGCCGTTGGTGATCGTCAGGCTGTTGCCGGAGCCATAGTTGCCCACACGGAGTGACCAGTTGCTCCAGAGCGAGCCGGTGCCGCTGACCAGCACCGAATTGTTGCTGGCGGTGGCCGTGAAGCCGACAAAAGCCGCGCCACCACTAAGGATTTTGCCACCGTTGGTGATGATCAGTTGGCTGAAGGAACCCGTGTCGCCTACGGTCACGACGCCATTAAGCACGCCGCCGCCGCTCACGGCCAGAGTGCCGCCGTTGTTGATGAAGTTGGTGAGGTTGGCGACGGCAGTGCCGGAGACGTTCCACGCGCCGAAGTTGGTGGCGACGCTGACATCGTGCTCGCCGCCGCTGTGGTTGACGGTGCCACTGGCCCTGTTGAGGAACACCGTGTCCTGATTGGTGCCGCTCAGGAGGGTGAACGTACCGGTGTTGTCGAAAAACGCCGGGTCGAAGAGACCGCCGTTCTGAATGAAAGTGCCGCCATTGGTCACGACGTTCACCACCGCTACACCGCTATTCATGAGGAATAGTCCTGAGTTGCTGATCGTCAGCGTCGGCGTGTTGAGCGTGGCGGAGTTGGTCAAAACCGAGCGGCCTGAGATAATCAGCCCACCGGTAAACGTGTTGGTTCCCGACAGGATGCTTACCGTTGCAGCGTTGGTGGTGCGGCCGATGAAGAGTGACGCGCCGTTGGAAACACCCGAGTTATACAGGTTCAGCGTGCCGGTGACGGTCACCGCGCCGGTGTGGAAGAGCGAAATACTGGTATTCGTGATTGCGAACAAACTGTTCGTATAAAGGGCGCCGGTGGGGAATGAGTAACCCGCAATATTTAGAATGAGATTGGTGCCGCCGAAACCGACGAGTGCGACGCTATTAGTATAAGTGAGGAAAGTGCCGCCACCAGTAATCAGACTGCCGTAGGTTAAGCCGATGGTTCCTGCTCCGCTTTCGGACGATTGCGCGCGGGCGCTGCCACTGGATAGAACGCCGAGCAAAGCGGCGAGCAGCAGGACGGCACAAGAACGGCGGCGAAGGTAACGACGAAGACAGGACAGCAAAGCAGCGGCTGGCATGGCAGAACCATTTCTCGGATATGGTGACATGAATTGAATTCCTTGGTTTTTCATTTTTAGTCTTTTGACAGGCCGTTTGTCCATCCACAAAAGGCGTCATCGTGTCGCGGCACGAGCCATGCCAGCGTGAGCAGCGCGCCCGGGATCAGGTGGGAATACTCAGCGCAGTGATCTTCCTCCAGTCACAAGCGCATGTCGTTTGGCCGGAAGAGATTCAGTTACTTGTCCCTCGGGTTGACTCATTCTGCTCAACCTGAGGCGCTTGCTGCCGGTGTCCAAGAACGTGGTATGTGGATTCCGACTCTGCGAGTCGGCGATTCCCGTCATGATTCCGCCGGTTCGTATGGCCGTCCTTCAACACCGCATCTGACAGTTCGAGTTCTTCAGCGGTCTTATCAAAACCCGGCGCAACAGTCCGAGGCCACAGGCTCTGTGAGTATTACGGCTATCGGAAACACTTCCACAACTCTTCGGCGAACAGCCTATGACCGCGGTCGTCGGGATGGTTGATGGTGTTGTGCAGCAGCGTCAGGTAGGGCAACCCTTCCTTCCAGAGATGCTCCCAGCGTGCGGTGGCGTCGGCCAGCGCGATATTGTGTTTGTTGGAATACTCGCGCAGCGCCAGCACGTAGGGCCGCCGCTCCACCTCGCGCATTCCCTTGAAACCCATCATCCGCCACATCGTGAAGTGCGGCGTGATGAGGATCAGTTCCGCGCCGATGTTCTGCACACGCTTGAGGATGTCGCTGTAAACCTCATCCACCACCGCGGGGGTCATCCCCGCGTCGTTGACGAACTCCAGTGTGACGAGATCGGGCTTCGCATCGGCGATCCGCTGCCATGTCACGCCGGTCTCCTGCCACGGCTTGCCGCGATACTTGAACTTGTCCGGATAAAGCCACTGCCGGCTGTTCGAGCCACCGGCACTGATGTTCTGCATGTCGATCTTTGCCTGCGGAAACCGCTCGCGCAGCCCGGCGGCGAAAACGTCCGGATAACGCAACTCTGGTTTCGACGCGTTGCCGCCGGCGGTGACCGAGTCGCCCCAGCAAACGATCTTCACAGGACCGCCCGCCTTCAGCTTCGCGAGAGTCTTCGGGATGCGGCCGGACGTGCTGCCCGTGACGGCTTGTGCGGCCGTCTCGGTGATCGGGTAAATCTGATCGGCCTTCACCTCGGTATCTCGGTAGTTCACCCACACGTGGGCGATGGCAGTGCAGCCTGCATCGGCCTCCGGCGGCACCGGCGCGCTGATATGCGGCTCGCCAGCCTTGAGCGTCGCCCGTCCATCGGCTGAAACCTGGATGGTGTCCATTCGCATCAACGAGTAGCGATAGCTCGCGAAGACGGTGTCCGTGGTGGTGACACAACTGTTCGTCCCGATGCCGACGTGAGCCCACGCAGTGTCCGCGAGGTAATCGGCGCCTTCCTTGAGTTGTGCACCGCCCTGAGTGCGGCGGATTTCCAACGAACCCGGCACAAACGAACCGCAGGCGTTCACGTCGCGGGCATTGCAGGCGCGCAGCCGCGTGCCTTTGGACCAGCCGGCGGGTTTGTCGGCGGAAAGCTTCACCGGCTCATTGGTGATTGCGAGGACAGGGGCGGGTGCGACTGCGAGCGTGGCGGCTTGCGCGACCTTTGCCACGCAACTGCCCACGCGGTATTCACCGGGTGGCACAAGCACAGCGCTGCCTTGCGCTGAGATTTCTGCGCCGCGAAGGAGCCCAATTGGAGCGATGAATACAACGAGTATGAACAACAGAACGCGATTTTTCATGGAGATGAATCTACCTTTCTTCCGACCGGCTCACGCCGGGATGAAACTGGCGAACCTTTTTATAGAGCGCCACGAGTTTGTCCACACAATACTCGACGTTCTCATGGCGTTGAAGACGCAGAACGAGATTCGGCCGCCGAGTCTAGATGGAGAAGAACTTGCGGATGTTGCGCAACAGAGTGGTGGCATAGTCCTTGCGGGTTGCGGCTGCTTCGGCCGTATGCTGCTGCTGTTTGAAGAGACCGTCGGTGGCCAGTTGGCGGTCGGCCATCAACCGGCTCAACGCTTCAACGACGGTTGGATTTTCCTGCAACACCGGGCCCAGCGCGTCCTTGCCAATCTCCAGCAAGCGCAGGTCACTCTCTGCCACCACGGTCGCGTTGCGCGGCGCGCCGGTCAGCAGCGACATCTCGCCAAATGTGTCGCCCGTCTTCAACGTGCCAGCAACCACCTCGCCGCCACCCTCTTTGGCGAGTTTCACCGACGCCTGGCCGCTGACGATCAGGAACAGCGAGTCGCCCGCCTCGCCCTTGCTGATGACGATCTCGCCCTGGCCGAAGCGCACCAGCCGTCCGCGACCGGCCAGCGCCGCGATCTGGTTGTCGTCGAGCGGTTTGAACAGTTCCTTCCCCCGCAACGCGCGTTCGGCATCGGCCCGGCGCCGTTGATCGATACTGTCCGCTTCGGCGGGCTGGTGCATGAACACGTCGCGGATGGGGAAGGGGATGCTCATGCGCGCCCGGCGCAGCGCATACCAGATGTTCGTCATCACGTCGCTGAGGACGTCGTCAGAGGCGGCGCGATTATCTCCCCAGAACTTGATCTCGTAGTTGATGGCGGAGTCGCCGAACTGTTTCAGCCGGATGCGCGGTTCCTGCGGAAGGACTCCGGGGGTGCGCTGCACGGCCTGGCGCAGGACGTTTTTCACGTCGTTAGGCGCGGCGCCGTATTCGACGCCCACGGAGCACTTCAGCGCATGCACGCGGTTCGGATAGTGGAAATTGGTGATGTTTTGCTTGGTGATGTTTCCGTTGGGGATGATGAGATAGTTGCCGTCCCGGGTGCGCAGGCGCGTGGCGCGCCAGTTGACTTCAATGACTTCGCCGTCTGTTTCGCCCACCCAGATCCAGTCACCGATATCGAACGGCTTCTCCATGTTCAGCGCGATGCCAGCCACCACGTCGCCCAGGAGGTTTTGCAGCGCGAAGCCGAGCACGATGGCCACGACGCCCGAAGCGGTGATGAGCGTGCCGAGCTGCTGGCCATAGACAAACTTCATCGCCCAGAGGACAGCCGCCAACACCAGCAGCGTTTTCGCCATGTCGCGTAACAGTTTGGGCACTTTGACCTGGCGCTTTTCCTCCAGCGCGAACTGCCAGACGAATCTCACCAACACGTTGTTGAGCTGCAACGCCAGAAACACCGCCCACGCACTGATGAGGACGTTGCGCACCGATAGCAACCACGACGGGGTCGTGTAAGGCGCGGCATGTGCCTGATGGAAGCCCCAGGCCACCAGCGTTGCCGAGAGTGCGGCAAAGATGTGAAACGAGAAACCCAGTGGCACTCGCAGGCGCTTCTTCATCGGATGCGCCGCGGCCATCAGCACAAGATAGGTGAGGGCGGCGACACCGACATTGATCGCCGCATTTTCGATATGGATCCAGGTTCCGTTCATACAGGGATGAAACTAGAGAACTTTTTATAAAGAGCAACGAGTTTGTCCATATAATACTCGACGTTCTCGTCGCGCCGTTGTGGGTCCCACTCGCTGACCGGCTTGCACGTCTCGTAGGCCGTCACCTTCGCTGTGTCGCCGATGATGTAGAATGAAATCTGGTCGCCGGGCTGATACGGTTTACCGCTGCGCATAGCCAGTTCGTAAGCGGCGGAACGGTTGCGGCCGCCCTTGCCGGAGCCGGCGGTGATTTTCTTTTTATAAACGTCGAGCGAGTCGCTGAGCGTCTCGGTCTTCATGAACATCCCGACCGGCCAGCGCCGCTGTTCGAGCGCACTGTGGTATTCCTCCAGCTTGTCGAGGATCTCCTTGCGCCGCCGGCCCTCCAACAACAGCCGCAGCAGGTCCTCCATGAAGTCGCGCTGGAACCGCTCCAGCCCGCGCGACTTCAGCGCCGCGCCCTTGATCGTGACGCGGCCCTCGTCGTCGAGCAGCGCGTAGTTCTTCATCTTGTAGCTGAACATCGCCCGGTAGCACGCGTCGAACTCGACCTCGATGCCCTTCGGCAGCGTGGCGGCGAGTTCGTCGTCGAGCAGTTTCATCCCGCGCTCCGGCTTGCCGGCCACGTCTTTCGGCGGCTGGAAGTAGATGCCATCGGTGTCAATCTCGATGATGTGCGCGCCGCGTTGGCGCAACCACGCGATCATCGCCTGCAAGGTCTCGCGTCCCTTGGCCGTCACCGCCGACGCCGCGTCGAAATCGCCGAAGTGCGCCTGCGCGAAGCCGAGGTAGCCATAGAAGCTGTTGATGACGACCTTGAACGTCTGCTGGAGCGCGTTGAAGTGGTTGTGCGCCGCCTCGTCCTTCGCCTCGCGCAGCAGTGCCTTCGCGCGCAGGCGGAAATCGCGCAGTTCCGATAGCAGCGAACTGAAGATGGACAGCTCGTCTTTCTTCGGCACGATGTTGAATGCGAGCATGACGCTCGGATAGAGCGAGGCGACGTCGCAGTGCCACACGTCTTGCGCCACACCCTCGTGGAAAATGTCGGTGTAGCCACCCTCGTAGGGCCGCGCCGGCTCCGGCCTCGGCAGCGCCCGGCGCTGGTGCAGGTATTCGCGCACAAAGAGCGCATCAATCTTCGTCGCATTGCCGCGCACGACCACGTCCTGATAGGCGTAGGGAAACATCTGTGCCTGCACGAAATAGCTGGGGGACAACAGTGCCGCCAGCGCCCGGGTCTCGCGCACGTCGTCCAGAGAGTAACGCGCAAGCTTTTCCATGCCTGCCGCGCCGGAGTCGGCGAGCTTCGGGATTTCGTGCGGTTCCAGATACGTGCGGTCCTTCGGCGCGAGGCCGAAATGCCGCGCCACGTCTTTCAGACCGAAGCTTTCCAGCTCGCGCGTGCTCACGTCGTAGAACTGCACCAGCAGGAACGTGTCCACGATATGCCGGCCGTAAATTTCGAATTTCGGATAGTTGATCGTCCGCTCCGCGATCTGCACGCGCGATGGATACGAACTCAGTGCTGAGTCGTCACGACCGAGGGTGAGCTTCACACGATGCCGCTTCGCGCGCGCCGTGAGGTAAGGCAGATCGAACTTGAAAAGGTTGTGCCCCTCGATCACGTCGGGATCGCGTTCGCGGATGACCTCGACGAGTTTCTGGAGCATCTGTTTCTCGTCGCCGGCAAGCGTCATTTCCCACCCGGTGTTGTCGGCGAGCGAGATGAGGAGGATGCGGTCCTCGGCGCGCTCGGCGTTGGAGAACTCATAGCCCTCGCCGGTGTAGGTCTCGATGTCGAGTTGCAGGCGGCGGAGTTGGTCGAGACGCATGCCCTTGAACGACGTCTGGCCCGTGCGCATCAGGTGCTGTGCCACCGGGTCGTTCAGAAAATAGAATGGCGCTTCCGGGCTGGCCGCGGTTGTGCCGGTGCTGTCGAGCAGGTGTCTCCGTGCCGACTGGAATTCCGACCACGACCGGAACGTGGCCAGCGAGCGGAACTCGCCGTTGCCGGTGAGCGGTTCGATCTCCGCCTTGCCGGACCAGGTGTTCAGGAACGCCGCGTCCGTAAGCCATAGGAACGGCTGAAAAGGCTGCGCCACGCTCTTGAGCCGGCCGGCTTCGCGCAGGAACATGCGCATCGCGCTGTCGTCGCCCGGCACCAGTTCGACCGCGACGATGCCCTCCGTCCGGTCACGCCCGAACAGCGTCTCGTTCTCGCCAAACGGCAGGGCGGCGGTGCTCACGGTTTCGTCTCCTGTTGGGTGAGCAGCGCTCGAAACTCTTTCATCTTTGCCGCGTCTTCGGGCGACAGCGTGTCGAGCAGCTTCAGCACTTTGGCGGGGTCGGTGGTGGCTATTTCGCTGACCTGCACCGGCACGTCCACCACCTCGCCGAAACGGTTATCCACCGTGGTCGTAATGAACGGCAGGAAAAACAGCGCGCAGAGTCGCTGCATCCAGCTATCCACCTTCACGAAACCATGAAGCTCGCATTCGAGGACGCCGGGCTGTGCTTTGCGGTAGCGGAACAGCACCACCGCGCTGCCCGATACCGGTTCGCCCTTCTTGTCCGCGCCCTGCGCGAGATAAAGACGCTCGCCTGGCGCGGCGAGGAGTGGCCAGAGATAACCGGCAGCGCCCTTGCGGTTGTCGGCGAAGTAGGAACCATCCGGCCGCCGCTCGCTGCGATACTCGACGATCTTCAGCAGTTGCGCCACGATGGAACACTGGTCGAGGTGGTTGATGAGATACTCGAAGATGTCGTATCGGGCGCGGACGGTTGGCTTTGGCAGGTGCACCTTTCGGTAAAACGTGTAGCCGGGCACAACCTGTCGCACGCGCGCCTGCGCCGCCGCGTCAAGTTTGTTGAATGGAATCAGCGACTCGGGTTTTTCTGCTGCACGCGCGAAGCCTGCGCCAAGGGTCAACGCCACAGCCAATGGGAGGCAAATGTAGATCGATCGCATGGCCATGCCGGTCACGACACCACAGCAGCCGAAGCGCAGCAAGAAGATTTCACATGAATTGATTTTGTTGTGTGCGCTGCCTGTCCGTCCTATTATCCCGGCCGCTGTTGTCGCGTGAATAAACCGCGCGGCCTATGGAAACGAATTACGAATTACAAATCACGAATCGCGAGTTATAGAAGCCATGCCACAATTTGATATCACCCCTGTTGCCGTTCCGAAAATCTCCACCCGTTTCCGCCGCATCCGGACGAAGATGCCCGTGCCGCAATCGCTTTCGGTCCTCGAAGGCATGCGCCGCTACGAGCCGCAGTCCATGCAAGGCATGCCGCCGGTGGTCTGGAAGCGCGGCGACGGCGCGCTCGTGGAGGATTGGTGGGGCAACCGTTGGATTGACTGGTCCAGTGGCGTGCTCGTCACCAACGCCGGCCATGGCCGCAAGCCCATTGTGGACGCCATTGTCAAGCAGGCGAAGAGCGGCCTGCTCCATAACTATCTCTTCCCGCACAAGCTTCGCAGCCAACTCGCGCAGATGCTCGTCGAGCGCGCGCCTGAGAAGATGGACAAGTGTTTCCTGCTCTCCACCGGCAGCGAGGCCGTCGAGTGTGCCATCAAACTTTGCCGCACGCGCGGCCGGCTCAAGGACCCAAAGAAGCTGATCATGGTCAGCTTTCTGCGCGGGTTCCACGGCCGCACGCTTGGCGCGCAGCAGGTGGGCGGCATTCCCGGTCTCAAGGCGTGGATTGGCAATCTCGACCCCGGTTTCGCGCAGGTCGAGTTTCCCGACGGTTTCCGCTGCAAGGACACAAGCTTTGAGTTGTTCGAGAAGCAACTCGCCAGCGCCGGGGTGGACCCGAAGCTCGTTTGTGGCGTCATCATGGAGAGCTACCAGGGCGGCGGGGCGAGCTTCGCGCCGGTGGACTACATGCACAAGCTCCGCGCGTGGTGCGACCGGAACAATGCGCTGTTGGTGTGCGACGAAGTGCAGTCGGGTTTCGGGCGCACGGGCAAGTACTGGGCGTTCGAGCACTACGGCGTGCGCCCCGATTTCATCTGCTGTGGCAAAGGCATCAGCAGTTCGCTGCCGCTCTCATGCCTGCTGGGCAACAGTGAGGTGATGGACCTTTATCCGCCGGGATCGATGACCTCGACGCATTCGGCCAACCCGATCTGTTGCGCCGCCGCCATCGCCAATCTCAAGCTGATCGACCGCGAGAAGCTTGTTCGCAACGCCGCCAAAATGGGCGAGCGGCTCTTCGCCGGCCTCGCCAAGCTCCGGCAGACGTATCCGACGCATATCGGCGCCGTCCACGGCAAAGGCCTCGTCGCCGGCGTGCAGTGCGTCAAGCCTGGCGGCGAAGAACCCGACGGCGACCTTGCCTTCCGCGTCATAGACCTCTGCTACAAGAAAGGCCTGCTGATGTTCGCACCGGTCGGCTTCGGTGGCGCGACGGTAAAGATCGCTCCGCCGCTGGTCATTAGCGTTGCGCAACTCGACGAGAGCCTTGCCGTGCTGGCGGAAGCGTTCGCCGAGGCGATGCAACCTGCCTGTTGCTGCTGCGGCAAGTGAACCTATCGGGCTGGCGGCCCGGGCAACTTCGCGTTACGCCTTCGGTTTCGCAGGAGCGCTTTTCTTGCGATACGGCGAGTGCAGGTTGAAGTAGATGCCGCAGAACGGGCGGCCGTCCGGCACGTCGGACGGCTCGCTCAGGATGATGGTGAGATGGGAATCGAGCGCGATGCCGTGCTTGAGGCCCGGAGTGCGATTCTCATAGACCTTGATGGCCTTGGTCATGAGTGAGCGCACGCTCTCCATGAACTCATCCGGCGTCTTGGCGATGCAGACAACGTAAAGCTCGTACGCTTTGACCGCGTCGCGGATCTCTTTGCTAAAATCGTCAACCTTCATTTTGTTCTCGAAACGAGGGTGGAGTGTCGGCTCGTGGATGTCAAGTGGGGGCCATCCGGGTGAGACGGCAACGTTCAACTCAGAGGCGCAAAGGACAGCAAGCCTCTGCGATTCTCCGTGTCCTCTGTGTCGTTGCGCCGGATTTTCGCGCTACACTGCCAGCCACCGCGCCACATCCTTGGCCCAGTAGGTAATGATGATGTCAGCGCCGGCACGACGGAAGGCGGTCATGGTTTCCATCACCACGGTACGCTCGTCGAGCCAGCCGTTTTTGGCGGCGGCCTTCACCATCGCGAACTCTCCGCTGACGTTGTAAACCGCCGTGGGCATGCCAAACCGCTCCTTCACGCGGCGCACAAGGTCGAGGTAGGCCAGCGCTGGCTTCACCATCACGATGTCCGCGCCCTCGGCGATGTCGAGAGCCACTTCGCGCAGGGCTTCGTCGCCGTTGGCATAATCCATCTGGTAGGTGCGGCGGTCGCCGAATTGCGGCGGGCTTTCGGCCGCGTCGCGGAATGGCCCGTAGAAGCCGCTTGCGAACTTCGCCGCGTAACTCAGGATCGGCGTTTGCTCGAAACCGGTTTTGTCGAGTGCGCGGCGGATGGCGGCGACGCGGCCGTCCATCATGTCGCTTGGGGCGACGATGTCGGCGCCGGCTTCAGCGTGGCTGACGGCGCTTTTGGCGAGCAGTTCCAAGGTGGCGTCGTTGTCCACGTCCAGCGCGCCGTCGCGCCGCTTGTGAACGATGCCGCAATGGCCGTGGCTGGTGTATTCGCAGTTGCAGACATCGGTGATGACGAGCAGTTCCGGCACGGCGTCCTTCACGGCGCGCACGGCGGTCTGGACGATGCCGTGCTTTGCGTATGCGCCACTGGCCTTTGCGTCCTTCTTGTCGGGAATGCCGAAGAGCAGGATCGCCGGCACGCCGAGCTTGTGGATTTCGCGCGCCTCCTTGACCAGTTCGTCCACGGAAAGTTGGAAATTGCCGGGCATCGAGGCGATCGGACGCCGCACACCCTTGCCGGGCCGCGCAAACAGCGGCATGACGAGGTTGTCGGTGGAAACGCGTGTCTCGCGCACGAGCCGTCGAAGGGCCGGCGTGGCGCGCAAGCGGCGCGGCCTCGCCACCGGGAATTGGGGTATTCCAAAGTCGCTCATGGTGTGAACTTACTGCGGTCGCACCACCGCCAGCAAGACGGAACGGCAGGTCAACCAGCATTTCAGTCACCCGCGTTATATCCGGTCAGAAAGCGCGCCCTATTCGGTAGAACGCGGGATTTGCTGGAGACAGAATCATGAATGGCAACGATCAATCAAGTGGCGCGACAACCAAGGCGACCGGGAATGCACGAAG
>Ga0265297_10005987_pt1 | contig 18021 bp, 12 predicted proteins | sample Munlanlwell13791_FD_192502 | JGI IMG/M metagenome (GOLD analysis project Ga0265297, IMG submission 192502) | Leachate microbial communities from a municipal landfill in Southern Ontario, Canada - Leachate well 137-91 | ecosystem: Engineered > Solid waste > Landfill > Unclassified | place...
TTGCTCCTATAAGATAAATTATCCAGATGGGTATAATCCTTGCCTCCTTTAATGCATTTATAAAGCTCAACTAAGGCATTTTCCCCTTCTCCCCTTACAACCACATCTATATGCCCATAAGACAGGGTATCTTCCGGTAAAGCAGTGGGATGGATTCCGCCAAATACGATTAACGAATTCGGATAAGCCCTTTTTAACTCTTTGGAAAGCAAAACTGCTTTTTTGAACGCAGCCGTCAATACACTAAACCCAAAGATATACGGTTGCTGCAAATCTTTTACATATTCAGATATTACACCTAAGACATTATCTTCTATTTGTTCATCAATAAATTTTGTTTTAATGTTTTTGAGCTGTGCAAAAGCGAGCAGGCAACCTATGCCTACAGGAGGAGATATAGGCAAAAATGGTTGAAATATTTTTAATGAATCCCTTGTTGAAGAATTAATTAAAATCATGTTTTTCCCCGCCGGATAAACCCTATAAAAGAATCAAGGCACCATCCTATCAGAATCGCGAAAAGAGGCATCGCCCATACAAACTGACGCTGCAGGATATGATACCCGATTAAAATATTGGAATAGAATATGAGCATAATCGGTAAAACAATCAAAAGGAGCAAAAAGCCTATCTGCTCTAACCTCTCACGGTATGGTAAAACAAACGGAAAAACCAGGAAAATAGCAAGTGGGTATAAAAGTTTTTGGCCGATAAGGTTGCATAGGTTGCTTTTCATAAAACCATAAAAGTCAAGTATCGGATTAGGGATATATAGAAACGTAATGCCAGGATATCCGGTATCTTTATAACATTTGGTAGAACCTATCGCATACCATAAAAACAAAGAAATACATATTATGGCTAGTACGCTTAAGAATTTGTAAGTGTGTTTAAAAATATCCTGAAAATCGCGTTCCCCCGATTCCCGCAGCAGGAAATAAAGAACGGTAAAGAATAATACAATAGCTCCATAGACATGGAATATAACAACAAATATAAAAGAGAAAGTAATCAGGATCTTACGGGATAGCGTCAAGGTATAGCGTTTTGAAACAATCTCCTGGGAAAAATAGAATGAAATCAACGCTAACACCGGAAAGACCGCATACGGCCTTAATTCAAGAGAATGAAAAATCAGCTCTCTATGGAACGCTACTAAAGCGAAAGTCGCAATCCAGGCGAAAATAGAATGAAAATAACGTTTGCAAATAAGGTAAAGAAGATAAAAACCTAAGAGCGTGAATAATAAATGGGGGATTGCAATGCCCCATTTATTAGTTTTAAAAAGAAACACAAAGGGCCAGTTGATTATATACTCTCCCGGGAAGTAAGTGAAATCAGTATAATTGAATCTTTGCCAGAATGGTTTAAACGGCCCCATAAGGGTATGCAGCGAAGCTAACTCATCGCACCAAAGTTCCCGGGTTGCCAAACGGGCAAGCCGTAAATACATCCCGTAAGCGGTAAAAAAAACTGCGATAATTTCGTAACGGAATCTTTTAAGAAATAAATACGCGGAATCAAGCTTTGCTTTCATTCTGGTCTTCTCCTCTTTTCTATCCCTTATTAATAAAACCTAAGCTAAAAATCCTATAACTAGTACCCGCTATCCACGTAAACTCTCTACTTTTGGGCGAATGATTCTTTTAATCTTTTTTAAAGCCGCTTTAATAAAACCGAGAGGGTCATAAATCAACCTGTTTATTTTCACATAAAATAACCCTTTTACTAATATTTTCTCTAATTCGCTCTCATCCCATTCTTCTGTCTTAATCAAATAACTTCTTATGAAAAGGTCGTCAAATGAAAATTTCCTGCTAAAAAGAGAATAATCCCTGCATTGCTCAAAGAGGGCGCTTCCCGGATAAGGAGTAGCGACGGAAAAAAAAGGTGTTTTGACCTTGCAGGTAACTGCGAATTTAAATGACTGCCATATATCCTCTTTGGTCTCTCCGGGCAGCCCCACAATGAAAAACATTCCGTAATCCACTTTGATTTTTCTGCAATAAGCCGTCAACCTCTTTACCTTAGAAAGCTCCAGTGGCTTCCTGATTATTCCGCTTAGTACTCTCTGAGAGCCGCTTTCTACCGGAAAATTAACATTAACGCAGCCTGATTGCTTCATTAAGTCCAGCATCTCCTCATCCATTGACCATATCCCCACTCCATTAGGGGTATCCCAAACAAAATCAAGCTTTTCCTCAATCATCCTAGAAAACAATTCTTTCGCTCTTTTAGGATCGGCCGTAATATTATCATCTTCAAACAACAGCTCCTGTATTCCATAATTATCTTTCAATAACTTCATTTCTTTTATAACATTATCTACTGACCTGCATCTATATTTATTGCCCCAAACTTTATGCGCGCTGCAAAAATTGCATCTGGAAACGCAGCCTCTAGATGTAATAATAGGGCTGAATTTCTCCCTGTGGCGGAATCCATGCGAAATCTCAGAATTAAAATATTTTTCCAAATCCATAAGATGGTATGCCGGTAAAGATAGGGAGTCCAAATCAGAAACCCAGTTATTTTTCGGATTAATATTTATTTTTTTATCTTCTTTCCAACCCAGTCCATCAATTGCGCTTACATCCTTATTTAATAATAAACGCTCTATTAGCTCCTTAAAAGAGTTTTCGGCTTCTCCTATAATCACATAATCGCACCCTTCCTCGCTTAGCGTATCTTTCGGGCATACCGTCGTATGCGGCCCTCCCGCGACAACCACGCATCTGGGGCTGGCCCTTTTTATTAAAGAGAACATTTTACTATACATGCTGTGCTGCCTTGAAAATTGGCAGTTTAATCCGATCAAGTCCGGATTAAAATCTAAAATACGCTCAGTTATCTCTTTTTCGGATAGGCCAACCCGGACCAAACTTCCGTTAACAGTTTCTTCTTTATTCCAACCCAGCATCAAACAATCTAAAATTCTTACTTCTATTCCCATCGCTTCTATTACCGAGGCAAGATAACCAAGCCCCATTGGCGGCATAAGGCTTATATCCCGGTAAACCTTAAAAGTTAGCGCCGGAGGAGCAATTAGTAAGATTTTATTTATTTTCATAAATAATCCCTTTAGTTAGAACACTTTCTTTTAAAAGTCCCGCATTATCACTTTACGGTACCAAATTTCCAAAAACAGAAGCCTATAGAGAATACGCGCGTGTTTCCTTTTATCCTTAAGGAAATTAAGCAGAGCCGGCTGATCAATGATACCCATTTCAACCAGATAGCCGGAGAGTAAACGGTCTTGATATTTATCAATAACAGCGATTTTCCATTCTAATACAGGAGGCTGGAACCCCCGCTTCTTCCTTCTTAGGACACGCTCGGGTACTATGCCTTTTAATGCTGATTTCAGCCAGAATTTGGGTTTCAAGTGACGGCCCGGTAGCCCTTTCATCAGACCAATTACTAATTCAATCAGTTTATAATCTAATAAAGGCACCCGGGACTCCACAGAACAGGCCATACTCACCCTGTCCTGTAGAGAAAGAGAGTTGGAAACAAGCCAGGTATCAAAAAGCAATTTACATATTTTAACCGGGACATTAGCCACGTTTAAAAGATCAAGTTCGAAAGGCCGGTGGGTATTCCTCTTTGGGATTAAAGACCGAAATTTAGCGGTATAAAAATTATTCACTTCGTTTATGGCTCCCGCGAGTTCGGGCTCCAAATCATAAAATCCGGCTTGTTGCGGATATTCTATGCTTAAGAGTTTGTCTCTGGCTGCAAAAAAAAGTAAATCCCTGACAAACGCAGGTACTCGAGAATGATACATAAGCTTGAGATATACGGGATTGGTAAAAAGTTTATTGTAGGGAAGAAAATCCGTATGGGAAAGGAGAGCTGGCGATCTTAAAATGCTCTGTTTACGCGCAGTAAGTTGAGCTGAACGCACAACCCAAGGATACCCCCAAAACAATTCATCACCTCCGAGGCCGCTTAACATTACTTTTACCCCGTGCTCCGCTGCAAGCTTATTAACAGCATAATGACTATAAGCAGCTATATCCGCAATAGGTTCATCTATAATGGCAACCATGTCGGGGAAAAAATTCACAAAATCTTCCGTCCTAAGTTTAATTTCATGCCAAGGTAAATTCAGCGATTTAGCCATGTCCTTAGCCTGGGTCCGTTCATCATAAGACCCGGGTTGTTGGTAACCAACAGTAAAAGCCATAAGGGTATCTTTATATTTACTCGCCGCTAAGGACGCAAGGCCGCTAGAATCAATACCGCCGCTTAACGCGATACCCACGGGTACATCAGAACGCAAGGTCAACCGAATAACCCTGTTGAGTTCCTCCCGGATAAGTTCAGCAGGGTTTCCGGTAACAGGTTGCACATCTTCCAGGTTCCAATAGGATTTAGGAGAGTTTATCCAATTCTGACGCTCTATTAGCAAATAGTGCGCCGCAGGTAATTTATTAATTCCCGACAACGGCGTCCTCGGCTCAGGCACATACTGGTAATGCAGGTATTGATCAATCGCGATTGGGTCTAACGCGGGTTTATGCGGTAAGAACGCAAGAAGCGCCTTTAACTCAGAGGCAAAGTAAAACGAATTTCCGTCATGCCAATAATATAAAGGCTTTTCCCCCACTCGGTCACGCGCTAAGAAAAGTGTTTCTTTCTTTTTATCCCAGAGCGCAAAAGCAAACATCCCGCGTAACCTTTGCAGGCAATCCGTGCCCCATTCCGCGAAAGAGGCCAGAACGGTTTCCGTGTCTGTCCCGCTAATAAACCTATGGCCTAACTTCTCCAGCTCTGCTCTTAATTCAAGATAGTTGTAGATCTCGCCGTTAAAGACGATATGGTATCGTCCATTTTGACAGGCCATCGGTTGGTGGCCGCAAGCGCTCAAATCTAAAATTGAAAGCCGCGTACTGCCCAACTTAACGTATTCATCCTGCCATATTCCGTTGTCGTCAGGTCCCCGGTGATAAACCAGGCGAAGGGCCTCGGTTAAGTCTATACGCCCTCCAGCCTGACGAGAAAAGTGACCAACTATCCCACACATAATATAAACCCCTATAGATCCATGAAACCGTTAACGGCCAACTTTGATTTTAATAAATTCCAGACAATTACATCTTCTTCCAACCGAAGCTTGTAAATAATTAAAATAAAAATTAGGAAAATGAAAACAGTCATTGTAGATTTTAAAACAATGTTTGAGTTAGTTAGAGTCAAAATGCCGAGAGCCATCGAAAAAATAACATAAGCCAGAAATTTCAGATAACGGGAATTAAAAGGTATAAAGCCGAAAATTACCCTAAGTTCAGTCGTACGGACTACGGACATGGCTATTTTAGTAAACAAAAACGCGAAAGCCGCCCCCATAATGCCAAAAGACGGGATGAGAATTAAATTAAGCGCCACGTTTAGTATTATCATTGCCAATGAATTAACGAGCTCAGTATTTTGATGGGAACTCATTTGGAGTAACTGTCTTCCTTGCCCGTAGATTATATCTATAAAAAATGAAATAGAAAGTATAACTAATACTGGTTCCGCGGCATTTAAGCCCCTGCCGAATAAAGATACAACCTCTTTATTAAAAATTATTAATATAAGGCATGGGATAAAGGCTATGCAGGCCACCCACATAGTTAAACAGTTATACAATCTTTTTAATTCCGCATTGTCATTGTTGTGGTAAAGTTGCGTTATCACCGGTAAGAAACTCGCGTCAAAAATACCGCTAAAGACTAAAATACAAATTGCGGTATTACTTGCGGCGCTGTAAATACCCACTTCAAAGGGAGTACGATACATCCCTAATATGATCCTATCCAGCCTGAATAAAAGATAATAACAAAATAAAATTCCGATTATAGGCAAAGAATAAACGACTAGTTTTTTTATTTCAAAAATAGCTTTTGACCCCGGCGTAACCTTCGGATAAAGGCCTTTTAATAAATAAAACCCCAAGATAGCTGTAATGACGGAGGATATAAAAAAAGCTGCCACTGCCCCATAGAGCCTAGCCCCAAGAAAAAATATAATGATTACCGCGATAATATTTATAACCGGCTGAGCCAATTCCTGTATAATAACTTTATATTCCACCTTTTGAAACGCAAAACCTATCGGAATAACTATAAGTGAAAAAATATAAAACGGAAAACTCAAAGCGAATATTTTCAGCACTCCTGCTAAATCCCGGCTATGAAATACCCGCGATGAAAGATAGCCCACATTTAAAAAAAGCGTGATTGCGATAATGGAACTTAATGCCAAACAAATAAATATGTAACTTTTTATCATTCCTCTTAATCGAGGAGTATCGTTCTCCTGATGAAAACCCGCAGCGAACCTTATAAAACCTTTTCCGTCCCCTAAGAGGCCTATATTAGTAAGAATATCTACTATACTTTGCCCTATTGAATACAGGCCGTACAAAGACGCGCCTAATACACGAATCAGGCAAATAAAGAAAAGAAACCGGAAGACCTTGCCTATTATTGAGCCTGTAAAAATAATGATTCCGCCCCTGGCAAGTATTTTCACAAAATTTTCAGTTTTTTGCGTAATCATGGCTTATATATTAATTAAACAAACTATAAACCTATCAAATACGAAGCGACAAATCTTTTCTTATGGCGACAATATTCTGGAAAGCGAATATTTCATAAATTACCGGATCGTATTCTCCTAAACTAACCAACCCATCCGGCAATAGCCTATAAAATTCGTAGTTAAATAAAAGGTCGACAAAATCCTTAAAGAAAACTCTGCTTATAATATTCATTTCATTAAATTCAAACTGAATAATATCAATGGCGTTTTCACATATCAGCCTTTGCGCGCCTTTGAGGACCATAAAATCATACCCCTCAGTGTCAATTTTCAGTAAATCAATCTTTTTAATTCTCAATTCATTTGCTATAAAATTATCCAATCTAACTACCCCTGCCTCGGTTTCTATTGAAGGCGAGGAGTGGATCTTCTCAATAACATTCTTACAAAAAGTTGCGTGCGGTGTGGCATCTTGATTATTATAATCGTATAATTTAAACCTGCCATCTTTTTCTCCGCAACCCAAGCAAAAAGCGGTAAAATTGTAACTCTTTGCGTTTTCTTCAAGTTTCCGGAAAGTTAAAGGGTTAGGCTCAAAAGCGTAGATTTTTGCCTTTTTGCTAAAGTTCCTGACTAACTTTGAATAATTGCCGATATGAGCTCCAATATCAAAGACAACGATTTCACTACCACTTCTTAAAGATAAATACTTCTTTAGAAAATTAACTTCTCCACTTATGTATTCATTCCTGTGGTTCAGGATTCCTATGCCCCTCAGGAATATTCTATACATGAGCTTATTTATTGGATACATGAATTTTCTTATGAAAATACTCTTTAAAAATGACAAAATAGTATTTTTTATACTTTTTAACATAGCGTTAATTGTTTCTCATTTCTGCATGATTGACTTTATCATAAAAGTCCGGCAGCCGCCAGGCTATAACTCAACCAGCAAAAATGTGTGCAGTAACACTCCTGGCCCTTAATACTACGCAAGCTCTTATCCCATTCTTCGCAGGCCAAAAGATTATTAATATCATAATCTAACTGACGAATATTTATTCCCGGCTGCGAAAGAATCTCGCAGGCAGAAATGTTTCCGGAATAATCAATTAATATAAATTCATCACCCGCGCGGCAGGGCACCGGCTGGCTTTGGTTTTGAAGCGCCCTAAGGCTGTATTCAAAAAGTGTATTCAACACATTCCTTCTGGAGGGGAGATGTTGAGCCAATAGCTTGCCTAAGCTTTCTTTTAATAACCGCCATTTTTCAAAAGAAAGGCCCTCTGTATCATTTGGGTCAAAAGACCCCCGAACAGGCTCAATAACCCATTGAGCCTTTGGCATAAACTCATGGATGAATACTGAAAGCCTTCCGAGCTGATCTATGTTCTTCCCGGTCACGCAGGTATTTACCTGAATTCGAAGCCATTCAGGATAAAAAAAACTTAGTTTCTCAAGCCCTTCGTAAGTTTGGTGCACTTTCTTAAACAACCCGCTTATCCCGCGATTCTGATCGTGATACTCTTCCATCCCGTCCAAAGAAAGGCTAATAATCAGATTGCGGCTGCCGCCGGCAAGTATGCGTTTAACTTTCTCATAGATACGTCCCGGATCATAGCCGTTTGTAGGGATCGTGATACATACATCTGGTTTATTGTTAATAAAACACCTGCATATTCTATCAATATCTTCCCTGAGAAAAGGCTCTCCTCCTCCCAAAACAATATTATTCAAATCCTTTAACGACGCCGCAAAAAGACGAATCTCCTCTAAGGTGAGTAGTTTTACGGGCTTATTAAGTTCCTGGCGCAGAAAACACATCTTGCAAATAGCGTTGCATTTATTAGTAATCTGAAAAATTAAACTTTTCACCGGCAAAGATAATACCAGCCTCTTCTCCATCTCTTCATTAACTGCGATTAGAGATTGACGCGGCCTTTTTCTGAATCGGTTTACACTCCATCGCTTTAAAAGAATTCCAGGCAGGTTGAAGATAACGGAACCGGCCAATCCAAAAAATATCGCAATTTTCCACCCTTCAGAAATCATAGCCTGAGAAACTCTCTCATCAAAAATAACCGGGCGCTTATGAATAAACTTTTTCGCTCCTGCCCATAACTTTTCCACAAAAAAATTAAAATTCTGCCAACGAAAAACTTTCTTTACAATATAACCGGCAGGATAGTGTTCTAACAAAACAAAAAGGCTGTTACGAAAATATAAATACTCCTTCTTTCGTAGCCTTTTCTGCATTGCCTGGCTCTCCAAATGATGCGCGATCATGTCAGACTTATAAATTACATCATAACCAGCAAGATACGACCGTATGCTTAAATCCAGGTCTTCGCCAATATAATAATACTTGGAATCAAAACCACCAACCAATTCAAAAACATCTCTTCGCATAACAGTGGCCGCAGAACAAGCTCCCAAAACACTTCCGGAGACTTTATGCCTATTGAAGACAAAATCTCGGTGCATTTTATAAAACGCTCCTGAGAATGTCGGCCCCTCTCCCTTAATGCCGCAATCCAGAATGATGTCCTGGTCAAAACCACTTACAATCATAGCCGCCAATTGCCCGATATTAGAATCACTCTGCAGATAAGCAACGCCCTTTTTTATCCAATCTTTATCCTTAAGAATAACATCGTCATCTAAAAAGGCGATGTACGCGCGGCTTCCCATACGCGCGGCAATATTCCTATTAAACGCCGGCCCGCGGTTGCGAAACTGCCTTATAATTTTAACCCACGGGAATTTATCGCGGACAACCTCAACTGTCCTGTCGCTAGAGTGATCGTCAATCACGAAACAATCAAAATCCCGAAAAGACTGTTCCGCGAGAGAATTCAAAAGCAGCGGGATATGCTTCTCGCCGTTATAGGTCGTAATGATTATATCTACACCCTCACGTTTGATTTTTGCCTCTCCTCTTAAGCCTAGCACGCCCGATTCTGACGATATAAACAAACCGAACAATACCTAAACCGCTGCGGCATATCGACCGACTCGCGCAAGGCATTCAAACAAACATCCGACATCAAACGGTTTTGTTTAGTATCTATAATTGTTTTACGCAGCGACCGGAATGCGCTCCCATTCCACATTTCACGCACAGACCCACTATAAATATTGCCCATAATATAGTTCGCTTGAGGAATTTTCAAAGATACGCCCCTAAACCGTTCAGACCATGAAGAACCGGCTGAATTATCAATATAGCAACAGGGATAAATATCCCCCTTTATTGAAACACGCAACCCTAGCCATGGCTCTACACATACCCTGGGCTTATTCATACTCGGCACGCTGACCAATCGAACTCCTGCTTTTCTCGCGGACGCTTTGGCTCTGGCCAGTTTTAAATCAACATCCATGGAAGATTCAATATAGATATTGTCGTTTGTTTTGTCAAAAATAATAGGAAGAATTAATTTAACCTCGTCCGCAGAAACATACTTGGCTAATTTTATGAAATCATCCAGAAAATCAATATTATCATTCATTATCAGGGCCTGAATACAAACCCATTGATTTGGTTTTTCATTTTTTAACGCTTTTAAACTCAAAATAACGGCATCCAAGTCTCCTCCCTTGCGGATTTCTTTATATTTATCAGCGCGCGGGTGGTCAATGGATACAAGCATCTTACCGGTATCCGGGAGTTTCTTTATTGTTTCAGGAGTAAACATAGTGCCATTTGTTATTATGGTAAAGTGGATGCCCTTACTTGTACCAAGATCAAAGATAGGAAAAATATCCCGCATCATGAATGTTTCGCCGCGGCCAAGCAATATAACTGTATTAATACTAGGGAATAAAGATAAGATATGTTCAAATTGCCTTAAGGTCAGTTCCTCTCCGGAAAGGCTAGTCTGTTTGCGCGGGCACATTACACAGTCCAAATTACACCGTCCGGTAGTCTCAATTGATAGAACCCTGGGGGGTAGCGCATAAGTAGTAAAACAAAATACACGCGCAAGGAAATAATTAATAAACCAACGGTAATACATTTTCAACTTTGGCATTGTATTTTACGTTCCCTTTTCATAAATTATTAAACAAGCCATAAATTCTACCCAATATTTTCTTATAAAGGGGCCTAGCGCTAAAAATTGTTTTATCGTCAAACTTATCCGCAATCGTATTGCGGATTATATAGGGGGGGTGCGCTAATGGAAAATTGATTTCTCTTCTTTTAAGATTTGCCCTTTTACACTTAACCTTGGTATGCGTCCCCATCTTTCCAAAACCAATGTTTGAAGCTAAATTAATTTCCGGCATAATATTAATGCCGTTTTGTAACCAAGAGGCAAATAGCCACTGATAACTCCATGCGTTTATCCTCCCGGCATAGACCTTATCAAAAATCTTTCTCCAATAGGAAACCTCTCTTTTATTGGAAAGAATATCTGCGAGCAATCCCTTATCCCTAATTTCAGGCCATAACTTCATATCCACATCATAATAACTCCATGCCCTCTTCCATGTTGCCCATCCCCAAATATGAGTATATCTTGAAAAATAATAACTATATTCCGAACGTTTCCTACCAAATTGAAAATTATCTCCGCTTATCATCATAATGCGTTTATCATCTTTATAATATTCCAAAAGTTCTTCGCAGAACCTAAAAAAAGTAGAGATGGGTAAAACGTCATCTTCCAAAATGATTCCTTTATCCTCATTTTTAAAGAACCAATCAATACCCGAGCTAACAGCTGCTTTGCAACCCAAATTGCGCTCTCTCAGAAGCGTCTTCACTTCGCAATCCCAGTCAACTTGTCCGATAATTTCACGGGCCTGGCCACATTTTTCTTTATCTCCCTGAACACTTTCTCTGGGGCCGTCTGCGGCAATATAAAGTTTAGCTGGCCTGCGTTTCCTTATCTCTCCAAAAACATTAAGTATCAAATCAGGCCTGTTAAAAATTAGCAGCAATATGGGAATATTAAATCTATCTTTTTGCATTTTATAACCTCGTTATCCTGTTCACTTACTTATTTGCGTCAATCCGCCGGTAATCCTTTCAACTACCTTATCCCAATTATGACACTCAAGCAGTTGTTCGGCCCAAAGCTGGATTTGTGTTTCAGGTACCCTTGAGGCGCTATGCATGGCTTGAGCAAACGATTCATATGAATCGTTTAAAAATGAACACCCCATTCCCCTCATTACCTCACGAGTGACCGGAAGGTCTGAAAAAACCGGGCAGGTCCCGGCAATCATTGCCTCAACCGGAGGCATACCAAAACCTTCATATCGCGAGAAAAATAAGAGTATTTTTGATTCTGCCAAAAATTGCCTGTATGCCGCTTCGGACAGCCTTTGATAATGCTGCCAATTGTTAAAACGGGGGAAAGATATACCGGCCGGCAGGCTTCCTACCAGCTTTATATTCCCCGAAAAACCAGTCTCTTTTTGCCAACGCTCAATAAATATTATAGCTTGCTTGGTAAGCTTATGCGGCCAGGCGCTGGTCAGTAATATTAAAGAATTGCGTTCCGCGGAGCGCGCCTCTTTGGGACGGGTAAATCCAATCCCTGCAACTATTACCGGGGGTAATGCTAATTTAAAATCGGAGGATAGGCGCTCCAATTCGCTTTTAGAAAAGTTACTATTAGTGAAAATCAGGTCGGCTTTCTTGAGCGTTTCTTTTAAACATTTAGTGAAATAGGCGGTTTCAAACCAAGGCATTACACCCGGAAAATTATTCCGGTAAAAATCATGCATGGCATCATGCACATAAGCAACTAATTTAAGGCCGCGCGGTTTTAATAATGGGGCGAACCCTTTGGGCAGAAAGAGCCACTTGTTACCGCTTCGCTTTGCTGCCGCATACACTCCCCACTGGTCCCAAATAATTCTTCCCAGTTTATTGCCAATAGCCTCGTTATAGTCATGGGTAGCTACCCGGGAAGATAACTGTAATTTATCAGCCAGGGTAGAGTTAGTGAATACATCCAACCGGCTAAAGTGGTTACCTAGCGATAAATTCTCCAAAAGTTGAGTTGATACGTTAAAAACTCCCAGTGATTTAGCTTGCCTGAAATTTTGGTCAGCAAGCGAATAGGTAAGGGTTAAAGAATTTGCTTTATTTTTATTTGTATTTATAGTTTTTATATAAATATCCAATAAATCGTGGTAGTTTCTTACCCTGTTAAACCGCTCTTGGTAAAACTCTTTCGCGTTTTCTCCCATTATTAACCGCTCTTCCTTATGAGAGAATAAATAAGCAATCTTGGCGGCTAAATCCTCCGGATTCCCGGGCTCAAACAAAACACCGTTAACCCCGTCGATAACAAGCTCTTTAATAGCCCCCAGATTGCTCGCTAAGACCGGTTTTGAAGAAGCAAAACTTTCTAATATCACCATCGGCATATTTTCATAACATTCCGAAGGAAAAATTATAAAAGATGAGCTATTTATTATCTCAAAAACGGAATCCTTGTCTAATTGCCCTAAATATTCAACATTATCATATAAGGAGGCGCAATCGCCTATTTCTTTCCTTAAAGGCCCATCGCCAATAACCTTCAAATTAAAAGAGCGGTTAATTTTAACAGCTTTCATTAATGTATTAATCCCCTTGTAGTCAACAATCCTGCCGATGAAAACAGCGTAGTTAAGGTCTTGCCTGTTTCCTTTAGGCTCGGCTGTTAAAAAATTTGCTTTTAGAAACATTTTTTGCTTCTCTATACCCAAACTAGAGAATTTATCCCTGCTAAATTCGCTCAAAACTATATAAGAATCTATCATTTTGAGAAAAGAACCCCACCTGTAAAGAAGTTTTGCCAGAAAGAATGAAAGGAGATACGAACCTCTCCAGCATTTTCTTACCACTCCATTAAAGAAATTCCTATTCCTGCATCTCTCGCAAATAAATCCCTTATTAAAAAACGTGCCCTTAGGGCAGAAAAATCTGTAGTTATGAAGAGTTTGCACGACCGGCACGCCCTCTTCTTTTAAGGCAACATACGCCGAAGGCGTAATGCAAATAAAAATATTATGTATATGCGCAATATCGGGTCTTTCCTTTCTTACAATTTCTTTTATTTCCCTGTAAACAGTCTTAGAGAAACTCGGTTCCAGTAAAACGAAAATGAGCTTCTTGATAAATGTCAGGTTTTTAATATATTCATTTGATTTCTCGTACAAAATTATTTTGTGCCCGTGTTCGGCCAATAATTTTACTTCCGCGTTGAACACTGCGTCTTCCCCACCTTTTTCCAGATAATGGTTATGAATGATTAAGATTTTCATTGGGTTTTATCTTTCAATAAATAAGCGGAAGTTAATCCGAATAAACTCCATAGAGGGATTGCGCTATACGGCATTTCTAAAATCTCCAGGAAGTTGGCCGCTACAAACCAATTCAGCAATATTGCGGTTAATAATACCCCTGTTAAAGACCGCTTCCGTAAAGAATTTCTTATAAGGATGAAAAACGAAATTATAATAAAAACAATCATTAATACCCCCACAGCCCCGGCTCGATAAACCATGTCAATATAAGAGTTGTGCATGCAAATCCAACCGTCCCTGCTCCATTCACCCGCAGCATTACCCGTAATTTCTAACGAGCGAGAACGTAAAGGCCGCCCAAAATCAAAACCAAATATGGGGTGTTTCATTCTTAATTCTCTGAAAGCATCCTGCCAGATCAAGATTCTAAATAAGCCGGTAGAATAGGCGACTTTAATTTCTCTGGGCGCGCTGGGGATGTCAGCCTTTTCAGTATCTAATTTAGGTACGGCCTTGCTTTTAACAACGGGAATAACCGCTCCACTAATTTCTTTCTTGGGGTAAATGTACGCTCTTTCTTTTACTTCCTTATCTTGGTTATAAACATCCTGGTTATAAACAATTGTTTCATTATCCGGGCCTTCTTCATTAAATAACCTTATGTCCGATAATTTTATAGGAAGGAAGGTGGATTCTGCGCTACGTATATATTCCATATTTGCGTCGTAACCCTTCTTAAACCCTTCATACCCCACTAAAGACTGCAATTCATTCGGCCTGCTCACTTTTATTAAACCATAAATAACTAAGAGCAGGAAAAAAAACAAAAGAATAAACCTAAATTTACTTTTAATCTTAGAAACATATAAAAAACCAAAACTTAAATATACTATAGCAAACACATTACCTACCATAAAGGTCCTGGAAGTATCAAAAAGCAACCTATACGGAAAAACTGCCAGGAGTAGAAAATACAGAGCATATTTTATTAACCTTCCCGGGTAGGCGTTAATTAAAATCAAGGCTAATATAAATAAGGTAAGGCTGGAATAAAGATGAAACCCTAGAAACTTAAGGATAAAAATAAATACAAGCACAAGGAATATTGACTTTTTAGGCTCAAAGAAATCATACCGGTAAAAACTGTAACTAAAAATTGCAAATAAAGGATAGCAGAATAAAACAGCATGCCTTAATGATAGCGGCCCCCAGTTAAAATAACCAATAAGGGTTTTTGTTATTACAAATCCGCAGTATAACAGGAATAAATACGTAAAATAATTAAGATTTTTACGGTTTATTGACCATTTAAGAAGGAATAGGGCAGCGCAAGTCACAAACGTTATGTCGCCGACGAAAAATGGAGCTTTTATAAAGGATAGTTCAATATGCAATTTAGCAAAACTTCTGTAGTATAATAGATATCCTAAAGACAGGAGCCCTATGAAGAATAAACCTGTATAGTCAATAAACTTATTCTTCTTTACCCTTATATCTGCCTTAACCGTCTTTTCGCCGTAAAATATCATAAAATATTTCCTAGTTCCGCTATGTCCTTTTTGTAATTTTCTCTCAAGTATTCTTCCAGGGCAACATCCCACGAACGCATACAGTCCAAATTTAATGCTGCCGTTTTAACGCTACGCATAGTTTCCGAACGCGGGCGTTGTGTGGGGAAATTATCCCGAATATATCGCGAATCCGAAGTAATACCGGTTAAATTAACATCAGTCCTTCCAAGCACCTGCAAAATTTTTTGCGCGACTTGATACCTTGAAACGGCTGCTCCGGAAGATAAATGATAAGTTCCATAATGTGCTGTAGATATCAAGCGAGTAAGGCCACGCGCAAAATCTAGGTTATAAGTTGGAGTACCTATTTTATCGGTTACTGCCTGAATCTGCCGCGAGCCATCCCGTAATTGCTGAATGATCAACGCCACAAACTTCTTCTCCCTATCCCCGCCTCCAATCATCCAGCCGGCACGTACGATAAAGTATTTTTTTAAAACAGACTCCACGATAACTTCGCCTGCCCATTTAGTGCGGCCATACACATTAATAGGATTAGGAACATCGTTTTCATCATACGGCTTGAGTTTTGTCCCGTCAAATACGCCTATGCTGCTTACATATAACATGGGAATATCCAAATCAAGACAAACCCGGGCAATATTCCGGGTGCCAATTGTGTTTGTCAGATACGCGTGCGGAATATCCTTTTCGCATAATTCCAAGTTAGTCTCTGCGGCAAGATGCATAACCGCATCCGGAGTATTAATCCCGCAAAAATCTTGAACTTGATTTAGGTCGCGAACGTCCAGCTTCTGCATATCCTGAGTTAATATCCGAATGTCAGTGGCAAAAACCTGATGTCCTTGCTCAAGTAAAGTCGGACAAAGAGCAAAACCCAACATCCCCGCCGCGCCGGTAACAAATATTTTCATCGTTTATCTCCTCCTCATAGCCCAAAGCTCGCGGTATCCATCAACCATGCCTAAAATTCTGGAAGGGCCTCTTCCGGTAAGAAGGCAAAGAGAGGCGATTACCCACAGACCGAACTCAGACCAACACCAATAAACCGAAGATTTCCAAGTAAAGCCGAAAATATCGCGCATTAAGAAGTAGTGGTTGACAACCGACATCTTACATTTTTTCCGCTCGCTGTCTCTGTTTGCCGGAGACATATAATGCAATAATTTCGCCTGCGGCACCTGGAAGAGCTTGTACTTTCGGGAGACGCGATAAGACATCTCAAAATCATCGCCGACCCAATAATCAGCGAACGCCTCATTAAACTGGAAATCCCGCAATACCTCTTTACGGTATGACATTGATGCCCCAGAAAATATTTCTACCTGCGCCAGCTTACTATCCGGACGATAAAAGGCCGGCCAGGCAGATGGCTGGAGAGATCCGTCACCGAAACACGTTAGCATGAAAAATCGTGAGAGCCCGAATTTATCAGCCGGGCCTAAATCAAAGTTCTCAATTGTCCCCTGAACGCCTCCCACGCAACCCTTAGTATCTGCCTTATAAACATCAAGAATCGCCTGAGCATAGCCGTCTGAGTAAACAGCGTCATCATCCGCAAAAAAAACCACATCGCCTTTTGCCCGCTTCATTCCGGCATTCCTCTGCCTGACCAGAGAAGGGCGCATCCGGACATACTGTAATTCCACTCCGGTGCCTGCCAAAAAGCTAAGCAACACCCCCTCCAGTTGGCCTTCAGGCCTGCCATGCACGACCACAATATCAAGCGGTAAAGGGGCCTGTTTCAACCAGGAGAGAATGCACCTTTTTAGCTCTTCAGCGCGGTCCAGTGTGCTTATAACTACGGAATAAGTAAGCATAGTAAGAAGTATCAGGCCTTGCCTTTTACGACTTTTTTCAGGAAAGACCTTATGCTTCTGGCGCGCCTTTCCCCAAAACAAATTTCTAACATATTTTCAAACGATCCTATAAGTAAAAGCGGGGCCGATTTCATAAAAATAATTATAAAAAATACGTAGCAGGCTATGATATGCCTCCGTACCCTGCCTAATCTTGAAAAAACAGGCACTCTCCAGGAAATATCTTCAAAGGCATTAATAGCAAAAGTTAATACTGGGAATAAGGCTTCGAATTTAGGCAAAGATAAGGCAGCAGCTATTTTCCTCCAATTCGCTGATGTTCCGCCAAGACGCCGATGAATGGAGGTGCTATCTATTACTTTAATTTTACCTAAAAAAGCTATTGTCGCCATTACAAGGCCATCATTGCACATCACATTTAAGAAGAGAATATTATTTAGGTCTTCTTTTTTCATAACTCCGTAAAGTGATCCATTATCTCTTACCTTAAAATAAAAATCTACTATACGGATTAAACCGCTATTTTGTAAGTGATTGATTTTTCTTCCTTCGTAGAAAGAATTATCTTGACGATAATACATTGTCTTACCGGCTACTGAAGATAAACCATTGTCTTTTAGTAAAGTTTTTACGCACTCGCTAATATAGGAACTATCAAGCCAATCATCATCAGATAACCACATAAAAAATTCTCCGCTTGCATTGTTCAATACCTCTATAAAATTTGCCGTTGGACCATGGTTATATTCGTTACGAATATATTTTACACGCTCGTCTTTACAACTAAACTCTTCGCAAATCTCCCGTGTTTTATCAGTAGAGGCGTCATCAGAAATAATTAACTCAATATTGGCATAGTTCTGATTAAGCACGCTATCAATAGC
>Ga0265297_10005988_pt1 | contig 18017 bp, 20 predicted proteins | sample Munlanlwell13791_FD_192502 | JGI IMG/M metagenome (GOLD analysis project Ga0265297, IMG submission 192502) | Leachate microbial communities from a municipal landfill in Southern Ontario, Canada - Leachate well 137-91 | ecosystem: Engineered > Solid waste > Landfill > Unclassified | place...
CGACCGGTCGTGCAACTGGCCGCCAAGATGGGCGTCGAAGCCGACCTGTCCGGGGTGAAGGACAGCGTGCCGAGCATCGCCGAGGTACGCGAGGAACTCTGCATCGGTTGCACCCGCTGCTTCAAGGTCTGCCCGACCGACGCCATCCTCGGTGCCTCCAAGCACATCCATTCGGTCTTCCGCGAGGCCTGTACCGCCTGTGGCAAGTGTGTCGACGCCTGCCCGACCGAGGCCATCCTGATGCTGCCGGTGCCGGTCACCCTGCAGACCTGGTACTGGCAGCGGCCGGCCATGGGAGTGGCGGCATGAGCGGACAGAACAGAAGCAAGGTTCAAGATTCAAGACACAAGGGCGGGGTGTGGCCACTCCGCGCATTTTCTTGCACCTTGAATCTTGAACCTTGCTTCTGTTTTTTTACCGGATGTGCATCATGAATTTACTCTCCCGCCTCAAGCTGCGCGGCGGCGTCCACCCGGTCGGCCGCAAGGAACTCTCGGCCGAGGCGCCGATCTGCACCCTGCCCCTGCCCGAACGCCTGTTCGTATCCCTGCAGCAGCACATCGGCGCGCCCGCCAGCGCCGTCGTCGCGGTCGGCGACCAGGTCCTCAAGGGCCAGTTGATCGCCGCCAGCCAGGGCATGGTCTCGGCGCCGGTGCATGCGCCTACCTCCGGCCGGGTGGTCGCCATCGGCGACTACCCGGCGCCGCACCCGTCCGGTCTGCCGGTGCCGACCATTACCATCGAGGCCGACGGCGATGACCACTGGCTGGACTTCGATCCGCCCGCCGATCCCATGGCCCTGTCGCCTGAGGAGATCGCCAACCGGGTCGGCGCCGCCGGCATCGTTGGCCTGGGCGGCGCTGCATTTCCGTCGGCGGTCAAGCTCAACCTGTCGCGCAAGAGCGGTGTCACCACGCTGATCATGAATGGCGGCGAGTGCGAACCCTACCTCACCTGCGACGACCGCCTGATGCGCGATCATCCTCGCGCGGTGGTCGCCGGCATCCTGCTGATCCAGCGCGCGGTGGCGGCCCCTCAGGTGCTGGTCGGCATCGAGGACAACAAGCCCGAGGCCATCGCCGCCATGCGGGTGGCCGCCACCGGCACCGGCGTGCAGATCGTTCCGGTGCCCTCGATGTACCCGATGGGTTCGGAAAAACAGCTGATCCAGGCCCTCACCGGCAAGGAGATCCCGGCCGGAGGCCGCGCCGCCGACATCGGCGTGCTGGTCCACAACGTCGGCACCGCCTATGCCGTCCATGAGGCGCTGAGCCTCGGCCGGCCGCTGGTCAAACGGATCGTCACCGTCAGCGGCGGTGCCGTCTCGGTACCACGCAACCTGGAGGTCCTGATCGGTACCCCGGCCCAGGCCCTGTTCGATTTCTGTGGCGGCTACAAGGAGGTTCCGGCCCGCTTGGTGATGGGCGGCCCCATGATGGGCCAGGAGATGACCAATCCGAACGTGCCGGTCATTAAAGGCACCAGCGGCGTGTTAGCGCTTACCAACCAGGAAATAGGCCGGCCCAGCCCGGCCGCCTGCATCCGCTGCTCGACCTGCGTGCGCGCCTGCCCGGTCGGCCTGTTGCCGCTGGAAATGGCTGCCCATATCCGGATCGGCGACCTCGGCGCCGCGGTGGACCTCGGCCTCAAGGACTGCATCGCCTGTGGTTCCTGTTCCTACGTCTGCCCGGCCCATATCCCCCTGGTGCATTACTTCAACTACGCCAAGGGCGACCTGTCCGCCAAGGAGCGCGCCAAGCTGAAGCAGGAAGCCACCAAGAAACTGGCCGAGGCGCGCAACGAACGCATGGACCGCATTGCCCGCGAACGCGCCGAAGCCGCCCGCCAACGCGCCGCAAAAAAGGCCGCCCAGGAGGCGGCCAAGAAGGCGGCCAAGAAGGCGGCCGCTGAAGCAAAATCCCAAGAAACCGAGGTTGCGGCATGACCACCCTCACGCACTCCCCCCACGCCCACGCGCCGATCAGCATCGGCAAGGTCATGGCCACCGTGATGGCGGCCCTGGTCCCGACCACCCTTTATGGCTTCTGGCTGTACGGCTGGCCGGCCATCTTCCTCTGGTCCGTGGCCATGGCCAGCGCCCTCCTGGGCGAGGCCTTCATACTTCGGATTCAGGGCCGTGCGGTCCGCCCGGCCCTGCTGGATGGTTCCGGGGCACTGACCGCCTGGTTGCTGGCCCTGTCGCTACCGCCCTTCGCGCCCTGGTGGGTCGCCATGGTCGGCGCGCTGTTCGCTGTCGTCATCGCCAAGCAGGTGTTCGGCGGCCTCGGCCAGAACGTGTTCAACCCGGCCATGGCGGCGCGGGTGATGCTGCTGATCTCCTTTCCCTTCGAGATGACCCTGTGGGCGGCCCCGACGCCGCTCGCCTCGGCCGGGGCGCCCGACTTCATGCAGGGCCTGGCGATCACCTTCGGCGCAGCCGGTTGGGACGCCATGGCCAGCGCCTCCCTGCTCGGCCACGTCAAGACCGAGTTCAGCCGCGGCCTCGACCTGATCCACAGCTTTCCGGGCCAGTTCGAACTGGCCACGGCGGCCTGGGGCAGCCGCGCCGGCAGCCTGGGCGAGACGGCGACGCTGTTCATCCTGGCCGGCGGCCTGTTCCTGATCGCCCGCCGCATCATCACCTGGCATGCCCCGGTGGCCATGCTGCTGGGCGTGGCGATCCCGGCCCTGATCGCCAGTGGCATCGATCCGGCCCGTTTCCTCGGCGTCTGGCCGCACCTGCTCTCCGGCGGCCTGATGCTGGGCGCCTTCTTCATCGCCACCGACCCGGTCACCTCGCCCAATACCGGCGCCGGTCAGTTCGTCTTCGGCCTCGGCTGCGGCCTGCTGACCTGGGTGATCCGCAGCTTCGGCGGCTACCCGGAGGGAGTCGCCTTCGCGGTCCTGTTGATGAACGCCGCCGCGCCGGTGATCGACCGCTATGTCAAGCCGCGCATCTACGGTCGTACCCGCAAGGGCGCACCGCAACCGGTCAAGGAGGGCTGACATGAACCTTGAAGCCCTGCGCGGCAAACTGACCTACCAGGCCGCCCTGCTCGGCGCCTTCGCGCTGCTCACCAGTGGCGCTCTGGCCCTGGCCTCGAAGGTCACCAGCCCGGCCATCGAGGCCGCCACCGCCGAGGACCTGAAGCAGTCGCTAACCCAGGTGTTGCCGGGTCAATACGACAACGACCTGAGCAAGGATACCTTGGCGTTGCCCGGCCCCGATGGCGATGTCACGGTCTACCGTGCCCGCAAGGGCAGCCAGGTCGTCGCCGTGGTGTTCCGGGTCCAGGGACGCGGCTATGCCGGTCCGGTGGTCAGCATGATGGGGGTCGGCCGGGACGGCCATATCCTCGGCGTGCGAGTGATCTCGCACAAGGAGACCCCCGGCCTGGGCGACAAGATCGAGCCGGCCAAGGACAAGTGGATCTTTGCCTTCGATGGCAAATCACTGGGCGAGCCTCCGAGCGACAAGTTCGCGGTCAGGAAGGACGGCGGCGTGTTTGACCAGTTCGCCGGTGCCACCATCACGCCGCGCGCAGTGGTGAATTCGGTCAAGGGCGGCCTGGAATTCTTCGGCCGCGAGAAGGCCCGGTTGCTGGACGAGGCAGTGCAAGATGGCCAGTGACATCCGCTTTCCGGCCGCCAACGTTTCACGTGAAACAGGAAACCCGTCATGAGCACCGACTACGCTCGCATCAGCCGCGACGGCCTCTGGGACAACAACGTCGTCTTCGCCCAGATGCTCGCCCTCTGCCCCACCCTGGCGGTGACCGGCACGGCCACCAACGGCCTGGGCATGGGCCTGGCCACCACCGCCGTGCTGACCGTGTCCAACATCTTGATCTCGGCGATCCGCAAGCTGGTCAGCCCGGACGTGCGAATCCCGGTCTACGTCGTGGTGATCGCCACCTTGGTCACCCTGGTCGACATGGCCCTGAATGCCTGGGTGCACCAACTGTACAAGGTGCTTGGCCTGTTCATCGCCCTGATCGTGGTGAACTGCGCTATCCTCGGCCGGGCCGAATCGTTCGCCTCCAAGAATGCCGTGCTGCCCTCGGCGGTGGACGGCCTGATGATGGGCCTCGGCTTCACCGCCGCGCTGGTGGCGCTGGGCGGGGTGCGGGAAATCCTCGGCAGCGGCACCCTGTTCGCCCAGGCCCATCTGCTTCTGGGCGAGTCCTTCGCCTTCCTGGAGATGACCATCATCCCGGGCTACAAGGGTTATCTGCTGATGATCCTTCCGCCTGGCGGTTTCCTGGCCCTGGGCTTCCTGCTCGCCGGCAAGCGTGTACTCGACCGCCGCCGTACCGAACGGGCGGCCCGGCTCGTGGCCGAACCCAGCGTCGCTTGAGGAGTAACACCATGCAAATCTCAGTCGCCTATTCGGAACCCGCCCAACAGATCTGGCTGCGCATCGAGGTGCCCGAGGACAGCACCGTCGAGCAGGCCATCATCCGGTCCGGCATCCTGCGCCAGTTTCCCGACATCGACCTGACCGAGCAGAAGGTCGGCATCTTCGGCAAGCTGGCCAAGCTGGACGCCGCCCTGCAGGCCGGAGACCGGATCGAGATCTACCGCAGCATCACCGCCGATCCCAAGACCACCCCACGTCGCCAGATGGCCGAAGAGGATGACGACGATTAAGCGTTGACCAGGTCGCCCAGTATGGAGCGGCCGTCGCGCACCGCCTCGGCAATCTGGCCCAGTGTCTGCTCCTTGAGCACGGCAAACATGCCCTCCTTCACCGGCTTCCATTCGCAGTGCATCACGCAGGCCGAGTCGTCGGCGCACTCCTTGAAGCCGAGCAGGCATTCGCGAGTGTGGCGTTCGCCGTTGATCGCTTCGATGAGTTCAAAAATGGACATCCCCTCAGCCTTTTCCAGCAGCCAGTAGCCGCCGGTCCGGCCCCGGCTGGCGCCGACCAGACCCAGCTTGGCGCATTGCTGCATCAGCTTGCTCAGGTAGGGATAGGGAATATTCAGGGTATCGGCCAGGTCTCGGCACATGGACGCCTTGTCCCTTGATTGCATGGCAAGTAACACCAGGGCCTGGATCGCATATTGATTGCCGCGGGTAAAAAGCATGGCGTTGATCCGTTACTGTAGACTGCCATTTACTAGCACGAAACATGCCATTCTGGATGGCAATGTCTGAAAAAAGGTGGAGTTGGTCGATAAGCCGGGTTCTGTCGTGGACAGCCATTCATCTGGGACGACGGTCGCCCGTCGCCTCGTGCAGCCTACCCGCAGGCTCAGCGGGCCGCTTCAACGCCTGCCTATTTGGCTTTGCTCCGGGTGGGGTTTAACGTGCCGTTCCTGTTGCCAGGGACGCGGTGAGCTCTTACCTCGCCATTTCAACCTTACCTGATCCCCGCCCCCCGAAAGGGACGCCCCCGTCGGGGTCACCCCCTTCGGGATGGACTTTGCCGTCTTGCGACGTCAAAGTCCGGGCCATCGGCGGTGTATTTTCTGTGCCACTTTCCGTCGCCTCGCGGCGCCCAGGAGTTACCTGGCACCCTGCCCTATGGAGCCCGGACTTTCCTCTGTGCGAGCACAGCGGCTGTCTGACCAACTCCGCCGCGAAGTCTACACGATCTCCAGGCCGGCAGGGCCCGCATCCTTGAACGGATCGCCGCCCTGCAGTTTGAGCATCAGGCGCAGGTCGTTGGGCGAGTCGGCGTAGCGCAGAGCAACTTCCGGCTCGATCTGGCCGGAAACGCAGAGATCGAACAGCGACTGGTCGAAGGTCTGCATGCCGAGGTCGCGCGACTTGGCCATGATCGGCTTGATCTCGTGCACCTCGCCCTTGAGGACGAGGTCGGAGATCAGTGGCGTGCAGATCATGATCTCGACCGCCGGCACCCGGCCGCCGCCGATCCTCGGGATCAGACGCTGCGAGATGATCGCCTTGAGGTTGAGCGACAGGTCCATCAGCAATTGTGAACGACGGTCCATGGGGAAGAAGTTGATGATCCGGTCGAGCGCCTGGTTGGCGTTGTTGGCGTGCAGGGTGGCCAGGCAGAGATGACCGGTCTCGGCGAAGGCGATGCCGTAGTCCATGCCGTCGCGGTCGCGGATCTCGCCGATCAGGATCACATCCGGGGCCTGGCGCAGGGTGTTCTTGAGGGCGGCAAACCAGTTGTCGGTGTCGACCCCGACCTCGCGCTGCATGACCAGACAGCCGTCGTGCGGATGGACGTATTCGATCGGGTCCTCGATGGTGATGATGTGGCCGCGCGTGTTGTGGTTGCGGTAGCCGATCATGGCCGCCAGCGTGGTCGACTTGCCCGAACTGGTGGCGCCAACCATGAGCACCAGGCCGCGCTTCTCCATGACGATGTCGTACAGCGAGGTCGGGATGTTGAGATCCTCCAGCTTGGGAATCTCCATGGTGATCACCCGCGCCACCAGGCCGACCGAACCACGCTGGACATAGGCGTTCATCCGGAAACGGCCAATACTGGACAGGCTGAGGGCGAAGTTGCATTCCTTGGTCTCGCGGAACTCGGCGCGCTGTTTCTCGTTCATCACCGCAGAGACGATCTCTTCACATTGTTCGCGGCTGATCGGCTTGCTGCCGACCGGGGTCATCTCGCCATGTATCTTGAAGGATGGCGGGGCGCCGACGGTGATGAACAGGTCGGAACCATCCTTCTCGACGAGCAACTTGAGCAGGTCGACGACGTACTTGAAATAGGGACTTTCATCTTGTTGCTGTGCCATCCTCGGCCTCCATTATTTTCCAGTGCATGGTCTCGCCAGCCCGTAGCGGCACCAGCTTGCCGGCCCCGAAACCAAGTTCGGTCGGCACCTGCCACGGCTCCCTGACCAGAGTAATCTTACCCGGGTTGTGTGGCAGACCATAGAAATCTGCGCCATAGCAACTGGCAAAGCCCTCCAGCCGGTCCAGCGCTCCGGCCGCCTCGAAGGCCTCGGCATACAGTTCGATGGCGGCGTGGGCGGTATAGATGCCGGCGCAGCCGCAGCCGCACTCCTTGGCCGACTGGGCGTGCGGTGCGCTGTCGGTGCCGAGGAAGAACTTCGGGTTGCCCGAGATGGCGGCCTCGACCAGAGCCTGGCGGTGCTGCTCGCGCTTGAGCACCGGCAGGCAATAATAGTGCGGCCGGATGCCGCCCTTGAACATGGCGTTGCGGTTGTAGAGCAGGTGATGCGCGGTCAGGGTGGCGGCCACATTGGCACCGGCCGTGCGCACGAACTCGATACCCTGCCGCGTGGTGGTGTGCTCCAGGACCAGTTTCAGCCTGGGGAAGCGCACCAGCAGGGGCGCCAGCACCCGGTCGATGAACACCGCCTCGCGGTCGAACACGTCGACCTCAGGGTCGGTCGCTTCGCCGTGCACCAGCAGGGGCACGCCGCATTCTTCCATTGCGGCGATGGCTGGCCAGGCCTTCTCGACCCGGCTGACGCCAAAGTCGGAATTGGTGGTCGCCCCGGCGGGGTAGTACTTCACGGCGTGGACGAAGCCACTGGCGCGCACCTTGGCGATCTCCTCGGCCGAGGTGTTGTCGGTCAGGTAGAGCGTCATCAGCGGTTCAAACGCCGTGCCGGCGGGCAATGCGGCCAGGATGCGGTCGCGGTAGGCGGCGGCCTCGTCCACGCTGCGCACCGGCGGCTTCAAGTTGGGCATGACGATGGCGCGAGCAAACTGGCGCGCGGTGTCCGCCACCACGGCGGCAAGTGCCTCGCCATCGCGCAGATGCAGGTGCCAGTCGTCGGGCTGGATGAGGGTCAGGATCTGGCTCATTCCGGTCTATCCGATTTCAGTTGCTGGGCAAAATCATACAGGGCATTTTTCTTCGTGCCGGTGATCCGGGCCGCCAGACGGGCGGCCTGGCTGGCCGGCAGGTCCTCGATCAGTATCTCCAGCACGCGCCGGGCTTCTTCCAGGCCGGCATCGGTCTCGGCCGGACAACCCGACACGATAAGGACGAACTCGCCGCGCTGACGGTTGTCGTCGCCCTGCAGCCAGTCGAGCGCCTCGGCCAGCGCGCAGTCGTGGAACTCCTCGAAGCGTTTGGTCAGTTCGCGGGCGATGAACAGTCGCCGCTCGCCACCCAGCGCGGTGGCCAGGTCGGCCACGGTATCCAGGATGCGGTGCGGCGATTCGTAGAACAGCAGACCCTGCGGCAAGCCAGCCAGGGTGGCCAGTACGCGCCGGCGTTCGCCGGCCTTGTGCGGCAGGAAGCCATGGAACAGCCAGCGCCCCTCCGCCAGTCCGGCCGCCGACAAGGCCGTGGCAGCCGCACTGGCGCCTGGCAGCGGTACCACGGTGAGCCCGGCCTCGCGTACCGCCCTCACCACCACGGCACCTGGGTCGGAGATGCCCGGTGTGCCGGCGTCGCTGACCAGAGCGACCGAGCGGCCTTGGCGCAGTTGATCCACCAGGGCCGCCGCCGCCGTGCGTTCGTTGTGTTCATGGCAGGCGAACAGCTTGGCCGAGATGCCATACGCCGACAGCAGTCCGCCGCTGACTCGGGTATCCTCGGCGGCCACCAGATCAACCGTCTTCAGGATGTCCAATGCTCGTAGGGTGATGTCGCGCAGATTGCCGATCGGCGTCGCGACGATATACAGGGTGCCTGGCTGGGCACGGAATTCACTGGCTTGCATGGACTTCGGCTTAGGTTTAGCGTGTTCCCAGTTTAGAGCCAATTTCAAATGGCAGGGGGCCGGCATGGAGCGTGGCAAAGCGGCCGAGGAGGAGGCGGCAGCCTATCTATCGAAACAGGGCTTGCATCTGGTCGAGCGCAACTGGCGCTGCAAGGGCGGCGAGATCGATCTGATCATGCGCGACGGCGCCGACCTGGTCTTCGTCGAGGTGCGCGCACGCAAGAATGATCGTTTCGGCGGCGCCGCCGCCAGCATTACCGCAACCAAGCAAGGACGCCTTGTTCACGCCGCCCGGCTTTACCTGGCCGGTCTCGCCAGCCCGCCCCCCTGCCGCTTTGATGCCGTACTGCTTGAGGGCGATCGGCTGGCATGGCTCAAGAATGCCTTCGGGGAAACCGGTTAAAATCCCTATCACCATGGATCTCACCGAGTACATCCACCAGTCCTTCGTCGACAGCGCCCAGACCATACTGGAAGCCGCCGAGCCCCTGGCCGAACCGATCGCCCTGGCCGCCGGACATATGGTTCAGGCCCTGCTGAACGACGGCAAGATACTCGCCTGCGGCAACGGCGGTTCGGCCGCCGACGCCCATCTGTTCGCCTCCACCATGATCAACCGGTTCGAACGGGAACGCCCCGGCCTGGCGGCGATCTCCCTGACCAGCGCCACCGCAACGCTGACCTCGATCGCCAACGACTACGATTTCGGCCTGGTGTTCGCGCGCCAGGTGGCGGCCCTGGGCGGTCCCGGCGATGTCCTGCTGGCCATCTCCACCAGCGGCTCTTCACGCAACGTCCTCGAAGCAGTGCGGGTCGCCCACGAGAAAGAGATCTCCGTGGTAGCGCTGACCGGCCGCGACGGCGGCGATCTGGCCGAAATGCTGAATGAAGAAGACGTTCTTATCTGCGTGCCGGCTGAGACCACCGCCCGCATCCGAGAAACCCATCTGCTCGCCATCCATTGTCTGTGCGACAGTATCGACAACCTGCTACTGGGGACCTGAAAATGCGCCTGACTCCTTCCTTTTTGCTGCTTGGCCTGATCTCGATCACCACCTTGCCGGGTTGTGCCGTCGTTGCCGGCGGTGCCGCCGCCACTGGCGTGCTGATGGCCGAAGACCGCCGCACCGCCAGCACCTACCTCATGGATGAGGAGATCGAACTCAAGGCCGCCAGCCGGGCGCGCGAGCAGCCGATCGAAGGCGTCCATGCCAGCTTCACCAGCTTCAACCGTCGCCTGCTGATCACCGGCGAGGTGCCCACCGAAGCAATCAAGACCCAGATCGCCGACGTGGTACGTGGCGTGGCCAATGTCCGCGAGGTTACCAACGAGCTGGCCATCGCCGTCCCCACCAGCCTGACCTCGCGCACCGGCGACGGTTACACCACCGCCAAGATCAAGTCTCGTTTTCTCGATGACAAGCGCTTTGCCGCCCTGCACGTAAAGGTGGTCACTGAAAACGGCGTGGCTTATCTGATGGGCCTGGTCAAGCGTGCGGAAGGCAATGCGGCGGCCGAGATCGCCGCCAAGACTTCCGGAGTGCGGCGGGTAGTCAAGGTGTTTGAATATATCGATTGAACCTGGCGGAGCATGATGCAGGGGATGTTCAAAATCGTTCTATAGGGAGAATCCTATGATCTGGCTGTTGATCATCATCATTGTTGGCTTGGCGGTTGCTGTGGGCTACTTGTTGCTGTCGCGGCAGCGCAATGACCCGCCGCATGCCACCATCACTCATGCCGCCAGCGCACATACCAGCAGCGAACATGCCGCCAGCGCCCGTCCGGCACCGAGTGACCGGCGTTATTGGGGTAAGCAATTCATTGTCCTCGAGGCAGACCAAGCCTGCCCTGAAGCACGTGCCCTGCATGGACACTGCTTCGCCTATGGCAAGGCCCCCCCCGTGCCCCTCAAAGGCTGTGGGAACACCGGCTGTACCTGCCATTTCAGGGATCTCGACGAGCGGCGTAGCGGCCAGGAACGCCGGACTGGCCAGGAACGGCGGGAACAGGTGCGCTTTGAGGAATTAAAGGAGCGGCGTGTCGGCAAGGATCGCCGCGGCGACCATTATGACTGGCGATTCACCGCATGAAGTATAAGGACCTGCGCGATTTCATCGGTCAACTTGAGGCCAGAGGCGAGTTGAGGCGGATCTCGGTCGAGGTCGATCCCCGCCTGGAGATGACCGAGATCAGCGATCGTGTCCTGCGCGCAGGCGGCCCCGCCCTGCTGTTCGAGCGGCCCAAGGGCCACTCGATGCCGGTGCTGGCCAACCTGTTCGGCACGGTAAAGCGGGTGGCGCTGGGCATGGGGGAGGAAGAACCGGCCAGGCTGCGCGAGATCGGCCAATTGCTCGCCTACCTGAAGGAGCCCGAACCACCCAAGGGCCTGCGCGATGCCTGGGAAAAATGGCCGGTCTTGAAACAGGTGCTCAACATGGCGCCGAAGGCTGTGCGCTCGCCGCCCTGCCAGGAAATCGTCTGGGAGGGCAAGGACGTCGACCTGTCACGCCTGCCGATCCAGACCTGCTGGCCGGGCGATATAGGGCCGCTGATCACCTGGGGTCTGGTCATCACCAAGGGGCCGCGCAAGCCGCGCCAGAACCTGGGCATCTACCGCCAGCAGGTGATCGGCCCGAACAAGGTGATCATGCGCTGGCTGGCCCATCGCGGCGGCGCGCTCGACTTCCGCGACTTCCAGCAGACCAACCCGGGCCAGCCGTTCCCGCTCTGCGTCGCCATCGGCGCCGACCCGGCCACCATCCTGGGCGCGGTCACCCCGGTGCCGGACTCGCTATCCGAATATCAGTTCGCCGGCCTGTTGCGCGGCGCCAAGACCGAGGTCGCCAAGGCTCTCGGCAACGACCTCAACGTCCCGGCCTCGGCCGAGATCGTCCTGGAAGGCGTCATTCATCCCGGCGAGACCGCGCTGGAAGGCCCCTACGGCGACCACACCGGCTACTACAACGAGCAGGAAACCTTCCCGGTCTTCACGGTCGAACGCGTCACGATGCGGCGCGACCCGATCTACCACAGCACCTACACCGGCAAGCCGCCGGACGAGCCGGCCGTGCTGGGCGAGGCCCTCAACGAGGTGTTCGTGCCCTTGCTGCAGAAGCAGTTTCCCGAGATCACCGACTTTTACCTGCCGCCCGAAGGTTGCAGCTACCGTCTGGCCGTGGTCAGCATGAAGAAGCAGTACCCCGGCCACGCCAAGCGGGTGATGTTCGGGGTCTGGTCCTTCCTGCGCCAGTTCATGTATACCAAGTACATCCTGGTCACCGACGACGACATCAACGTGCGCGACTGGAAGGAAGTGGTCTGGGCCCTGACCACCCGGGTCGACCCGGCCCGGGACGCCCTGATCGTCGAAAGCACTCCGATCGACTACCTGGATTTCGCCAGCCCGGTGTCCGGGCTCGGCTCCAAGATGGGCATCGACGCCACCAACAAATGGCCGGGCGAGACCACCCGGGAATGGGGTACGCCGATCGCCATGGATCCGGCCGTAAAGCAGCGAGTGGATGCCATCTGGTCTCAGCTCGGGCTTTGACTTCATGATCGAACTGCAGCACCTGGAACGCTTTTCACCGCTGGATACGCTGTCCGGCGATGGCCTGCGTCTGGCGGCGGCGGCCATCACCGAACGCAGGCTGGCGCCGGGAGAGGTCCTGTTCAGCAAGGGTGAACAGGACAACCTGACCTTCTTCCTGCTCGGCGGCGTCATTTCACTGCATTCCGATGCCACCTCCCGACCCCTGTTCATCAGGGCCGGCAGCGATTTCGCGCTGATGCCGCTATCCCGTCTGAAGCCGAGACGCTATACCGCCATAGCCGATACGGTCTCCACCGTCGCGGCAATCGAGGAGGAACTGCTCAATAACCTATTGGCAAAGGATCAGGCCGGCACCTACGAAGTCACCGAGATCGAGGTCGAGGACCCGGCCTGGATGTTCCGGCTGATGAACAACCCGGCCTATGCCAAGGTGACGGCCAGCAATTTCGCCGCCCTTTTCTCCCGGCTGGAAGACTTCAAGACCAAGGATGGCCAGACCATCGTCCAGCAGGGCGAAGTGAGCGACTACTACTACATCATCCGAAAAGGCCAGGCCCAGCTTTGGTGTTCACTGGGCGGCGACCCACCCATCCTGATCGGTATGCTGGTCGAAGGCGACGCCTTCGGTGAAGAATCCCTGATTACCGGCGAGCCGATGAATGCGACCATCGTCATGGTGGGTGACGGCCTGCTCATGCGTCTGTCCCGGAGCGATTTCGATAGCCTGCTCAAGCGCGCGCTCGCCGACTGGATGGCCGCCTGATCGCACCGCCCCGGCCTGACCATGACACGGCTGGTTTCAAATCGGGCAATAGTTGAATATAATGCTCGGGTATATTCGAATAGGAGCACCATCATGTCTGCCGAACTGTATGCAGCCGCCCAGGGCGGCAATGCCGGCGCCGTCCGCCAATTGCTGGCCGCCGGCGCCAATCCCGACTGGGCCGACGAAACCGGCGCGACCCCGCTCATGGCCGCCGCCGCCGCAGGCCATCTTGATGCCGTAGAGGCGCTTCTGGAGGCTGGCGCAGAGGTCGACGCCACCGATGCCAACGGCTGGACCGCGCTATTCAAGGCCGTCTACAACCACGAACTGGATACCGGCTTCGCGGGTGTTGCCAAGACACTGATCGATGCCGGCGCCAATGCCAACGCGACTATCCATTTCGGTATCACGCCGCTGATGCTGGCCGCCGGTGGCGGCGAGGGCGCGGTATGCGAAGTGCTGCTGGCAGCGGGCGCCGACCCGAATGCCGTCAACGAGGCCGGCCGCACCGCCCTGCAGATGGCCAAGGAGCGCCACTGGGTCGATGTCATCAACCTGCTGCATGAGGCCACCGGCTATGTGCCCGAGGCCGGCGGCAGTTGTTCCACCGGCGCCGGTCATAGCGGTCCCAGCGAAGCGCAAGTGGTGAACTTCATGAAGCGTCCGATGCACTGAGACGCCTCCTGGAACGAAAAACGCCGCGTCCGCGGCGTTTTTTTATTGCTGGCGCTGATGATTCCGGGTCAGATCGATTCGGCGCTGTAAACCACGCTCATGGTATGGCTTTCGCCGGCCGGCACCGACACCACGTTGTCCAGGGCATTGCCGCTCTCCACGCACACCATCTCCCGCCAGCCGCCCTGGTTGTGCCTGCCGGGGCCGAAGTCGGCCATCTTCTCGGCCTTTTCCAGCCAAGGGGTCCAGACCACCGTCGACCGGCTGCCGGTCTTGGCGATGCGGATGCGGCGCTTGAGGTCCGGGTCCTCGATCACGCATTCCGATTCGGTGTCGACGTAGACCCGGTCGACCTCGCCGGAAAAGGCAATCGCGCCGGACTGTTGCTTGCGCAGGCCACCGTCGACCTTGTCGACATAGCTGCTGCCGTCCAGACCGGAGACCCTGGCGGTGCCGATGTCGCCGATGCGCAGATAAGTATGCAGGGCCTCGCCGATTTCGACCGCTTCGGTGTCGAGGTTGCTGGTCACCAGATCGACCCGCAAGGTGGCGCCTACCGTGGCAATCAGTTCGGCCCGGCAGGCCTTGGCGAACTGGGCATGCGTCTGGTCGTTGGGCATTAGCATCAACCGGACCTGGGTATCGCCGTTGGCCAGGGTCTCGCTGCCGGTGACCTGCCACATCACGGTGCGGGCAAAACCGTGGCCGGGAAAGGCCTTCTCGGTGGCATGGGGGCCGAACCAGGGCCAGCAGACCGGCACCCCGCCGCGGATCGACTTTCCGGGGCCGTACTTTGCCGCCTCCGATACCCACACCACCGCTTCCGCCTGCGCCTTGGGCCGCCAGGTCACGATATGGGCACCCTGAAGACAGATCGTGGCGACACCGCCGGCATTGTCGATCTCGGCAAAGACCAGGCCGCCGGCGCCTTCGACAAATTTCAGGGTGGGCAGGCCAAGGCGGCTGTTGAGATCGACGAGATTCATAGTGCGGACTCCAGATGGGTTAATCGAATCGGATTCAGATGCTGACCATCACGATCCAGTTGGCGGCGATCATGACCAGACAGAGGAGGCCGTAGACGCGACCCGCCGCGGCATCAGCCAGCTTGACCTTGAAAACGTAGTACAGCACCGAGGCAATGACGTTGAAAGGCAGCCAGATAAGGGTCTTGTACCAGATCCCCAGGCTGGCGTCGCCGGTATTGCCCAGCATGCCATAGACGAACAGCAGGTTGACCGCGATGGCGGCGAACAGGAAACCACGCCAGTTGCGAAAGCGCGCCAGTGGATCCGGGTCGGCCTGCTCCAACACGGGCTCGCCTGTGTTGTTAGCGCTCACTTACGCTCGACCTGACTGACGTCGCGTACGGCACCATAGGCCGCCGATGTGGTCATCGCCGCGTAGGCGCGCAGTGCCATCGACACCGGGCGGTCACGGCCAACCGGCTGCCAGGCCTCCTTGCCCTTGGCCTCCATGGCGGCCCGGCGCCGGACCAGTTCGTCGTCGCTCACGGCAATGCGGATGGTTCGATTGGGAATGTCGATCTCGATGCGGTCGCCCTCCTCGACCAAGCCGATGTTGCCGCCCTCGGCCGCTTCCGGGGAGGCGTGGCCGATACTCAGGCCGGAAGTGCCGCCGGAGAAACGACCGTCGGTGACCAACGCGCAGACCTTGCCGAGCCCTTTCGATTTCAGATAGCTGGTCGGATAGAGCATCTCCTGCATGCCGGGGCCGCCGCGCGGCCCCTCGTAACGGATGATGACCACGTCGCCGGCCTGGATCCGGTCGGCCAGGATGGCTTCCACCGCCGCGTCCTGGCTCTCGAACACCCGGGCCGGGCCGCTGAACTTGAGGCTGCCGGCATCGACGCCGGCCGTCTTGACGATGCAGCCGTCCAGGGCCAGGTTGCCGTACAGCACGGCCAGACCGCCGTCCTGGGAATAGGCGTGGGCCTTGTCGCGCAGGCAGCCATGGGAACGGTCCAGGTCCAGTTCGGGATAGCGGCGATCCTGGCTGAACGCCACCTGGGTCGGCACCCCACCCGGAGCGGCCTTGTAGAAATCGAACACCGACACGTCATGGGCGCGGATCACGTCCCAGACATGGATCGCCTCGCCGATGCTGCGGCTGTGCACGGTAGGCACGTCGCGGTGGATCAGCCCGGCCCGGTCCAACTCGCCCAGGATGGCCATGACGCCGCCGGCACGGTGGACGTCCTCCATGTGGTACTGCTGGGTGCTCGGCGCCACCTTGGCCAGGTGTGGCACCTTGTGCGACAGGCGGTCGATATCCTTCATGGTGAAGTTCACCCCCGCCTCCTGGGCAGCGGCGAGCAGGTGCAACACGGTGTTGGTGGAGCCGCCCATGGCGATGTCCAGGGCCATGGCATTCTCGAAGGCATCGAAGGTGGCGATGGCGCGCGGCAGGGCCGTGGCGTCGTCCTTCTCGTAATAGCGCTTGGCCAGGTCGACCGCGAGCCGGCCGGCACGCAGGAACAACTGCTTGCGGTCGGCATGGGTGGCAAGCAGGGAACCGTTGCCCGGCAGCGAGAGACCCAGCGCCTCGGTCAGGCAATTCATCGAATTGGCGGTGAACATGCCGGAGCAGGAGCCGCAGGTCGGGCAGGCCGAACGCTCGACGGCGGCCACCTCCTCGTCGGAACAGTGGCTGTCGGCCGCCTGCACCATGGCATCGACCAGATCGAGCATCACGGTCTTGCCCTGCCAGGTGACCTTGCCGGCCTCCATGGGGCCGCCGGAGACGAATACGGTCGGTATATTCAGGCGCAACGACGCCATCAGCATGCCCGGGGTGATCTTGTCGCAGTTGGAGATACACACCAGGGCATCGGCGCAATGGGCGTTGCACATGTACTCGACGCTGTCGGCGATCAGGTCGCGCGAAGGCAGCGAATAGAGCATGCCGCCATGGCCCATGGCGATGCCGTCGTCGATGGCGATGGTGTTGAATTCCTTGGCGACGCCGCCCGCCGCCTCGATCTCCCGCGCCACCAGCTGGCCCATATCCTTCAGGTGGACATGGCCGGGTACGAACTGGGTGAACGAGTTGGCAACGGCGATGATCGGTTTGTCGAAATCGCCTTCCTTCATACCGGTAGCCCGCCAGAGGGCGCGGGCGCCAGCCATGTTGCGGCCATGAGTCGTGGTGCGGGAGCGGTATTGCGGCATTTCTGTCACCTTGCTGGGTCTATAATTCCGCTCATTTTAACCCCGACGGACACTTCACGCGGCAACCCTTCGGGACGGGGTTTTTCGGACGGCCTACGGCATGGCGCCGAGCATCCCGCCCAGCAAAATCCACGTCACGCCCGCGCAGGATCCATTCAGAGGCTTATCAATGCTGGTTCACCCCCAATTCGATCCGATCGCCCTAAACCTGGGACCCCTTGCGGTCCGCTGGTACGGCCTGATGTACGTCGCCGCCTTCATCGCCTTCATCGTCCTCGGCCGCATCCATGCCAAACGCCGGCCTGACATGGGCTGGAACAAGGACATGATCGACGACCTGCTGTTCTTCGGCATCATGGGCGTGGTCATCGGCGGCCGCCTGGGTGAAATCCTGTTCTATCAGCCCGGCTATTACCTCAGCCATCCGCTTGAGATCTTCGCGGTCTGGAAAGGCGGCATGAGCTTCCACGGCGGCTTTCTGGGTGTCCTGGTGGCGCTGTACTGGTTTGCCCGCAAGACCGGCCGGACCTTTTTCCAGATCAGCGACTTCGTCGCCCCGCTGGTCCCCATCGGGCTGATGTTCGGCCGCATCGGCAATTTCATCAACGGCGAACTTTGGGGCCGCCCGACTGATCCCGGATTGCCCTGGGCGATGATCTTCCCCTACGTCGACAACCTGCCCCGCCACCCCTCGCAGCTCTACCAGGCCGCCGGAGAAGGCCTGCTGCTGTTTGCCCTATTGTGGTTCTATTCCGCCTGGCCGCGGGCTGTCGGCAAGGTCTCGGCCCTGTTCCTGATCGGCTACGGCGCCCTGCGCTTTGCCGCCGAGTTCTTCCGCAACCCCGACCCCGGCATTTTCAGCGGCCTGCCACTCGATCTGAGCACAGCGCAATGGCTGTGCGTGCCGATGATCCTGGCCGGCATGTGGCTATTCCTTCGTCACAATCGTTGAGATTTTTCCCGTCCAGCGGTTTTTTTGCTATATTTCGCCGCCCAAGGGCCGATAGCTCAGCTGGGAGAGCGCTGCGTTCGCAATGCAGAGGTCGGGAGTTCGATCCTCCTTCGGTCCACCAACCATAAATGCGCTGTTTCGACGGCGTGACTCAAGCCATAAGCCCGACAATCAGTCGGGCTTTTTTTGCCGACCCGACTTCGCGTCCTTGCCGGGTCAGCGTACTCCGCGCCCGTCTCCC
>Ga0265297_10005989_pt1 | contig 18015 bp, 18 predicted proteins | sample Munlanlwell13791_FD_192502 | JGI IMG/M metagenome (GOLD analysis project Ga0265297, IMG submission 192502) | Leachate microbial communities from a municipal landfill in Southern Ontario, Canada - Leachate well 137-91 | ecosystem: Engineered > Solid waste > Landfill > Unclassified | place...
GGGAGGGACCCGGACGACAGGCCTGGCGATATGGAGCACGACTTGTCGCCAGGCCCCTGGGGTTCCGATGCGGCCTTAACCCCAGGGGACCCGCTGCGTTATCGGGACTTTGTCAGCACCCTGCTAGAGGTCTGTTGGCTCGTTTTCCGCGATCGCGCGCAGGCGTTCCAGCTCGCGCTGCAGTCCGTCCATGCGATCGACGAGGTCCACGATGATGCAGCCCGCGAAAACGTCTATTTCCAGGCCGCGGCAGATCCTTCGAATGCGTCTGAGCCGGGCGAGTTGAGAGGGGGTGGACTCCGCGAGGTCTTCCGGGCTGAGCGCCCCGTGCCGGATGCATTCCTCGAGGAAATCCGGCTCGATCTCCATGATCGCGGCCAGCATCCGCAGGCGTTCCGGGTCGGCCATCATGCCCCGGCCTCCCGCAGCTCTTGATACAACCGCTCCATCCGATCGTTGGTCCGGTCCGGGATATCTATCCGCACCACCGCATGGAGATCTCCCCGGGAGCCGTCCTCCCTGCCCAGCCCTTTGCCCGCGATGCGCAGGCGGCGGCCGGCATGCGTCCCGGCCGGGATGCGGATGCGGATCGGTCCCTCCAGGGTGGGGACTGCGATCTCCGCTCCCAGGGAGGCTTCCCAGGGCATCACGGTGACGGTCGTCTCCAGGTCGCTGCCGGAAATCTTGAACGTCGGGTGCGGGAGCAGCCTTATCTTGAGGAACAGGTCGCCCGGTCCCTCGTCGCGGGAAGAAGGGCTGCCCTGGCCTCTCAGCCGGAGCCTCATGCCGTCACGGATATGCTTGGGCAGATGCGCGGTGATGGACCTCTCCTGCCGGGCCTCTCCTACGCCGCCACAGGCGGGGCAGAAGCGGTCCCCTTGCCGGCCCGCGCCGCGGCAGGCGGGGCAAAGGATGGGCTCGAGGATGGAAATCCTTTTGTCTCCGCCTTTGAGCGCGTCTTCCAGCGAGAGCGCCATCTCGGCTTCCACGTCCTGCCCTTTGCGGGAGTTCCCCTGGAACGCCTCGCCTCCTCCGAAGCCCTGTCCGCCGGCATCCCCGAAGATCGACTCGAAGAAGCTGCTGAAGCCTTCGAAAGAGTCCTCTCGTCCGCCTGTCCGGAATCCGAATCTTTGCGCACCTGCGCCGGGGGGAGGGCTGGACTCCTGGGGCGCCTCCCAGCCCGGGCCGATCTGGTCGTACTTGGCCTTCTTCTGGGGATCGGAAAGGGCCTCGTAGGCCTCGTTGATCTCCTTGAACTTAGCCGTCGCTTGGGCCTTGTCCTGGTCCGGGTTCAGGTCGGGATGGTGCTGCTTCGCCAGGCGCCGGTACGCCTGCTTGATCTCCTCGGCGGCGGCGTCCTTCTTCACCCCCAGCACCGCATAGTAATCTTTGTACTCGATAGCCATCGCTCAAGCCGTATCGTACAAACTTCTCAACCGCCGGCGGAGGTCCCGGCAACACCCGAGAAGATGCGTCGGCAAAGAAAAAGGGCCGCTCTCTCGTCGAGAAACGCCCCTCTCCTCGGTGAAATCCCGGCGGCCCAGCCCGGTCAATAGATGGAACTCGCCGCGCGGCCTTCTCCTGGGCGGGATAAGCGATATATTGCGGTTCCCGACAGTCCTTCAAGCCATGGCGGCCATGATCTCATCCATGGGGATGACGGCGAAGCCGGTCACACGGTCCGACATGCCGTAAGGCAAGACCAGTCGTCCGTCGCGCAGGAGCGCTCCGCAGGTGTAGAGGACGTTGGGGACGTATCCCTCCCGTTCGGCTCCCTCGGGGGACATCAGGGGTTCGCGCAGCCGGCCGATTACCCGGGAGGGGTCGTTACGGTCCAGCAAAAAGGCTCCGAGACAGTACTTTCGCATGGGCCCCACCCCATGGCTCAGTACGAGCCAGCCTTCGTCGGTCTCGATGGGGGACCCGCAATTCCCCATCTTCATGAATTCCCACGGCTGGGCGGGGGAGAGGATGAGTCGGGATTCGCCCCAAAAGTGCACGTTGTCGGAATACATCAGGAAGACATTCTCGCCGTCCTGGCGGGAAAGCATGGCGAATCGGCCTTTGATCCTGCGCGGGAAGAGGGCCATCCCCTTGTTTTGGACTCCGGGGCCGTTGAGCGTGGCGAACTTGAAGTGTCGGAAATCCTCCGTCTCAAAGAGCTGGGGAAGCACGTTGCGGCCGTCGTAGGCGGTATAGGTGGCGTAATAGATCGTCTTCCCCGCATCGTCTCGATGCGCCGTCAGGCGCACGTCTTCCAGACCGTTGCTCTGGATGGGGGTGACGGGGAAGATGATCCTTTCGGAGAGCTCCTGATCCGACTGGAACCGGATGTCGTAGTTGGATAGCGCCAGAAGCCACAGGCCTTTGGCGGTATTGTCGTCTCCGATCCTGCTGCCGCGGGCCGTTTCTTGAACGGTCTCCGTGAGCCTCAACTCGAGCTCTTGGAGCGTGAAATAGTCTCCCAAGCGGTCCAGCACTCGCTGCGCCCATTCTTCGGCCAAGCCCATTTCCGCGACTTTGCGCCCGAAGAGAGCTTTGTGATACGTCGGGTTCTCAATGACCTCCGGCTCAGTCAAAAAACGCGATGCCGGGTCAACAGTGATGTCGTGGCGTGCGTCGATGACCCCGCTGCGGAAGGAGATGGAAGACACGTGGCCCTCCCCCGTCGACCGAAGGCTCAACAGGAAGCGCAGGCTCCCCTCGGGCAGCCCCGCTTGGTCTGGATGGGGAAGGATGGACGGGTTGAAGAGCGCGGCGCATTCGGCCGAATATTCGAACATGAAGTAGGAGCCGATGAGCAGTCTGCGCGCCTGCGAGATGCGGGAGTCGGCCGGCAGGAAATGTTCCAGGCAGCGGAAGCGCGCGGATAGCCGCTCGGGCAGCCCCCGATGGCGGGATGAAAACTCCTCCAGGACCTGATCCAGAAGCCTCCGGACTTCCTGCTCCGGAAGCGACAATACCCGGCGGATGATCTTGAGGTATTCCGCATCGGAGGCGAACCCCAGCGGCCGCAGGACCACCCGGCCTTGGTTCGGGCACAACCTGATCTCCGTCCGGCGGATGCTGATGGGCTTTTGTCTGCGGGAGGGGCGTTCCATTCAAGCGGAGGGCGGGTCCTTGAATGAGGCCAATTCGTTGTGCACCCACTGCATCTCCGCCAGCGAGACGAGGAATCCCAGGGTGGATTCGGCTCCCTGGTTCTGATTCACGCGATCCACGTGAAGCCCGTCCCGGCAGCCGCCCGTATTGGGATCGTAGAGCGGGAGGCCCAAGTCGTTGCGTCCCAAGAACCAGTCGAAGGCGCGGCGCGCCTGGCTGAACCAGTACTCATCCGAGGTGCACCGGAAGGCCTCCAGGCATGCGGAAACCATGGTCTGAGCTTCGATGGGCTGTTGGTCGAAATTCGCTCGATCGCCGCCGCGTTTGTAGAAGCCGTTGGAACCGATGGGACGCAGATACCCCCCTTCGGCGGTCTGTATCTTGGTGAGCCAGCGCAGCGTCTTCAGGCCGGTCTCGACCACGTCGGCGCGGGACGCTCCTGTCCCGCTCAGGATCAGCGCGTGGGGAAGCCCGGCGTTCATGTAGGTCACCGAGTCCTCGAACCAGGGCCACTCGGGGGTGGCGGTCCGCTCGTAGAGGCCCATCAAGAGGTCGGTGAGGACGTCCCGGACGCGGCTCACTTGCCGGTCCCCGTCGAGCCGCCGAAGGTATTCGTGGGCGCCGGTCAAGGCCAACGCCCACGCCCGGGGAGAGCTGAAGCTCGTCACCGGCGAGAGGGCCTGGGCGAATATCTGCCCCGCCAGGGCCTGAAAGCCGGGGTTTTTCGACCGCCCCACGCATGTCCCCAGGGCCACCAGGGCGCGGCCGCAGCAGTCTTCGGATATGGGCTCGTCTTTCCAGGTCCGGTCGAATCCCATGAGGTTCCGAAAGCGCCTCAGCTTGGGTTCGAAGGCGTATTGGAGGAAAGCGGCGTAGGTGGTGGCGGTGTTCAGGAGATGGGGGGAGACCTCCCCCAGCTCCTCCAGGAGGACCGTCAGAGCCAGGGCGCGGGCGTTGTCGTCGGTGCAATAGCCGGTGTGGAAGTTCGGCACGGCCGCGATGGCGTGCTGGAATATCCCCGTGGAGTCGGTCATCCGGAAGAGGTGGTCCAGCTTCATTTCGGGGAGCCCGGTGAGCTGCTTGTCCAGCGTCTTCGCCGTGAAGAGCTTCCGGGTCAGGCCGGCGCGTTCATGCCGCGCCTTCTCGAAGGCCTGCATGTAGGAACAGGCCACGTTGCCCCACACCATCTCTCGCCCCGTCTTATAGGCGTTCTTGCGCAGGGCATTGCGCCGGGCATCGTCCTTCAGGAGCCCTATCACCTCGCGCGCGAGGGCGTCCGGGTCCTTGAATGGGACCAGCACCCCGCGGTTGTCGGCCAGAAGCTCCTGGGCGTACCAATAGGGAGTGGACACCACCGCTTTGCCCGCGCCGAAGCAATACGCCAGCGTCCCGGACACGATCTGGGCCTCGTTCAGGTAGGGCGTGATGTAGATGTCCGCGGCGCCGATGAACTCCTTTAGTTCGTCGAGCGCCACGAAGCGGTTGTAGAAGATCACGTTCTGCTTGATGCCGTTCTTCTCGGCCAGCAGTTCCAGGCCCAGGCGGTAAGACTCACCCGCTTCCCGCCGAAGGTGCGGATGGGTGGCTCCCAGGATGATGTAGACCACGTCGGGGCATGCCGCCACTATCTTGGGAAGGGCGTTGAGCATGTTCTCGATGCCCTTGTTCGGGGAAAGCAATCCGAACGTCAGGAGCACCTGTTTGCCCTCCACGCCGAAGAGATCCTTGTAGAACGCGGAATCCACGAATGAAGTCTCCGGGATACCGTGGGGAATCATGTCGATCTTGGCGGGGGGGGCTTTGTAGGTGTCCTTCAGGAATTCTTCCGCCTTGTGGGACATCACCACCACGCGGGTGGAGAGCTGGAGCAGCTCCTTCATGACCCGCTTCTGATCGCAGCTGGGCTCTTTGAGCACGGTGTGGAGCGTGGTGACGATGGGCATATCCACCTCGCGCAGGAGCGCCAGGAGGTGCCCGCCTGCCGGCCCTCCGTAGATCCCGTATTCATGCTGAACGCAGAGCACGTCCACATCGCCGATTCCCAGGAAGTCGGCCGCCCGTCGATACGAGGCCAGGTTCTGCTCCTCGATCTCGAAGCGGACCTCGTGGGGGTACTCGTAGCCCTCCTCGACGTCGTTGACGGGCACGGCGAAGCACTGCACTTTCGGGAACTGGGTCGCCACGGAGGTGCATAGGTCCGTTGTGAAGGTGGCGATGCCGCAGAGCCGGGGCAGGTAGTTGCCCAAGAAGGCGACCTTGCGGATCTCGGAGCGGGACTTCATGATCTCAGGATGACGTACCTGCCGGGAACGGGAACTTTTCCGGAACGTGGCCGTGGTGCATAATCATCGGCCCGGACACGGAACCCTCTCGACATCCAGTCGGGGGTGTGTTCTGTGTAGATGATACCAGTTGGGGACCGCCAGGGCTATCTCACGGCAAGGCTGAGAAATCGTGGATCGACCGAATAACCGGCGCCGAAGAAAGACCGGAAGCTCAACGGGGGCTTCCGGTCCTTTCTCCGCCTGAGATGCTGGCGGGCAAGGCGCGGGTCAAACGATAAGGCCCCATTCTGGCGGCCTGTTCCGAGGCCAAAAATAGCTCAATATTTCCTGCCATCTTTTGAGATATCGTGGCCGCTGGCTTGGGAGCGCATTGCCAATGGGGAGCGTAGAACCAGCGGCGGGGGGTGGACTCCGGAATTTGCAGTAAATCTCGGCCTATCCGGAGGGCACGATAGACGTTCGAATCCTAGGGGTGGCGAACGGCGGGACTGAAACGTAAAAGCACCTGCTCCAAAGCGATTTACTCATGGGACTGAGTAAGTCGTAATTCAGGACTTTTTATTGACTTGCCGTTCGATGTCTTCGAGTGCGGCAATGATATCATCGAACGAAGGCGGGACGCCGAAGATCATCTCGCGCATCCGGGCGTAGTCGGTCTCCAATTCCTTCTTCCGGGATGGAGGGGGAACGAGCCTGAGAGTGCACGGGACCGCTTCATCGTATTTCGCGGCCGCGGACTGAAAGAAGACGGCTTTGTGCTTGACCACGCTCGCGAGCAACGAGAGGTCGCCGAGCGCCTTCTTGCCGGGACCTTTTTCGTAGAGCTTCACAACGTCGTAGTAGTGCCTGGACTGGCGATCGCGCAGCGGCTTGTCTGCGGGAGAGTGGAAGAGGGCGTGGAGGATGGTGGCCTTCTCCCAGAAGGTGCGCTCCGCCGAAAGGACGGGGACCGTGCACTCGGGTTCTTTGAAGGGCTTGGGGATGGCTTGCGCAGCGTAGGATGCGATGGTTGAGCGCTCGGCCGGCCATTGTTCCCCGCGAGCGCCGAGTTCTAGCCGGACTACGGGCCGCAGATATCTGGCGGCAGGGTCGCCGCTTCCTGCGATTCCGGCCGGATAGTGGGATAGCACGGTCTGGCCATCGACATCATCCGGGTCGAGTCCGACCTGCCAGCCGGCCTTGGTTCCCAGGGCCGAGGCGAAGGAGTCTTCAAGCTTGGGCAGGAAGCGGGTGCGGATCATCTCCCGGCACGCATCCGACAGGGCTTCCAGTCGTTTGGTGGCCTGCTTCTTGCTGGCCGCCTGGGCCGGATCCCAAGGCGCTTCGGTCGAAGGAGAGGTCCACGTCTTCCGAGAACCGGTCGATGGCCTGGTAGACCTTGGAGAGGCTGGTGCCTCCTTTGAATATGAGTCCTGCGGGCGGGTCGCTCAGGGTGAAGATGCGTTTGAGCGTCCAGCAGACCCAGAAGTCCTTCTCGATGAGGACGGGCAGAATGTCGCCGCGCGTATTGGAGGCCGCGGTGAAAAGGTCGGAGCGGTCGGCCGCGGGGAGCCGGGCTATGTCATCCATCGCAGACCTTGCGCACCGCCTCGGCGAGCCAGTCGGTGGTGTAGCGGATGTCCTTTACGAGCTTGCGGCGCTCATCGCCGGAGAGCCTGCGCCGTATCTGGACGATGGTCTGCGCGTTTATGGCATCCTTCCCTAGGTAGCGCAGGGCTTGGAAGACCATGGCGCTTGTGGGACTGCCGAGGGGGAAGTCCTTGGGAGGAGTATGCTTGATGAGAATGGAGAGATTACCTGCGCGCACGGTGCGGGTCCTTCCGTCCGTGAGATAGACCGGCTTGGCCGGGACCTGGGTGGAGAGGCCTAGCCAGTTGGCGGCCACGGCGCCGGAGGGGACGATGCGGCTGCCGGTCTTGCGTGCGAGCGCCTGGGCGAGCTCGTCCATGTCGGGAGCGAGTTCGATGCCAAGGGCACGGTTGAGCTTAGGGAGGAAGTAGATCCCTCGGCAGAAACGCTTGATGGTCTTGGCTTTGGCCAGCCTGGAGAGGGCTTGGTCGACAGCCATGCGGCTGCCGAGGTCAAGGAAGTCCTTGCTCGCGTGGACTTTGCGGGGGCCCAGGCGGCGGATGCGGGAGAATATGCGGGTCTGGATGGCGTCCATTCTGTCAGAAAAGTGTATGCGATTATCTGACAGATGTCAAGGGCATGCGAGGGAGTGTGAGCGGATCATCCCAATCGGAACCCTGGCAAGAACTTGAACCACATCAAGCCAAGCCAACATGCTTGCAGGGCTCCCCAAATCAAGAAAGAGACCCGCAATGGCCTTTTTGCTTTCCAGCCGAACCGCAATGCCAAAAAAACGAGAATGGAAAACACATTGATTGCGATACCAACATCTGCCTTGAACATGAGCACGGGCATCCAAAACGCGATTCGGGATAGCGCGTGGATCATTGCTCGCTCTCGCTAATTCTCCGGAGGCATGATTCTCAGTCTAACTCTTCTCGCTCGATGATGCAAAAAGAAGGAAGGTAAGGTGTGTCGGCGAGGAGGTCACCCAATGCTTAAGTATCTTGTGCCCTGCAAAAAAGCTCCGAATACCCCTAAAAGTCTGAAGTCCCGTCGGTGTCGCCACCCACGGGACTCAAACATAACCGCTTCGGCCGGAACAGCGGTTTACGCTTCGCCAGGAAACTGGCGGCCCAGTCTGTGTAATAGATAGAACTCACCGCGCGGCCTTCACCGGGGCGGAATAAATCCTATAACGCAGTTCCTGGCGGGATCGCGCGATAAAATCATATTCCAGTCATTCTTCGCCGCGCTTGATCTTGTTGATGGAGCGTAGGTCTTTGTGGACGCTTTTCCAGCGCCTCTTTGCATTGGCTTTCATGGCGGGATCTTCCCGACGGCGCTGGTACTCCTGCTCTTTGAGCAATTTGATGTAGTTGTCATAGTGCGAGCGAGCTAGAAGGCCGTCGTGCAGCGCCTCCAGCACGGCGCAGCCGGGTTCGTCAGTATGGCGGCAATCGCGGAAACGACAGCGTGTCGATAGAGTCTCGATGTCCGCGAACGTCCTGCTGAGGCCGGGGGCGGCATCCCCCAAACGCAGTTCCCGCAATCCAGGCGTATCGATGAGCAGCCCGCCGTTGGGCAGGAGGAACATCTGCCGAGATGACGTCGTATGGCGGCCGCGTTGGTCCGAAGCGCGGACGTCTCCCAGCCGCTGGAGGTCTTGACCGATCAGGCGGTTGAGCAGCGTGGACTTGCCCACTCCGGAGGAGCCGAGCATGACCGATGTGCGGGCGGGCTTGAGATACTCCCGCAGCGGGTCCAGCCCGCGGCCATGCAGGGCGCTCAGGGCATGGATGTCCACGCCGGGGAACGCCAGGCCGGCTTGGGCCAGCAGCCCGGCATGATCCGGATGGAGGTCGATCTTGTTGAGGAGGATGACCGGCCGCGCGCCGCCGCTCCAGATCATCGCGAGATAGCGCTCCAGGCGGCGCGGATTGAAGTCCCGGTCGACCGCCGTAACCACGAATGCCGTGTCGACGTTGGCGGCCAGGATCTGCTCTTGTGTCGGGCGGCCGGCGGCCCCGCGCGCGATGACGCTCTTCCTGGGCAAGACGCGGACCACCAGCCCCATCCGGCCATCCGGGGATAATCGGACCGCCAACCAATCTCCTACCGCCGGCAGTTCGCGCGGGTCGGCGGCATCGAAGCGAAGCCTGCCTGACAACTCCACGGGCAGTTCGCCCGATGCGGAAACGGCCCAATAGAGGCCGCGTTGCTCTGAGATCACGCGGACGGGAATGCCGTCGTCCGCGCCAAGGTGTTGTGCAAAATGCGAGTTCCAGCCATACGTGGCGAGCAGTTCCATGCGGGTCTCCTGGTGAAAACGGTCGAGCGAACCGACCCCAAGGGCGGTGAGGTCTTAAAGGACGCCTGCAGCCTTCGGTTCACCCAGAGACGGACGACGAGGTCTGTCTGAGCTAGGCGGGGGACCCGAAGGCGAGGACGACGGCAGAAGCGGCAGTCTCCGACATGTATCCTCCTTCGAGTTGCGTAGTGAGCAGGAAAACCTGCTAGGCCAAAGTATAACAGGGATGTCGGTTGAATTCAACCATTTGATTCGTCGGGCGAGGGTGCTGGGGAAATGGAAAACCGGAGGCGCATCTTTCGCGCCTCCGGCTATTCTCCGCCGAAGATAATGGAGGGCACGGCAATGGGCAGATGCGACTGGGGTTGAAATGGGCCCTGTTCCACCACCAGAAAACGCACAATATTTCCCAGGCTTTTCCATAACCTGGCCCCACGGCTGGGTCACCATCGCCAACGGTGAGCGTGTCATCCAGGATTTCCGCGCGTGCTCGCTCGGGGAAGTCGAGGGGTCCGATTTCATCCCGCCTTCGCAGGAGTTCGAATCCTGTCGTCTTAGGGGACGGTGGGATTCGAACTGATGCGGGCCATTTTCACATTCGGCATGATATGCCGGATGTGGGAGGCTTATCAGGCAGTGGCGAGGAAGTACCCGAGGCTGCCGTTAGCGGAGGAACGGCGGCTGATAGCTCTTGCCCAGGCAGGCAGGAAGGAGAGTTCTGACGAGCTCGTCTTGCGGCATTTGGGCTTCGTGATGTGGCGGCTACGTCGCAGGGTATTCCGGTCGTATCTAGAGCGTCACGGCGAGGACATGCTCTCGGCCGCAATCCCGGTGCTTTACGAGAAGGTCGGGACATATAACCTCAAGTACCGCGATCGGAGTGGGGTATTCAAGCCGGTGCGGTTCGGGTCCTACATCTGGAAGCGAATCGACGGGCTAGCCATCGACTACCTGAAGAGGGAGAATCGGGCCGGCGGGGTCGCTTATGATGATGCAATCATGTTGGGAGAGAAGCGTAACAAGCCCCTTAGAGTCGAGATCTGTGTATAGCAAATACTATTTATCGGGAATGGCTTTATTTTTCCAAAAACATAAATACATAGTAGCCTATTGATATTTATGACATGAGAGCATATACTATCCCTACAATGGCATTTTACGACCAGAAGGAAGTGCTTTCAGTCCTGCAGGGGTTCAATCCTTGGTGGTCTGGCGCTAAGGTCAATGCCCCGCCCTTCCGCAGGCTGGCGTTCCATGCGTGCCTGGAATTCTTGCGTCAGGAAAAGGTTCGGCGCGCCGTCTTATTATCTGGGCCGCGACGGGTTGGGAAGACAACAATCCTGACTCAATTGGCCGCTGCGTTATTGGAGCAAGAGACAGATCCGAAGAGTATCCTCTACCTGAGTCTGGATCATCCTCTTCTAAAACTCCTCAAACTTCCGAAGATTCTGCAGATGTATCATGAAGAGATTTTCCCTGCCGGCAAGCCGGCCTTCTTGCTCTTGGATGAAATTCACTATTCTTCCGAGTGGGAACTCCAGCTGAAACAACTCGTTGATCACAAGCCCGAGTACCGGATATTGGCAACGGGGTCAGCCAGCGTCGTTCATCACGGCAAGCTCGCGGAAAGCGGCGTCGGAAGATGGGTCAAGGTCCCGATCCCCACGCTTTCGTTCTATGAATTTGTCCGCATCCGTGGGGAGGAGCCCGCCAATGTTCCCCAGGGTATCCGGCCTAGCGATCTCTTCACCATGAAACAGGCCGATCTTTTGGCATTGGCGGCGAGCCTGCGGCCGCTTATGCCGCTGTTCAGCCGGTATCTTTTGGTCGGGGGATTCCCTGAGACGGCGAAGCAGGATGACATCGGCATCTGCCAGCGTCTCTTGCGCGAAGACGTGGTGGAGCGCGTGCTCAAGCGCGATATGACGATGCTGTTCGGTGTGCGCAGCGTCGACGACCTCGAACGTCTTTTCATCTATCTTTGCCTGCATACCGGGGGGATCTTCGCGGTCCAGACTGCTGCCAAGGAATTGGGATCGACTGCGATCACCGTAGCCAATCACCTCAGTCTGCTTGAGCAGGCCAACCTCATTTATCGCGTCGCCCCTGACGCCATCGGAGGCAAGAAGATCCTCAAGGCGCGTTACAAGGTGTACTTGGTTGATGCGGCGTTTCGAAACGCGGTGCTTCTGCGCGGCGAAGCAGTCCTGCAAGACCCCCAACAGATGGGTGACGTCGTCGAGACGGCGGTGTTGCGGCATCTTTATGCATATCATTACCGGGAGACTCCGCGCATCACTTACTGGAGGGACTCTCGCACGGAGAGGGAGGTCGATATCATCATCAAGACGCCTGGTTTCACCATCCCCGTCGAGGTGAAATACCGCGAAGATGAGACGCTGACGGCGGCATCCGGCCTGGCAATCTACTGCCAGAAGGAAAAGGTGCCGCAGGGGTATTGGGTCACGAAACGGGAGGATGACTTCGGGCTAGCGGCTTTGCCGGGCCATGCTACGAGCTTCCTGCGGATTCCCGCCCACATCTTCACCTATCTGCTCGGCCGTGCGGAGAGGACGTTGTGGCAGTCTGCGGAATAGTGACGAGCAAGACAAATCACGATTCTCACTGCCCCACCACCGCCCAAACTACGGCTACCGTTGATCTTCCCGGACTGGAGATTGCCTCAACGCGATAGCTGTCGTGGTCAATCTGGCTGGCCGCTATCGGGACCTCAATGACCTTTTCGAATGGGAAGACATCTCCTTTTTTGAGTCGGGTTGACGTTCCCCCTGTTTTCATGCCAAAGGCAATTGGGGTTTAGGAGTGTCTGACCCTTCCTGGAACGGGTCATCCAAAAGATGGCGGCGAAGGCTCAGGCTCGCGTGGGGCCGCTGGAGAAAGAAAAGCGCCGGGTCGAGGACAAGCTGATCGCCCTGGGGAACGATATCCAGAACCTCTTGAACTTGGTCAAGGCGGGCGGCGCGTCTCAAGAGGCCGCGGCAGAGGTTGGGCGCTTGGAGGCGTCGAAGAAGGAGCTTGAGGCCAGGAAGTTCGAGCTCGAAGCCCAAATCTCGCATGGCAGGCGCGCCGTCTATGATGTGGACGTGGTGGCCGGGGCGCTTCAGCGCTTCGCCCGGTTCATCTACCGGACACCCATCGAGCTGCAGATACAGACGCTCCGGCTGATGATCCGGCAGGTGACGGTGTGGAAGGACCGCATCGCGGTGGACCTCAACGAGCTGGCTGTCGGGGATCTGCAGCTGTCGCTGGAGGGGAAGCTGCCCGACGGAGATAGCTTTACGTGTGAACCCCGTCGTCCTCTAAGACGGCGGGGGCAATCCCCTACAAAAAAGCCACTCCCCTCGCGACTCTGCGCCGGAACAGGCTTTACAGAATCGGGAGAGGAGTGGCGGGCACGACGCCATGGAAAGCGAACTACCAAATTTGCCCAGCAGATCGGTTATATCGCGTCTTTCCAGGTCCATGACCTTCAGCCCCATCGTTTGGGACGTTCAGACTCTCCAGATCAGCACGGTCCGGGACGGGCGGCGCAAGATCACGGTGACGGGGGATGGTGGGCCCTGGGCGGGGTTGCCGGTGTGGCTTACTCCATCGATGGGACGGCAAGGCTGTCTCAGGGTTCGAGTCGATGGGATTCGGTCCGGGTAATTTTCCCATCACTGTCGATAATTAGAACGATCCTCCAGTAGTCGCCTTGCATGAGTGCCGCAAAACCCTTCGGTTGGATATCGATGTAACGATTCCCATCGACTCCATACTGCCCTCGGCCTACTACGTTCGATTTGCGTTGGAGGGCAACGGCGGCCTCATCCTCAGTAATTCCTTTCGGTAGAGTTTCAGTTAGGCTCTTTGCCCATACTCGCCAGGCGGGAATGGCCCAATGGCTATGGATGGCGAAGGGCTGGAGCACGGCGATGAGTAGCAACCCGATCGAGAGCTTCCGCCATCGATTTCGGAACAGGACAATGCCGACTACGATTAGCGCAACAAGAAAGGCGATGCCTACCCACGGATTGACGAGCGATGGGAGAGACAGCACCAAGAGGCACAGTCCGACTGATAACTTTAGGACCGCGAAGACTCTCACCCAATGGGTAGTCTACCATCTCATGCAGGCTGGTTCCAAAAAAACAGAGTGAACACCGAGGTGTTCACTCTGTTATCTGACTGTATAGCTGGCGGCGACGGCGAGGGCGAAATCTTATCGGTCTACTGCGTCCTTTTGTTCCGCCGCCAGGAAATACGCAATATATCCCGCCTTTGCCGTTGGTCTGGCCCTACGCTTGGGCCAGGATTGCTGATGGGGAGAAGATCATCGCGGAGATGGGGGCTTGCCCTTCCCCCCAATTTGAGGTAGTTCATGTGTGAAGATTTAGAATCCCGTCGTCTTAGGGGACGATGGGACTCATCGTAAAGGGGTAGGCCATGAAAAAGCCAAAGGCTGGCCAGGATTATCTTACGGCGTCTGGATTACCTGTTCGTCTCCTGGGGCGGGAAGGGGAGAGCATGGTGCTGCAAAGCCTTCAGACGGATAACCGATTCTTCGTCCCCGCGACCTATCCGCTCAAGCCGTTGAAAGAGAGGCCGTCCAGTCTTGAGCTCCGGCCGGCTCCCTACAAAGAGTCTACGCGGTCGACACCAGAGGAACGGAAGCGGCCGCTCGCGCCGATCATTGATGCCTTGTTGATGGAGGGCGGGCGGACAATGAAGGGGCTCGTGCGCGAGGTCAAGCGAAGGGCCAGTGCGGCGTGCCGGGGTAAGGACGTGGCGGCGAATGTGAGGGCGAGGATGTATTGGATTAGGAAGAGGGTAGGGCGCGAATCCCCACAGATTCCTAGTCAGGGAAGAGACAGCATCCTTCCACAATGAATTCTATGGGGTAGACGCCGTTTCTGATTGAGCTGTGGCACTCCCGAAGGCGGCGTTCGACTCGAGAAGGCCTTTCGAAGTGCTGGAGATCCAGTGACTTGTAGAGCTTGGCTGCCTCATCATAGCGCCCAAGATTCTGATAGCAGAGCGCCAAGAAATACTTCGCATCGCCTCGAAGAGAAAATTGCGAATCCGGGTACTTCTCTGAGATGTGCTTCAGTTGCTCGGCTGCCCTTTCCCACTCACCCAAGATGATCCATTGGCCGGCGATCCAACTTCGATTCGGCCCACCATCCTTCTCCGGATAGTCCTTCAACAACCTCAAGCGCACATCAGCCAGTCCCCACGCATAGGGCATCTCTTCATAGAGCTTGAGCAGTGATTCCAGTTGTTCTTTTGTCTCCTGTCCCGCGATCATTCCACGGGCTCTGAAATCCAATATTCGCTTAACGTGCCTGAGTTCGGGCGCATTCCCAGAGTACGTCCTTGCGGCCTTCTCCCACTCGCCTGTCGCGACATAGTGATTCCCCAACCACCGTCTCCAGGAGTCTCGAACCGCGTTAGGGAACTCGGCGAAAGCTTCTTCCATGCCTCTGAGAAGTGGTTCATACTCAATCTTCTGATTAATTAACCGTGAGTCAATTGAGGCAACATATGTGTCGACGAGCGCGCGTTGGATTTGACCATCTGCTACAGACTTCGACGAGGGGAAATCGCGTGTTACGGCCTCGTATACCGCGGCTGCATGGGAGAAGTCTCCCATCTTCGCGTATGCTTGCGCCGCGTGCATCCGTTGCGTGATATCATTCGAAGTGGCACCAGCACGGGCAATCTCCTGTACGCATTGTTCTTGAATCTGCCTCTTTATTCCCATGAGGCGTGGGCTCTCGAATGCTTTGGCATGCGTCCCGCCATATGGGGCATCATCAATCCATATGAATGGGTCCTCCTTCAGGACTTTTTGGCGACGATTATTCGAAAACGTCAGAACAATGTCTCCCGTCATTGTTGCCCAGTTGAAGTGCCATGGGACATCGACCGCTTCGGCGCTGCGTACGGAGTCAAGGAGGGGAGGGATCATTTTTTGATTGATGGGGCAGTCCGGCGACCCATGGAGGTGTGCTTCAACGATGTCCGTGGGTTTGAAATTGAGCTTGAGCGAATGGCCATCGCGGGAAATCAATGCGCGATGAGGGCTCGCCGCAGACGGGAGCTGGACTGCTTCCTGCAAATACGCCTTGGGATATTTTGAATCCTCCGAGGCGAGCAGCATCGTGAACAACTCTTGACGATTTCCTTCTCCGAGGTCGCTCAGGGCTTCTGCTGCCGCAATTCGAATCTGGGAGTCCTTATCCTTTAGATAGGCCTTTAGGATGGGCGCTGTTTCGATGAGCTTGGCCTCGCCAAGCAATCGAAGAGAGAAGGCTACACGTCCCGGGTTCAGCTTGTGCAGAATCCTAGCCAGAAATGGAGCCGCAGGCTGGCCGATATTCATGAGCGCGGTCCATGCTCGACCGATGCACTGAGAGTGATAGTAATCTTCCTTGTCGTTATTCAGAACGAATGCGGTAAGCCATTCGGCGGATTGAGGGCCTTTGGTTTGCTCCAACGCTTCAATCTGAGCAAAGCGGACTTGCCGATACCCCTCCGTTGCTTGAAGGCCTTGATGGATTGCCGAAAAAGCTCGTTCTCCGCCAATTTGGCTCAGAGCTTGAACGGCGGATGACCGGACTGCGGGGTCCTTGTCCTCGAGGTAGGGAAGAATGTCCTTCACAGCAGATTCGTCTCCGACAGTGCCTAAAGAGCTGATTGCGAGGTCCCGCAGTTGGGGAACTTCTCTTATGAGGTGCCATAGGCGCGGTATGACGTTCCTGTTGCCGGCTCGCGCGATTCCGCGAAGAACAGCTGTCTCTAAGTCACGAGATCCCGGGTCGCCGAGGAACCCTTGCCTTCCAATGCCGCCCATTATTGCATCGCTCATGAAGAAATCTGTCAGCGCCCGCGTTGCTTCCACATTGCCTATGTCATTCAAGATGGTTGCGGCAGCTGCGCGAATCGGCTCTAGTTCCATTTCGTCATTCAGGATGGCAGCAAGATCGGGAATGATGGGTGAACCGGACTCTGCAAGTTGCCGCCGAATTGCGGCGTCATACGGGGTCTGCCTGAGCCTGAAGATGGTGCCCTCTGGCGCGAGTGGTCGATTGCGCGGCTTTACATAGTCGTCAGCCTCTACTGGGGTCAGTGGGGCCAGCGCAAGGAGGAACCCTACTATTGCTGCGACCAAGGCCAGGGAGCGAGGGCACCTCATGCCCTCATTGTATCCGCCCCGCGGGGTCTGCGCTAGGGGGCCGGCGATGGGCGGGAATCACATCGAAAAGAAGTCTTTTCCGTAGGTGAGTCGCTGGAAGCGAATGCGGCAGGGCTCCTCATTGACGTTGAAGTCGTCGACGAGAGACTTGAGAACATTCATGACGATGCGGGCCTTTTCGGTCAGGGCGAGTTCTCGCCGGGGGCCGCCGATATTGATGAAGTCGTCCCTCAACTCCAGCATGCGCGCCGTGAACTCGCTTTCAGGCATCAGCAGGATGCCGGCCAATTCCTTGGCCTGTCGGTCCAGCCGCAAATACAGTTCCTCAGGTATCTTGTTCCACCGGGCGATCCACTCCTCGGGAGTCGTCGCACCGGCGAAGATCCCCTGGTGGAGGATCTTGTGCGCGTATTCCTCGGCCAGGGTGAACCGGTACCTGCGCTCTTGCCAATCGGTATCGGCCAGGCTGATATCGACGTAGAGGATTCGGGCGCTCAGTGAAATCCAGGCTTCGATTCCCTTCTCGGCTTTCAGGGGGACGGCATCAATGCAGATGCCCTCGCGTTCGAGCATGAGCTCGATGTCAACCTCGAATGGGCGTTCAGGATTGAACAGCCTCTGAATCTTGTGGCCGATGCGCTGGAGTTCTGTGAGGGATTTCTCGAATTGCTTCAAGGAGGTGGTCTTATTCTGGGCGGTAGGATTTGATCTGCTGGATCAGTTCCTTCAGGTCCGAGGCCTTGAGTTTCTGGTTGGCGACAGTTCTGAGCATGACCGGCAATAGGTCGCGCATCTCCCGGTCAGCGGCGATGTCGGCGGGGAGTCTGTTCTTGCGGCCTTCGACCGCCAGGTCGAAGAAGTTGCCCCACTCGGGGGATCCTTTTCTCAGATCGAGAAGGTTCGCCATCCTGAAGAGTATGCTCTCGTCCTGCGGCGGGGGGACCCGTCCGTTCTCGATGAAGCTGAGATTGGAGGGCTGCATGCTGACCTTCTTGGCAAACACGCGCAGGCCAAACCCGCGCTTCACGCGGAGGTCTCGCAGGAGTTTTCCGAACGTGATCTTCTTCATGTTTGGCGCCCCCATGAGGGCTAAGGAAGTGTTATATCATTAGTATAACACCTGGCAGGTGCCTGTCAAGGGTTTTTCTTGACCTCTCGAGGGGGGTGCGGTAAGTTCATGTGAGGAGGGTGGCCATGGAGAGGAAACACATGGTGCTAGAGATTTCCATCATTATACCGACAGAATGCCGTCGCATCACCAACGGCGAAAGGGTCATGTGGCAAACCGGCCCCGATGAGTGTGAAGTCGAGATCGTCGACGGAGCCAATGACGCGGTGTCGCGGCTTCGGGAGTTGATGCGGATTTTCGACCAAGCCGAACGGGAGTCGCGCAAGCAGTGCAAATTTCGAATCCCGCCGTCCCCTATTGACACCTGCATAAGTAATGGCCTATTCCAGGCATGAAAAAAGCGGGGTGGCGCGGAGGAAGGACCGGAGGAGGCTCTTCCGGCCGCGGAGCCGCGTAGCATGGTAACGGGTTGTCCGGGCGA
>Ga0265297_10005990_pt1:0-10000 | contig 18012 bp, 10 predicted proteins | sample Munlanlwell13791_FD_192502 | JGI IMG/M metagenome (GOLD analysis project Ga0265297, IMG submission 192502) | Leachate microbial communities from a municipal landfill in Southern Ontario, Canada - Leachate well 137-91 | ecosystem: Engineered > Solid waste > Landfill > Unclassified...
GCCACGAGGGCGAGAGCGGGCTGGAAGCGGGCATTGGTCCGATGCACCACGAGATTGACGCCGAAAGGGGCCACCACGGCCTCGGGGTTGGCGGCGCGGTGGGCGTCCAACTCATCCCGGAGCCCGCCCAACCAGCGGTCGAGCTGTTCCGAGGGCCTGGCATTGACATGGGGGAAGGTGCCGACCACGCCGGCCTTGCACAGGGCGGCAACCAGGGGCGGGAAGGAGACCAGGAACATGGGTGCGCCGATCACCGGCAGGCGGAGCGCGCCACGCAACAATTCGGGTACGGACAAGTCTTCCCCTTTCGCGGTCGATGCGCGCAGCCTGGGGCGGTGGCCGGGGCGGCGCCACGTCCAAATGGGGGTCAGTCGGCGAAGACGACGCGGTTGCGCCCACCGCTCTTGGCGGCATAGAGGGCACGGTCGGCCCGTTCCAGGATATGGTCGAGGGCCTCGTCGGGGGAGACCCGTGTGGCCCCGCCGATGCTGGCCTTCACCGCCAGTTCGAGCGTGCCGACGGGGATCGGATCGTCGCCGATCACGGCGTTCAGGCGGTGCGCGATCACCTCCGCCTCGCTGCGCTGGGTAGAGGGCAGCAGGACGGCGAATTCCTCGCCCCCGATGCGGGCGATGAAATCGCCGATCCGGACGGCGCCGCGGCAGCGCTCCGCCACCGCCCGCAGGACCTGATCGCCGACACCGTGGCCGTAGCGGTCGTTGATCGACTTGAAATGGTCGATGTCGACCATGAGCAGCGAAATCTCTTCCCGTGCGGCCGCCGTGTTGCGGAAGGCTTGGCTCGATTCCTCGAAGAAGCTGCGCCGGTTGGAAAGCCCGGTCAGCATGTCGGTCGAGGCGAGCTCGCGCAATTCGACCTCCATCCGGCGGCGCTCGGTCACGTCCCAGAAGACGACGACATAGATCTCGCCGATGAAGCGGAAGCGGAATTCCATGCGCCGCTCGATGCCGTCCCGGCACAGCACGGTCCATTCCGCCGATTGCGTATGACTCTGGTCCCGGCGCGCCAAGTCCAGCTTTTCGCGCCATTCGGCGACCGCCACGGCACAGACCTGGGGATCGGGAAAGGCCAGTGCCCACCAGTCGTCGTGGTGCAGCATGGCGACATCGTAATCGAAGAACAGGTCGGAGGTGGCATTGCAGAACAGGGTGTGGAAGTCGCCGTCATAGATTTCGAGGCCGATCGGCAGGCCGGCCGCGACCTGTTCCAGGGTTTGGCACCAGGTGGCATCCACCGTGGTGGCGCGGTCGACGGTGACCACTACGCCGTCCTCGCCGGGCGAGAAGGAGAGGCTCAGGGCGCGTGCACCGACTGCGGTCGAACAGCGGACGGTGAGGGGGGGCGGGGCCTCGCTGGCCGCCAAGTGGCTGCGTACCGCCGCGGCGCCCGAAGGCCCGATCACGGTGGCGAGGTCGAGGGGCAGCACACCCTGCGGGCATAAGAGGGAATGCGCCGCGACATTGTCCGCGACGACCGTCTTGCCGTCCGGCTCGATCACGATGAGCGGTGCCGCGACCCTGTCCAGCCAGGGCGGTTTGGTGATGGACGCCATGAATGCTGTCGGTTGCCCCTGTCTTCAGTCCGCCACTTTGCCATGCTTGAGTTAACTGACGGTTAGCTGTAACCAGCGCCCCCGGAGGGACCTGACGGATGCGGGCATCGATCGCGAAATATACCCTGGGACGGCCGCGTTTCGTGCTCTCGGGGCTCGCCGTCGCGGCCGCCTTCGCGTTGTTGCCGCGCGGCCTGCCGGCGGGCCTGCGCCCTGTGATCGCCTGGGATATCGGCTCGGTGCTCTATCTCGCTGCGACCTGGAGCATGATGGCGCGTTCGGACCAGGCGGCGATCCGCGGCCGGGCTCGGCGCCACGACGTCCGCCAGTGGGCCATCCTAGGCCTCGCCGTGCTCGGCCTGGTGGCCGCCATGGCGGCGCTGATCGATCTGATCCGGGCGATGCACCAGGATGCGGGGCGGGGCGGCACGCTCGATCTCGCCCTCGTGCTGGGCTCGATCGTCTCGACCTTCGCGATGATCCACACGCTCTTCGCCGTCCATTACGCCCATGCCTATTACGGCGCGCCGTCGAGCCTGCCGCCGCTCGGCTTTCCGGCGACCCAGGCGCCGGGCTATGACGATTTCCTCTATTTCTCCTTCGTCGTCGGCATGACGGCGCAGGTCTCCGACGTGGTGGTGAATTCCTCGCATCTGCGCCGTGCGGTGCTGCTGCAGGGCGTGGTCGCCTTCTTCTTCAATTCGGTGATCCTGGCGCTGATGGTCAATATCGCCGCCGGGATGATCGGGTGACGGAATGCGGATTCACGACTCGGGGCGGCAGATCCTAAGCTGAGCCATGGCAGGGCCGGGACGGAAGACGACAGGCCGGGGTGGCAACCCCGGTCCGGGCAGGAGCAGCGGCCCCGCGCGGCGGCGGCGCGGCCTTCTCTATTGGCTGGCGGTCGCTGGTCTCTGGGCGCTGATCGGGCTCGGCGCCATGGTCGCCTGGTTCTCCTGGGACCTGCCCTCGATGGCGGACATCGACAGGATCGATCGCCGCCCGGCGATCCGCCTGCTGGCCGCCAACGGCACCCCTTTCGCCACCGTGGGCGATCTCTACGGCGATACCCTCGCCCTGACCGATTATCCCGACGTGCTGATCAAGGCCGTGCTGGCGATCGAGGACCGGCGTTTCTACGACCACGGCGGCTTCGACCCGATCGGCATCCTGCGCGCGATCTTCCACAACATCACCACCGGCAGCATTTCCCAGGGCGGCTCGACCATCAGCCAGCAGACGGCAAAGACCGTCTTCCTGTCGCCGCAGCGGACGCTGCGACGAAAGGTCCAGGAAGCCATCCTGACCGTCGAGCTGGAAAACCGGCTGAGCAAGGACCAGATCCTGGCGCTCTATCTGAACCGGGTCTATCTCGGCTCTGGCGCCTATGGCATGGACGGCGCCGCGAAACGCTATTTCGGCCATTCGGTGCGCCAGCTCAACCTGGCCGAGGCAGCCATGCTGGGTGGGCTGATGAAGGCGCCGTCGCGCTATTCCCCGCTCGCCGATTACGAGGCCGCCAAGGCACGGGCGGCGGTGGTGCTGGATGCCATGGTCGATGCGGACTTCATCACCGCCGACCAGGCCGCGGCGGCCAAGGCGCTGCCGGCCCGCCTGGCAGCCCGCCCGGCCAGCAACGACGCCCGCTATTTCGTCGATTGGGTGGTCGACCAAGTGTCCGACTATATCGGGCCGGAAGGGGGCGACCTGACCGTCGCCACCACCTTGGACCTCAAGCTTCAGCAGGCGGCCGAGGCGGCGATGGCGGCGGGACTGGACGGTGAGGGCATCAAGCTCGCCGTCGGCCAGGGTGCCCTGGTCGCGCTGGCGCCGGACGGCGCCGTGCGTGCCATGGTGGGCGGCCACGACTATTCGGATTCGCCCTTCAACCGGGCGGTGCGGGCGCTGCGCCAGCCGGGTTCGGCCTTCAAGCTCTTCGTCTATCTGGCCGCGCTCGAGGCGGGCCTGACGCCGGACAGCACGGTGGTCGACGGGCCGATCGACGTCGGCGGCTACAAGCCGACCAATTTCGAGCCCGGCTACGGCGGCGAAATGTCCCTGACCACGGCTTTCGCACGCTCGGTCAATACGGTCGCCGTGCGTCTGCTCGCCAATCTGGGGGCGCGCAAGGTGGTGGCCATGGCGCGCCGTCTCGGCATCACCTCAGACATTCCGGCCAATGCCTCGATCGCCCTCGGCACGGCCGAGGTGACGCCGCTCGAACTGACTGCCGCCTATGCCGTGCTGGCGAACGGCGGGCGCTCCGTGCTCGGCTATGGCATCCGCGAGATCCGCTCGGCCGAGGGCGACGTGCTCTATGCCCGCGACACGTCCACGACCCAGGTCGTGACGCCCAAGGTGGTCGGCCAGATGAACCGCCTGCTGGCGGCGGCGATCGACGGCGGTACCGGCCATTTCGCCCGCCTGACCCGGCCGGCCGGCGGCAAGACCGGGACCAGCCAGGATTATCGCAACGCCTGGTTCGTCGGCATCACCGGCGACCTGGTGGCCGGGGTCTGGCTCGGTAACGACGACGGCGCGCCGATGAAGAAGGTGACCGGTGGCGGCCTGCCGGCCAAGATCTGGCACGATTTCATGGTCAAGGCCCTGAGCGGCACAGCAGCGACACCGCTGCCCAGCGGCCCCGGCGACGGGGACCGCGACCTGCTCGACCAGTTGGTCGATTTTCTGGGGGGCGGTGGTGGCGGTGGCGGTGGCGATGCCCCGTCCCGGCCGCCCCCGGCGGCAGCACCCGGCGGGGTGGGCGAGCGGGCGGCGCCCGAAGGCGGGCCGAGCATCCGCTATGTCTATCCGACCGGCCGGCCCTGACGGGAGACTTCAGGGGCCGTAGCGGTGCAGCGAGGCGCCATGCGCCTTCAGCCAGGCCTTGGCATCGGCGGCATCGTCGACCAGATCGCCCACCAAGGCCCAGAAGCGCGGCGCATGGCTGAAGACCGAGAGATGGGCGACCTCATGCGCGACGACATAATCCAGCACGAAGGCCGGGGCCAGGATCAGGCGCCATGAGAAGGACAGGTCGCCCCGGGGCGAACAGCTGCCCCAGCGGGTGGCCGGATCGCGCAACGTGATGGCGCGCAGTTCCTTCTCGGTCTGGGCGGCATAGCGCTCGGCCCGCGAGACGATTTCGCGCCGCGCCGTGCTGCGCAGGAAATCCTGCACCCGACGGGCGAAATGCGCCTCTTCCCCAGTGACATGAATGACGCGGTCCTCGACCCAGGCGGCACCGCGGCGGGGCGAGGTTCCAGGCGGGACATGGGCCAGGCGGTGCATCTCGCCCAGCAAGGGCACACGGGCACCCCGGCGGAAACGGATGCGCGGCGGCAGGCTGGCCAGGCGCTCGGCGATCCAGCGGCTGTTGCCGCGGGCGAAGGTCAGGCCCTCGCGCCGGGACACCCGGCTCGGCAGGGTCAAGACCACCACTTCCCGCCGCTGATCGACGCGCAGCAAAAGCCGCCGCGCCCGATCGGACTTGCGGAATTCGATCGGAATCTGGGCACCGTCGATCTCGAGGAACTGGTCGTTCAAGGTTCGTCCGGGGTCTGTTGAAAGTGGCTGCGGTATCGGGTTCGGGCGATCGCGTTCTGCTTCCGGGCAGGGCATCGGTTCCGGGGCGCTGCTGCCCGACCGGACCATCGGCCCGTCGCGCCACCCCGGTAAGGGCACTGCCCTGGCCGCCCGGCCATCCTAGTGACAGGGGGCGGCGGAGGCCAGACGCCATTTGCTGCGCCTGCGATGCGGGCAGGGCGGAAACGCCATATTCCGTCTCGGCAGACGCGGAATGAACATTCATTCCGGATGATGCCAGAGCGTTGAATTGTGAAGTGCCGCTCGGCGAGTGCGGCGAAGACTCACAGGAAACCGTCAAGTTTCCAGCGTGATGGCATGCCCTGGAATTATGTGCCCTTGACTCGACAGGCGGAATGAACGTTCATTCCGGTTCAGTTGAAGGCTGGGTTGCGGGTGGCACGACCGTCGTTGGCGGCGCGCCCGGCCCCGGATCGGCGGCGGAGGGTGTCGGATGACGGGTATGGAGGGCGCGGCGGGGGCGAACGGCACGGTGTCGCCGGCATCGGTTCCGGCATCGTCCGGTGCGGCACTGGCGATGCAAGTGGCGGCCGGCGGGCAGGCGCTGCCCGGCAAGGGCGCGGCGATCGTCGCGGCGGCGGTCGCCCTTTTCGCCGAACAGGGCTTCGACGCCACCTCGGTGCCGCAGATCGCAGCCGCGGCCAAGGTCGGCACCGGCACCATCTATCGCTATTTCGAAACCAAGGAGGCGCTGGGCAATGCCGCCTGGCAGGCGGCCAAGCGGGCCTTGGCGGGGGCGCTGGCCCCGGCCTTCGAGGCACCGCCGCCGACCGACGCGGCGCCGGAAGTGGCGGCGGCGGCCTTCCGCCGCTGCTTCCTGGCCTTCTGGCGGGCGGCGGCGGGCTTTGCCCGGGACTGGCCGGCCGCTTTCCGCTTCCTCGAATTCCATGACGAGCCGCGCTTCCTCGACCGGCAGAGCCTGCGTTTATCCGAGCAGGTGATGGCACCGATCCACGGCTGGATCGCCGAGGGCCAGGCGCGCGGCGTGCTCGCCCCCGCCGGTGCGGAGGTCATGGCGGCCCTGGTTTGGGGGGCCCTGGGCGGCCTCGTCCGCCATGCCGAGGCGATGCGGAGCGGCCTCGGCCCCGAACTTCTGGCAACGACCGGCGAAGCCCTCTGGCGCGCCGTCGCCGTACCCCGCGTGGCCTGAAACAGACCCTGAGCGGGGCGGACGCCCCGAGGAGAGACCCCCATGAGCACAAACCGCCCCCTCGCCCTGGTGACCGGCGCCTCGAGCGGCATCGGCACCGATCTCGCCCGGGAATACGCCAAGGCCGGCCACGACTTGGTGCTGGTCGCGCGGAGCGAAGCGGCCTTGGCCGCCCTCGCGGCCGAACTCGCCGCCGCTCATGGCATCACTGCCACGGTGATTACGGCCGACCTCTTGGATCCCGCCGCCCCGCGCCGCCTGGCCGACGAGATCGCCGCTCGCGGCCTGACCGTCGACGTTCTCGTCAACAATGCCGGCTTCGGCGACGGCAAGGATTTCGTCGCGGCCGGGCGCGAGCGGCTGCTCGGCATGATCCAGGTGAACGTCACCGCGCTGACCGACCTGATGCACGCCTTCCTGCCCGGCATGGTGGCGCGCGGCCGGGGCATGGTCCTCAATGTCGCCTCGACCGCGGCCTTCCAGCCGGGGCCGAGCATGGCGGTCTATTGCGCGACCAAGGCCTATGTCCTCTCCCTCTCGGAAGCGGTGGCGGAAGAACTGAAGGGGACCGGCGTCACGGTGACGGCGCTCTGCCCCGGGCCGACAAGGACCAATTTCATGGAGGTCGCCGCGGTCGCCGACAATGCGCTGTTCTCCAAGGGGCTCGTGCCCGTGATGACCTCGGCCGCGGTGGCTGCCGTGGGGTTCAAGGCGGCCCGGCGCGGCCAGGCGGTGGCGGTCGCCGGCCTGGCCAATCAGATCGGCGCCCTGGCGCCCCGCTTCACGCCCCGTTCGGTCACCCGCAAGCTGGTGAAGCGGATGCTCTCCTCCGGGCGGCACTGAGGGAGGCCGGCGCTCAAAAAATGTGGTGGTTGCCGTCGGGGCCTCTTGCATCCGGCGGCACCAGCACCCCATCATGACGGCATAAAACAGCACGTCGGGGGGAACAATGACCGTCGAATCGATCCTGAAGCATAAGGGAGGTGACGTCGTCACCGTCGGCCCCGACGAGTCGATCGAGGCGACGGCGAGCCTGCTCTTCGCCCGCAAAATCGGCGCCGTCATCGTCAAGGATGCTTCGGGTGGCGTGGTCGGCGTGCTCTCCGAACGAGACATCGTGCGTGGCGTCGCCCAGGGCGGCTCCTCCTGCCTGGCCCGCCCGGTGAAGGATTTCATGAGCGGCCATGTCGTCTCCTGCCGCCTGCACGATACGATCATCGAAGTCATGGGCCGCATGACCGACCGACGCATCCGTCACCTGCCGGTGATCGAAGACGGCAAGCTGGTCGGCATGATCTCGATCGGCGACGTCGTGAAGCGCCGCATCGACGAAGCCCTGATGGAGGCGGACGAGCTGCGCCGCTACATCGCCACGGGCTGATCGGGGGCGGGTCGACAGTTCCATCATGTCCGTCGTTTCGCGTTGGCGCCGGGGTAGTGAAGGCGCCCTGAGGCTGGCTTTGGACGGTTTCGGCCAGTCCGTCGCCCTGGTCGAGGCGAGCCATGCCGCCTGGACGCGGGCGGTGAACCCCTTCCTTTGGTGGCGCGGAGCAGGCGACCCGCCGGCCGGGGAGCAGTTCGACGACGGCCCGCCGGCCGAAAGCCCGCCGCTCGCCGGTTTCGCCTATCGCGGCCTGCGCCGGGCGTCCGATCTGGCGGACCGGGCGGTGCGCGCCGGCTTTGCCCTGTTGCCGCCGGTAGTGGATCGCCCGGGGACCCGGGAACAGCCCTGGAACGCCATGGCCCGGGCCGCCTTGAACGGCGTCCTCGGCGACCGGCTGGAGGCGACGGGCAATCCGCTCGCCCTGCCCATGACGCTCCGCTACAAGGGCCGCCTGCTGCTACCCGAAGATCCGGACCTCGCCGCCCTGCTGCCGGGGGCGACGGACCATCTACTGGTGCTGGTCCACGGCCTGTGCATGGCCGATGTCTTCTGGAACTATTACGGTCACCACCATGGCCGCTTCCTGAACGGCACGGTAGGGGTGACGCCGGTCTGCCTGTCCTACAACACCGGGCGGCATATCTCGAGCAACGGGCGCGAATTGTCCCATCTGGTGGAACGCCTGGCCCGCCATTGGCCGGTGCCGCTCCGCCGCATCTCCCTCATCGGTTACAGCATGGGCGGCCTCGTGGTCCGTGCGGCGCTCCGCGTTGCCCGGGCGGACGGGGCCGACTGGCTCCGGCACGGTGCCCATGCGGTCTATATGGGCTCGCCCCATCACGGCGCCCCGCTCGAACGGGGCGGCCACTACCTCCAGAACCTGGCCGAGCTCAACCCGGTGCTGGCGCCCCTCGGCCGGCTCGCACGGCTGCGCTCGGCCGGGATCACCGATCTCCGCCACGGCTCGATCGCGGACGAGGACTGGGCCGGACGCGACCGGTTCCACCGCCATGCCGGCAAGGCACGGCGGCCGGCGCCCCTCGATCCCGCCTTCCGCCATCACGTGATCGCGGCGACCATGGGAGCGGGGCCCGGCGATACGCTCGATCGCGCCTTAGGCGACGGGCTGGTGCCGGTCGATTCCGCCTTTGGACGGCATCCCGATCATGCCTATGATTTCGGCCTGGCCGAAAAGGACCGCCTGCTGGTGACGCGCACCCATCATCTCGAACTCCTGGCCTCGACTCCGGTGGCGGACCGCCTGGCGCATTGGCTGGCATCGTGAAGGTCACCCTCGATCTCGACGCCCTGGTCGCCGACGGCGCCCTGACCGCGGCGGAGGCGGCGCGCCTCGCCGAACTCGGCCGCCGCACCACGGGCTATCTCGCTTTCAACCTGCTGGTCGGCTTCGGCGTCATGGCGGTCGCCGCCGGCCTGCTCGCCCTGGTGCCGGCGGCGGGTACGGCGGTGCTGATCGGCCTGGGGCTGGCCGCCCTCGGCTTGGCGCTGGCCCGCGCGGCGGGCGAGGAATGGGAGTTGCTGGCCCAGCTCTGCATCGTGGTCGGCGCCTTGGTCGCCGGCGGCGGCGCCCTGACCGCCGACGACTTCAGCGTCCGCGGCTTCCTCGGCGTCGCCTTCGCCTATGGGGCTGCGGCGGTGGCGGCGCGGAACGGGTTGCTCGCCGCCTTGTCGGTGCTCGCCGTCTCGGGCGCGGTCGGCGCCCGGGCGGGCTATCTCGGCGACGGCGGCTATGCCCTGGCGGTACCGGATTCGAGCCTGGCGATCCTGGTCATGGCCGTGCTGGCGGCGGTGACCGGCGGACTCTCGCGCCTGCTCGCCGGGGAATATGTCAGGCTGGCCCGCGTTGCGGCGGGAACGGCGCTGATCGTCGCCAATTTCGGCTTCTGGGTCGGCTCGCTCTGGGGCGATAGCATCGACTTCGGCGCTTCGGCACCGGTCGAGGTGTCGGCCCTCGTCTTCGCCGTGGCCTGGGCCTTGCTGCTGGCCGGCACCGGCGTCGTGGCGGGTCTGCGCGGCTGGCGCTGGGTCTTGAATCTCGCCTCCGTCTTCGGCGCGATCCATCTCTACAGCCAGTGGTTCGAGCGCCTCGATGCGACGCCCGAATCCGTCCTGGCGGCGGGCCTGCTGGCCCTGTTCCTGGCTCTCGGCCTCGCCTGGGTCAACCGGCGCCTGTCTGCCTGATCCCGGTCGAGGCGGGTCAGATCAGGCTGTCCAGCACTTCGTCGAGGTCGGGCCTCGCCCGTTCGACCGCGGCTTGGCCGAGGGC
>Ga0265297_10005990_pt1:15000-18012 | contig 18012 bp, 10 predicted proteins | sample Munlanlwell13791_FD_192502 | JGI IMG/M metagenome (GOLD analysis project Ga0265297, IMG submission 192502) | Leachate microbial communities from a municipal landfill in Southern Ontario, Canada - Leachate well 137-91 | ecosystem: Engineered > Solid waste > Landfill > Unclassified...
AGACCCGAAACCGGGTGATCTATCCATGGCCAGGTTGAAGATGCAGTAACATGCATTGGAGGACCGAACCCACGCCTGTTGAAAAAGTCGGGGATGAGCTGTGGATAGGGGTGAAAGGCCAATCAAACTCGGAGATAGCTGGTTCTCCGCGAAATCTATTTAGGTAGAGCGTCGGATGATGACCTCTGGGGGTAGAGCACTGGATGGGCTAGGGGGTCCCAAAGACTTACCAAACCTAACCAAACTCCGAATACCAGAGAGTTTAGTCCGGCAGGCAGACGGCGGGTGCTAACGTCCGTCGTCGAGAGGGAAACAACCCTGACCGCCAGCTAAGGTCCCCAAGTCATGGCTAAGTGTGAAAGGATGTGGGAAGGCCAAAACAACCAGGAGGTTGGCTTAGAAGCAGCCATCCTTTAAAGAAAGCGTAATAGCTCACTGGTCTAAATAAGCCGGCCTGCGCCGAAAATGTATCGGGGCTAAAGCCATGCACCGAAGCTGCGGGTTCGTCTTCGGACGAGCGGTAGCGGAGCGTTCCGTAAGCCTGTGAAGGGAGACCCGTGAGGGCTCCTGGAGGTATCGGAAGTGAGAATGCTGACATGAGTAGCGAGATGAGTGTGAGAAACACTCACGCCGAAAGTCCAAGGGTTCCTGCGTAAAGTTAATCTTCGCAGGGTTAGCCGGCCCCTAAGGCGAGGGCGAAAGCCGTAGTCGATGGGAACCAGGTCAATATTCCTGGGCCTGCGGGTGGTGACGGATGGTGTGTGTCGTGTGCCCTTATTGGATTGGGTGCGCGGCGAAGCTGTCCCGGGAAATAGCCCCCGCGTATAGACCGTACCCCAAACCGACACAGGTGGACTGGTAGAGTATACCAAGGCGCTTGAGAGAACGATGCTGAAGGAACTCGGCAAATTGACCCCGTAACTTCGGAAGAAGGGGTACCTCGCTTTGCGCAAGCATTGTGGGGTGGCACAGACCAGGGGGTAGCGACTGTTTACTAAAAACACAGGGCTCTGCGAAGTCGAGAGACGACGTATAGGGTCTGACGCCTGCCCGGTGCCGGAAGGTTAAGAGGAGATGTGCAAGCATTGAATCGAAGCCCCGGTAAACGGCGGCCGTAACTATAACGGTCCTAAGGTAGCGAAATTCCTTGTCGGGTAAGTTCCGACCTGCACGAATGGCGTAACGACTTCCCCACTGTCTCCAGCATCGGCTCAGCGAAATTGAACTCTCCGTGAAGATGCGGAGTTCCCGCGGTCAGACGGAAAGACCCCGTGCACCTTTACTACAGTTTTGCAGTGGTGCTAGGGATCGCTTGTGTAGCATAGGTGGGAGGCTTTGAAGCATGGGCGCCAGCTCATGTGGAGCCACCGTTGAAATACCACCCTGGCGGTCTCTGGCCTCTAACCGCGCTCCGTTATCCGGAGCCGGGACCCTGCATGACGGGTAGTTTGACTGGGGCGGTCGCCTCCCAAAGCGTAACGGAGGCGCACGATGGTAGGCTCAAGCTGGTCGGAAATCAGCTGTCGAGTGCAATGGCATAAGCCTGCCTGACTGCGAGACTAACAAGTCGAGCAGAGACGAAAGTCGGTCATAGTGATCCGGTGGTCCCGTGTGGAAGGGCCATCGCTCAACGAATAAAAGGTACGCCGGGGATAACAGGCTGATGATTCCCAAGAGTCCATATCGACGGAATCGTTTGGCACCTCGATGTCGGCTCATCACATCCTGGGGCTGGAGCAGGTCCCAAGGGTTCGGCTGTTCGCCGATTAAAGTGGTACGTGAGCTGGGTTTAGAACGTCGTGAGACAGTTCGGTCCCTATCTGCCGTGGGTGTTGGAGACTTGAGAGGAGCTGTCCCTAGTACGAGAGGACCGGGATGGACACACCTCTGGTGCATCGGTTGTCACGCCAGTGGCACGGCCGAGTAGCTATGTGTGGACGAGATAACCGCTGAAAGCATCTAAGCGGGAAACTCACCTCAAAACCAGGTCTCCCTGAGAGCCGTGGAAGACCACCACGTCGATAGGCCGGAGGTCGAAGTCCAGCAATGGGCGAAGCCGACCGGTACTAATCGCTCGATAGAGCTCTATCGCAAGATCGTTGAAACAGACGGTCGCCGTCATGTCCGGTGAGGAAAACGTCGGTCATCCCCGACACACACTTCACGCCAAGACATATCTCCAAACGTCAGCATCCCTTCGAGAACTATATCTGTCCGCTTTGCCGGTCTGGTGGCCTTAGCGAGGGCCCCAACACCCGATCCCATCTCGAACTCGGCCGTGAAATCCCTCAGCGCCAATGGTACTGCCGCTCAAGCGTCGGAAGAGTAGGTCGCCGCCAGGCCTGCAAATCGGACAGACAAAACCTCACAATGTCTCTCACCTCAACGCGGGGTGGAGCAGCCCGGTAGCTCGTCAGGCTCATAACCTGAAGGTCGTCAGTTCAAATCTGGCCCCCGCAACCAAATTTACCAAACAATTCCAATCAATTAGGCGCCCCAACGGGCGCCTTTTGCATTTGGGCCCCAACCCCGTGTCGCCACCATGTCGCCACCGCGAACGGGATAAATAGAGATCACACGGGCGCTGTTTGTTCTCGTGGAGTGTGACGCGCTGGAGATCAACGCCATGGCTCAAGGCCGATCCGAGCCCATCTTCGACGTTCAGGGTTATTCTCGCTGCCCTCAAAATCGTCGCTCGTTCATCTGCACGGGCGAGGGCGGCTATGCTGGTGCCGCCACCGCGTGCGCTTCCGCAGCTAACCCGATGCAGTTCGTCATCATCGAGTTGGCCGAGGCGCATGAAGCGCACCAAACAGGCTGTCGGCGGGCGCGCAGCACGCACGCGTCCTGCTGACACACACCCTTGGCGAGTTGCGGCAGGCGGGTGTTATTCGGCGTGGAACATTGACCCCTGTAGAGGGGTAATCGGCTTCCAATTTTGACCCCCTCAATCTTGTCGTTGGCAAGCTATCCGCGTGCAGTTGCGAGCGGGTGGCTGAGGGATGTTGATTG
>Ga0265297_10005991_pt1 | contig 18010 bp, 21 predicted proteins | sample Munlanlwell13791_FD_192502 | JGI IMG/M metagenome (GOLD analysis project Ga0265297, IMG submission 192502) | Leachate microbial communities from a municipal landfill in Southern Ontario, Canada - Leachate well 137-91 | ecosystem: Engineered > Solid waste > Landfill > Unclassified | place...
AGCAGTGTCAGTAAGGAAGCGGACCAGGCTGATGCGCGAGCAACAACCTGGTCCAAGAGGAGCGTGCCTTCACTTCTTAACCCAGTCTCTAATCGGGGAGAGGAAGCGGGAACTTAGCTAGTCACTAAGTTCCCGACGGGACCGAAGTCCCGCCTTGATCGGTTCTTACAGTCCCAACTTGGTCTTGAGGTCGGCGGGGATCAGGGCGAGCATCGCGTCGGTGACTTGCACCGTCGTGGTCGGCTTGATCTCCGACTTGCGAGCTTCGATCGCGGCGTCGATGGCGGCGAGCGCTTCGGCGTCGTCAGCCTTGGTCGCGCGCAGCGCTTTCAAGGCCTTGATCTGGTCGTCGCCCGAACCGGCTCTCGAACCGGGGTTCTTGATCGCGTGCTTGACGTTGCCGTTCAAGCGCGGGTCTTTTCGGTACCAGTTGCTCACGAGACCCGAGACGTAGCCGCGGAGCTTCGCGGTGTTGCCGATGTACTTGGCTTTGCCTTCGTCGCTCATCTCGACCTTGCCCGCTTCGAAACCTTCGACCAAGCATGAGATCACTTCGGCTCGGTATTCCTTGCTGATCACCTTCTCGACACCACCCTTTTGGCCGTCATCGAAGTTGACGTTGTGGTCGGCGAGAACACTCATCGTCGCATCGTACACTGATTCGCGCTGGTTCATTTGAAAACCTCCCAAAAAAGTTGTTTGAAACACTCAACACTTGAACTTGAGATCGGTTTATATCCGTTCGTTCCGTTCGACATCCACTAATGAAATCGGTGTAGCTCCCGGCGTAGCAGTGTCAGCTGGGGCGGATGCCCCAACTTGCTATCGCTTTCCGTACGCTTCCCTCACCACGACCCACAACCCCACGATCAGGACAGTGGCGATCACCGCCAAGAACCACCGGAAGTCGATGGTCAGCTCGCTCCAGATGTTAGTAGTCGGCATCATTCCTCCCCGTTCAGGATCTTGCTGTGCTTGTTAACCTTCGCTTGGACCGCTTCGATCTGTCGTCCAAGCCTTACCCACACGAACACCACGAGACCTATCACCAAGAGATCCCAGAACATATCTTCCTCCTATCTCGGTGGACCTTCCCACGCCTCGACCAGCATCTCCAGACCTTCCAGCTGGTGGGGCGTGACCCAGAACATCTCCTCCGCTTCGGTGCAGTTGACCAAGTACTGAACCCCTCGCTCGGGACCGAAGTCGACCGCGTCCATCACGTCCACCCGCAGGTCCAAGGGGATGGACACCATGCTCTTGATCATCACACACCTCGCGACCATCGACCCACGATGGTGAAGTTGCTGGTCTGCTTGCCTCTCGTCTTCATCTTGGTCTGCGATCGGGTCTTGGGCGCGGAGTACACCGTGCAAGGAACTTGCTTGCCGTCGACCACGACCATCTTCGCCTCGATGACCTTGACTTCGGTTTGCTTGGCCATAGTTCCCCCTAAGTTGTTGACTTAGCATCATCTTATCGGTTCCCAGCCCGCAGGGCGTTACGACCATTCATCACATCGGCGAAAAACCCCGCCCGCTGGCTTGACCTCACAGGGAACCCCTAAAGTCGGCGTACCGGTTAGCCGCGCCAAAAAAGCGGCAGCGAGCTTTTCTAAAACATGGCCCACTACCTTCCCCCTAATAGGTTCTTACCAGTACCCCAAAAACGAGGTACCAGTACCTCTTCCATCCATGCACCGGTATAATCCTCTTATGCAAGTCAACCACAGCGATAAAGGCTACTATCTTGCCAAACGGTACCACAAGATCCTGCGGTACGTGCATATCGCTAGTACCAAGAAGGTATTCCCCGACATGCTCTTTGGATCTATCCTGTCTCACCGGTACCAACCATGATCACCGACTACCCCAACATGCGGCCCAACTACTACTTTTGCCGGCGGTACATCTGGTTCCTGAAGAGGCTGGAGATAATGGACGACCGCTTCCGCCCCAACATGTTCGCTATCCTGAACGCCCTGGGACGGTTGGACCTATGATGCCCGCTAACTACCACGGTTACCATCTAGCGGTTTTGTACACCTCGCTGCTGGTACGGTTGCGCGTGTTCGATGGCGATGAGCACTGGATGTACGTAAAGATAGCTCACCATCTAGCGACCAGATACCATCCGGGCAACTACCATGATTGAATACACCAACCATTACGACAATAGGGCCATCCTATGGGAGTACCTGCGGTGCCTCATAGATCTCGAAATTCTGACTGACCTTTACGCCGTGCAGGATTGGGTGGATGCCCTCGCGGATTGATGGGCCCGGTATAATCCGTATATATGAGCACCAATCACATACTTAACGGCAGCATGTACGTGGTCCCCGGTGGCAGCGGGATCGTAGGTCGCGAGTTCAAGACCTACTCCAGCTACTTCAAGTGCGGGGTTTTTATCCGTACGGACGAGCTGCTCAACTGGCCCATGGTGTACTGCAACGGCATCATATTAGGTCTAGACGAAGGGATACACCCGTTGATCACGGCCGTGGTTAAGTTGGAAATCTGGCAACCGTAGTATAACGATCAGCGCGGGGTAGTGAAGCGGTCCCACGCGGGTCTCATAATCCCGAGAGCCGGGTTCGAATCCCGGCCCCGCAACCATCCCGCTTCTTGGAAGCGCGCATGCCCTTTAGAACAGAACCCGTCGGTCACGCCGTGTCGTTTACCCGCATCTTGCGTGAGCTCGATATCTATTACTCCGCCCGCGACCTAGACTACTTCTTGGAGATGGTCCGAATCTTGTTCAAGGTGGAAGATGCTGCAGCACCGTGAGATGGTGTACCAAGGGGTAACCTACAGCGTGGTCCGCATAGACTGCATCCACGGTGTGATGGTGACCAGCGGTGGTCCAGGAACCAACGCGGGGAAACGGTGGTCGGTGTTCGTGGAAGGCGCACCGCTGGTCAGCATGTACCTGAACTCGCTGGTTGACCTAGACATATGGGATCCGTTCGTAGACCAAGTCGTAACTCGCCCTTGAGAGCGCTTTAAATCCCTTAATATGCTTTTGAAGTGAAATCTAAGTGAACAGGGGGCCCCTTCGCACGCGACGCGTCGTGCGTCGCGGCGGTTACCACCGCCGCAGCCGCCAGGTGATCTTACGCATACCTTGGGAATCTATGGTCGGGTTGCGACTGCCCTGAAGGCGGTAGGACGACACGTCAAGTGCTACCAGCACGTCGAAGTAACCGCACATTGCTATGGCTTGATCATCGCCTAAGAGCACCAATCGGTAGTACCTCGTACATGAAGCCCACGCCGCCAGGAGCGTAGATCGATAGGGTAGACCAGTCGTAGTGGCTGATCTGCAGGAACGTGATCAGGTTCATGTGCTTGTAGAACAGCAGCATCTCTGGGTGGTCGCGCAGTTTCACGGCAAACGCTCGCTCGCGTAGAACCTTTCCACGCACTCGTAGATGTTGCTCCACCGCATGACCCCGTAGTCGGGGGCGAACACGCGGAGCTTCATCAAGTTCCACAAGTACAGGTTCAAGGCTTGGCTTCCTTGGACTTGAAGTTGGATTGGGTACGGTTTCTTACGCTTCATAGAATCTTTCCGCGCATTCGTACACGTCGTCGAAATAAACTACGTCTACGTCGTGTACGTCCAGCATCATAAGGTGTATTAAATAAACCTGTAAAAGGTTGGTCCCATGGCTTAGATCTAGTACTGATATCCACTTGATTTGATTTTTCACTTAAGGTCCATCAAGGTGATGTAGTACCGCTGCCGTGCAGCGTCAGCAGTAAGCCCATAGTGGTAGTTAAAGCGTATGAATTTTAATATACGTAGTTCTTGCATAAGGTGAACATACCGCTGCAGTTGATTCACTGAGTATTGATCGCATTCCCAAACTGCTCTACTTATTATCATAATCTCCTCCATTGGGATTATACGGAAAATGGATACCAGAAGTAGAATAGCCCGTAGTTCAAACAAGGAGTTAAAGTATGGCAGTAAATTGGAGTAACCCCAACGATAAGCTGAGCGTGTTCTTCACCGTGAAAGAAGCTTTGTTCCTTCCTAGTTGGAACCGCATGGCCACCAGTAAAGACGGGCTAGGCCCAACTCAACAGGATAATCTTGTTAAGCTATTTCGGATCATGGATCAGGTAAGAAATTTGTTCGGCAAGCCGGTCATAGTCCACGTAGCTTTCCGTTCATACTCCTACAACAAGGAGATCGGTGGTGCCCCTAATTCCTTGCATGTGCAGGGTATGGCGGTCGATTTCCACGTCGCTGGCGTAGACTGCGACGACGTGCGAGCAAAGTTAATACCTAAGTTAGAAGAATGGGGACTGAGGATGGAAAACAAAGCTGGCTCAAACTGGGTTCACTTAGATACCCGACCGGTCGCGGCAGGCGGCAACAGGTTCTTCTTGCCATGATATCTCTTGCTGCGCGGTTGCCCACCGCACCAACCATTGGAACGGTGGCATGAGAAGTGCTCCTTTGAATGAGCCAATCCGCAGTTTTATCAAGATCTTGACAAATTTTCCCATGGAGTCCATGTGGTTATAGAACATCACGTGGCTCCATTCTCCACATCATCTTTCTTTTCTGCAGTTCTGCAAGGGCTTGCTGCTTGGCTTCTTTCTTGCCGTTTAATGCTGTAGTGATAAGATCTCGTTGTATCCTAAGCGCGCTTCTTAAGAGCTCATATTCTTCTTTGGAAACTACGGCGATTTTTTCTACAATCCAAAGTAGTTCTCGAAGATGTTCGTACGCTTTATCTGCTCTTTTTGTTTTTCCCATCGATCCGAAAAACCTCGCAATGTATGCCCTTGTAAGTGATATGGTAGTCGCGCAAAGATCCTTCTATCACGTCTAAGCGACGTACTACCCGCACGTAGTACACTAATAGTCTAAGATCATCTTTCAAGATCATCATTTTTCTTTAGTTCGCCAAGCGGTAGTTTCACCCAATAGTTCTAGATTGGTCAACGTATCTAAGGCCATAGCCAATCTCTTCGACTTAGACGGACGACTCTTTTTAGGAGAGATGAACTCAGGGAGACATTTTTTTTTGAAAGGACAATGCTTGCAGCGCGGATCGCTCAAGCATGCTCCCTCTAGATTGATGATCTCAGATAAGATCTTCTTTTCGTGCTTGGTCACTTAATAGCATCTCCTCGACTTCAAGATCACACAGTAATTTTACGGCAAGCTTGACCCATTCGGCAGCGCCAATGTTCCAAACAGCGTCTGTGCCTTTTACACCTACGTACTCGGCTACTGCAGCGGCACAACTTGTCCAACTTCCATCACTGCGCTTGGTTACCATAGAAAGCGGACAATCGTAACATTTTACGTTGATACCACACTCGCCGCCGGCATCGATAAGGTCTTGCAGTTGCTTCTTTTTGCGGCGTAACTCATTCAAATATTTCATATTTTGAGTATTCATCAAATATATTATACAATACCGGTACATATAAACTGTCACTTCATAAGCTGACATGGAGTTATAATGATGATATCTAGGAGGATAATCAATGGCCGGCATGGATAAACCAGGCACCGTATACCCAAGCGTGTGGACTTCCACACAATCACCTATGCCTCCGCAGATATTAGATCCTTCCCTGAAAGGGATATCGTTCGATCAATTGCTGCAGCAAAGAGGCATACGCTTCATGCACCGCAAAGCAGTACCCTGCATGAACGTCAACGATCTAGACCAAAATACCCATGATCCTAAATGCCGAGTGTGCGATGGCTCTGGGATATTTTATTATCGGGAAAAAGAGATCTACGGGGTGTTCTATTCTAACTCACTGGAGAGGATGTTTGAGCATCACGGCGTGTGGGAAGTCGGTAGTGCTATCGTCACACTTCCTGTGCAGTATGCTGACGGCGAACAAGCGGATTTTTGTACGTTCGATCAACTTGTTATTCCCGACTTTACCGTCAGGATGTGGGAGTTGAAAGAGTTTGTTCCGACTACAGGCTTGATACAGCAGGTACGCTATCCGATCGAAAAGATAGATTACATGGCGTCAGCTGCTAACGACGTTGTCAAAGAGTATGTCCCTGGTGTTGATTTCAGTATAACTACAGATGGTAAGATACAATGGGTACAAGGTAAGCAACCTTCGTATAACAATACCGTAGAGCGCGGCGATGTTTACATCGTTTCTTATTTTGCGAACCCGGTTTACACTGTACTTCAGCACATGCGCGAACTGCGTATATCACAAGAGATGAACGCGGCAAACGAAAAAGTTGCCAAACGGTTACCACAGCAAGTTTTAGTTAAGAGAGATTTCTTGCGCAACAGTCCCGAACCAGAGGATAAATAGTGATTGATTTTTCTGACTATATTATAAAAATCGTTGGTTCGCGAAAAGCGAAACAAAAGTATTATCATCTATTTTGCAATAATTGTGGCGCCGATAAGGGTTATCAATTAAAGTCAGCTGATAAGCACCCCACATGTAATAAGTGTGCTAAATTGGGTATTAGTTGGTCTAATGAAACTAAGCAAAAAATGAGCGTATCGGCAATCGGTAATGATAATAGCGCTAAAACCCACATCAAAAAAATAAAAGTAAAAAAACAACGCGATAAGTCAACCTATGTTAATCCTAATATTATTTCTGTTTCGCCGCTTCAGCGATATATAAACCATGCTGTACGAAGCTTACTAAATCATAAGCTCCAACGGCGATCTATATCTCGCAAGGGGAACCGAACTTTTGCATTGTTAGGTTATACAGCAGAAGAATTTATTAAGCATATAGAATCATTATGGTTACCTGGTATGTCGTGGGATAATCACGGTGAATGGCATATAGATCATGTAACTCCCGATAGTTGGTTTACTTATAGTAGCCTATTAGATTCTGAATTTAAACAATCATGGTCTTTAGAAAATCTAAGACCTGTATGGGCTTATGATAATCTAAAGAAGGGCAATAGATATGCTGGATAGGAAGATAATATGCCTGCCCCAGTAAGTCGTAAGCAATATCGCATGATGATGGCAATTTTGCATGGCAAACCCGGTCATTCTTCCCGTGGTGACCGTGTCCCCAAGTCTGTTGCCGGTAAGTACGTTGGCCATGGTTCACAAGAGAACTTGCCTGAATCTAAAGGTAAGGAACATGAGGGTGGACGGTGGGACGAAAAAGGTCACACCAAGGATAAAGAGCGAGTTGACGAAGCGCGGACTGACCGTAAGAAGCGCAAAGCATCGCTGCGAAAAGCGTTCGAAGAGTTTTACAAAGGACAAGGAGCAGGTGTCATAGTTCTAGACGACCACGGTCATATCCTGTTAGGTCAAGGTCACGATGGGCTATGGGAAACTCCTGGTGGGCATGTTGAAGATGGTGAATCGTTTGAAGATGCCGCGCGACGAGAACTGAAAGAAGAATCCGGATTGATAGCACCGCTGATGCAGGAGATAGGGTCTGGCAGTTGGGAAGGTAACCAATCTAAGGTGTTTGTAGCTAGTGGCGTCGAAAATAGGTTGAGCTCGAAAAACGACGGTGAACTAAAGAACCTCGCGTTTGTATCACCGGAGAATATACCCTGGTCTAAGCTGCGTCATTGCAGTCGCCAAGGGTTAGAGATCTACTTCAACAAGAAGGTCAACAAATCTCTAGCAGACAGCGTAGCGCTTGAAGATCTAAAGAAAAACATCATACGTGGACAAGTCGGTACCGACGTTGTGTACGAGATGTCGCACGCTGACGCGCTCAAATTGGTTGGTAGCGGTACGTTTAAGTTACTACGCAATATCACTAAAGATATGCAGGATGAAGATTTCCGAGAGTTTAAGTTCGATAGTCACACTATCTCTATCCGTCGACATTCTAGCGACGTGTACTCCGGGCGTATAACTGACGGACACAAACTCGTGCATCAGTGGACTAATCGCTCGTTGCCGGGAATGGCTGCTGAACTGATGAGCGTGTTCGAGTGGTATTCCCCTGAAGATGAGAAGATGCTTCAAAACCTCGCGGAAACAGACATCTCCGATGATGCGATCGAAGGTGGTTTAAACGCGCTCACTGAGAATTATCGCAAGCATAACATCGCCAACATCTACTCGGAGATGGAAACTATCCGAAGTGATATACGCAACGGCATGGCGGTTGATCTACAGCAAGTTGAGCAGCGCATCATGAAGCTGTTTGATCGCATGGAAACCAATCTTCTTAGTGTTGTAGACGGCCACAACAAGTTGATGGAAGAATCGGGCGATGAGATCGACAACTTGCACAGCAAACTGTTAGATCTACAGGTTAAGCTAGATGAGCTATCTAAGAAACCCACGCAGGTCGAGGCGTATTCCGCTCATCCCGCAAATCCCACGCACGTGTACCAAGAAGGTTACATATACTTGCCCAAACCAAGCGTAGTTGTTCATCCTGATGGGCGGATCGTCATATCTTTCAATGAAGATTGGTCTTCGATGGACCGCGAGAATTTCCTCAAGGATATGAGGGCTAAAGCTCTCAAGCAACCCAAGGCATAAACGTGAACGCTAACTTTGAACTGCAACAACTACGACAACGGCTTCTTTCCGCTGGTTACAGCGACGATGAAGCTGATGACGTTTGTCGTTACGCTGCAGCAGAGATCGGCGATGGTATAGCAGACGCCGTAGCTGACGCATTGAACGAAGCTGAGCAAGCTGGATTAGCTCTCGGTGCGTTAGATTTCATGTCGGAATTACAAGCAGTTCCCACTGGAGATATATTTCAGATAACTACAGATTCTGGACGCACGGATTTTTCAGAACCTCCGTTTCCTATGATGTCCAGGTTGCTGCGCAATGCCAAAGTCGCTAAGGATGGAAGTCGATACAAGCACATCCCGATAGAGAACAAGAAAGCGGGTATGCCATCTACTAGTTACCAGGTCGCGCAGGATAGGCAGGCTCAGTTAGAGGCTGCTAAGCAGCGGTTGAACGACGAGATCGGTAAGGGCATCCAATCTCCCGACGTGTCGAGACCCGCTCGAGCGTATGCTGATGCGTACCGACAAAATAGACAGCCAAAGCACAGCGAGCGGCGATCTGCTCGTTCCAACGACGTATCGTTTAAGACCGTATCGTCAAAGCAAGACCCAAGCACGAGTTGGGTACTGCCGCCTAAAGAGCAAGATATGACCGGTACGCTGATGAACATCAACGCCAACTTGCGATCCTCTATCGAAGAGATAGTGCGGCAAGCTATAATGAAGTACCAGGTGTAAACATGTGGATCATGCCGCAAATTGCACTTCAAAAAGTTCTGCAAACTGGATTAAGAGATCTAAAAGATAATCCTGCTCTTATCGAAGATATCTTCAACTACATGCATGAACCAGACTTAGCAGTAGATTACGGTGAGGCGTACGTCGCTAAGATTAAGGACTGGTTTATACAGACTAAAATACCAGTTTTACATGCGTGGACTTTTAACGCTGATCGTATACCATGTATCAGTATACATTTAGCCAACGAAGCCGAAGATGAGCAGAAAACTGCTCTTGGCGATCATTTTGGTAGCGGAGAGAACGGTGATTTTGGCACTACACCACTAGTTACTCAACTAGATATTGGTATACACGCCAGTAAGAACTCTGACGAAGTATTATGGCTATATTATATAGTAACTTATGTGCTTTTCCGTAACAAGCTGTATGCTGAAAAATTAGGTCTGCGATTACAAACATTTACAGCTTCGGATTGGGATAAGCGTCCAGAGTACATGGTAGAAAACATCTGGACCAGGTGGATGAGATTCCGCTGCATCACCCAAAACTTTTGGGATTCTGTGGATAGGTCTCAGGAGATCGATGATGTTGAAGTCATGGTTGATCCTGAATCTATATCAGTAGAATCTTAGTAACTTAAGGAGAAGTTATGCGAAAACGTGATATAGAGTTGATGCGTCAGCTTAAGCATGACGAAGAAAAAGCTCGCCAAGCTAATAAGTCATTGTCAGTAGCTGAAGAGTCTACTGAAAATACGGTAAGTTTTGATTCATGGTGGATTGATGTGGCGAAGCAACTCAATCTTCAACCGCACATGAAAGAGATCGTTTGGGCCGATTTCAAAGGCCGTGGCTTGAAGAAGCAAGCTACGCTAGCTAAGTATTTAGAAGCTTTGAGGTTATTTGGCTATAAACTGTAAGTTCAATAATAGAAGTATGGCATGGCGTTTAGGCTTAACCGTAGTGATATAATATAAAATGCTACTAAGCCTATAATGACAGTCATACGCTGTCCACTATAAAGGGGAATACTCATGGCGATCAGCGTTCAATTCAATGGAAGCACGATATTTAAGCCAGGTGCTTATTCCAAAACCACGATCGATGTCGGCGGTGGTTTCCCCATCGGCCCAGCCGGACTGATCGCGGTGTTTGGTGAAGCAGATGCTGGCGCGCCGGGATCAACAGAAGTTGATATCCGCAACAACCGGTTCACTGCAGATCAATTGCCGCAAATTCGAGCCAAGTATCGTTCTGGTCCGATCGTAGATGCTGCAAGTTTTCTGTTCGCACCTGCTGCTGATGCTGCGATCCCATCTGGTGCACAGACCGTTTGGTTCTATAAAACAAACGCATCAGTTCGTTCTTCGTTAGTGTTAGCGAATAGTTACGGCACCGTACGTTCGCTCGAATGGGGAATCGGCGGAAACCGCGTCACAGTAGAAATCTTGAACGTAGCGGAAGTTGGTCCAGTAATTACCGGAACAACGATCGCTCTGTTCGGTGCAACGCTGAATGGACTCACATTTAATTTCTTCGAGAACGGTGTTGCAAAATCCGTTCAACTATCAACAACTCCCGCTGATCACGCGGATATCGCTACGCTAGTAACGGAACTTAGTACCAAGCTGCTTGCTGCGTCTAGTACTATCGTAGTTAGTAATGTTGGTGATGCTCTCAGGTTTTCTCTTCCCGCAGATGCGCTTGCGTATCAAAAAGGTTGGGCAAAATCTCTAGTTCTCAATGGTGTCGTTCTTGATCTTGCTGCTGCCGGTCTAGTTCCTGTTGCGCAAGTTTCTGCCTCTGAAACCGTGACTACGATCAATCTCGCGCAACCTCGCGATCTATTGACCGAATCTGATACGGTTGGTGGAAACGTTGTTCTTGAGATTGGTCATGACGGTTCTAGCGGCGTGACCGCTGCTTCCGTTACGATCAACGCAACCAGCGTTACCTTAAACCAGACTCCGAGCGCAGTACACACGTTCTTGAAGGCAAACTATCCAACCGTCAAGGAATTGGCGGACGATATCGACCTTCTCCCAGGTTGGACAGCTTCAGTTGCCAACGCGCAGTACAACCAGTTGTCTCCCGATATCCTTGATCAGGTAACTTCTGTTGGTGCATTGTCAACGTTCACGTTCCAACCTGCGATGATCAAGAAAGATGCAGCTGAAGTTCAATCGATGTTCGATAACTCCAACATCGCCGAACTTGTTACTCCCGCAGAATGTGGTCTGCCAACTGCTTTGACGAAAGTTGCTCTCACGGGCGGCGCAAAGGGCGGCTCATCTTCTGTTGATATGATCAACGCCTTGGAGAAATTCACGAAGTTCCAAGTTAACTTCATCGTTCCCCTGTTCAGCCGCGATGCGACCGATGATATCTCTGATGGTTTGACTGATGCCACCTCGACCTACACGATCGATGGTATCCATCAAGCAGTTAAGACGCACATCAGTCTCATGAAGACGACCAAGAAACGCAGCGAACGTCAGGGTTACCTATCGCTCAAGAAATCGTTTGTAGCTTGCAAGACAAAAGCTGGTGATCTGGCTGACGGTCGTCTGCAACTAGTTATCCAGGATGTGCGACAGGTTGATGCTGCGGGAAACATCCTTTGGTTCCAACCTTGGGCATTTGCGGCGATGTTAGCTGGTGCTCGTTCTGGTGCTCCGATCGGTGAACCCATGACCTTCAAGTTCCTGAACGTCTCGGGTATCCGCCATACGGCGCAACCGATGTCGACGGCAGAAGCCGATATCGTGATCGACTTCGATCCGGATCTCCAATCGGAAGAAGCCATCGAAGCTGGTATCACTTTCATGGAAGCTCGCCAAACTGGTGGTTTCCGAGTAGTAGTTGACAATACAACGTACGGTCGCGATGCGAACTTCGTTTGGAACCGTGCTAACGTCATCTACGCAGCTGATATCGTAGCCTTCAACCTTCGCACTCAGCTTGAGAACATCTACGTTGGGCGCAAGAACACGGTCAAGACGGCAGAAGTTGCGGGATCAGCGGCTTCTATCCTTGAGCAACTCAAAGCTCAAGGCGTTACGGTTGCTACAGCGGATGCTCCCAATGGTTTCAAGGATCTGAGTGTGCAGCTCAACGGCAACGTGATCTACGTAACGGTTGTAGTGAAAATCGTAGAAGGGATCGATTTCATCTTGAACGACATCACAATACAGCGCGCTACTGCTGCCTAATTAAGTAGTTACTGACTTACCCTCCACAAATGGTACAATATTTGTGGAGGGTATTTTTATGTATAAGTGTCCACTATGCGAGATGCAATCAGAAGCATTTAACGTACTATGTTCTTCTCATTATCGCAAACACAAGCATGAATTATCATTGCCAGACTATAAGCGACAACTTCTAATTGCTAATGATAGAATTCCGCCAGTTTGTCCGGTATGTGGATTAGAAACTACAATTCCCAAAGGTGAAAAAGATTTTCCCAAATTTCATAAAGCTTGTTATTTCCAAAAGATAGGCGGAGTCAATAATCCTAATTACGGCGGTGGCAAACTTTTAGTTTACTGTGAAGAATGCAAAAAACCACTGCATAAACACGTGTCGCACTTACAACGTGATAAGAAATTTTGTTCGACATCGTGTGCTCAAACATTTTATGGTCGCGAAGAAAACTGGACACCTGCCATAAAAGAACGTCATGCACAAGCGTCAGTACGAATGAAGGAGATGATGCAGAATCCGTGTTTGCGGCAGAAGATTGCCAAAGGTCAAGCCCGTGCATTTAAGGATGGGCGTTCCCAATTTGAAAAAGACGTGTATTCATATATAGTCCTTGCTCATCCTGATGCTATTTTTAGTCATCAGATTGATTACTATGTTGTTGATATCTTTATTCCTTCTTTGAATCAAGTGGTAGAGGCACAAGGCGATTATTGGCACTCATTGCCCGATCAAGCTAGCAAAGATCGAGGTAAACTACTATTTTTAACAAACAAGGGTTACAGAGTTAGTTACGTATGGGAACACGAATGGGAAAACGCTGTCGATAAAAATCAACTTTTATCAATCTGTTTAAATAGGGTTAGTGAATATACATTACCCACTATTGATCTTATGGTTATTGGCGGCGTATCGGGATCCGGAAAATCGTGGGTGTGCAGTCAGTTAAGCGATACATTTGCTTATGTTGAGTATGATAAAACCCCCAAAAAAGACTTATATAATTCAATCTTTATAGCCGGAATATCAGGTAAAACTGTTCTGGTAGATATGCATAACGGTATATCAACCTTTATAAGGAGAGCTGGAGGGCGATTTAATATTAGTTTGGTGTGTATCGATGAATCCTTAGACATTATTCAAGAGCGATTAACTAAGCGCGGTGGAGTACTTACTGATAGCATCATCAAGCGGACCCGCCGAATAAAGAAGCTTGCACAGCAACCGTACTGCTTGTTCAGCGGATCTTCCCAGGAAGTCCTCAGCTTCCTAAAATCACGCTAAACTATCTAGCCTCTCTCCTGATATAGTGATTATCTAGGGACCAATGTAGGTCCTAAAATAATTCAGCGTACGGGGAACCGAACCCCAAAAAGGAGAGAAAGATGTCAGGCAAATTACCCGGTTTTATCACTGGTGCAAACGCGAAGATCCGCTTCGATGGGATCACCGTCGCGTACGCTACCGACGTAAGCTACAACGTAGATACGCTTACAGTTCCTGTAGAGTGTATGGGGCGCTACGAAGTATTGTCAAACGAACCAATTGCTTACGGTTGCAACGGTACGCTCAGCGTTATCCGTTACACCAAAGAAGCCAAGGTTGCTGGTGTTGATGGCGCAGCTGTCAATGGTAACCCAGCTTCCAACATCGGCGGCACGACCGTCAAGTTCGGTGACCATCTTAGTCCTTCAACCATGCTCACGTCCAAGACGTTTGACCTAGAAGTTTACCAGAAGACGACGCAAGCTGCTGGTGGAACATCGGGCGTTGAAGCTGTGTATAAGATCAAAGATTGCAGACTAACTCGTCGCGGCGCAACGCTCAACAAGCGCGGTGTCCTAGTTGATACTTACGCTTTCGTTGGTATCTTGGCGGAAGATTCCGACGGTACGCCGGTCGGTACTTCAGGCGAGACGGATCTAGCGTAATAAGGTGATACATGGCTGGTCAAATACCGTTCTTCATAACTGGTGCTGCTGCCAAATTGAAGCTTAACGGCTTGACCTTAGCTATGTGTACGGATGTTACATACTCTATCAAGGTAAAACATGCAGCCCCACATGTCCTTGGAGTATTTGAAGCTTTCACATTAGAACCACTATCCTACGAGGTTAGTGGTTCTTTTTCCGTTATCCGGTACACGCGCGGGTTGAAGGATTTTATCCAAGAATATGGTAAAACCCCAGATGGTGTATCTGAAAAAGGAAATGGAGTTGGTTCTTGGGGTCCTAGTAGCGGCATAGATACGGTAGCTGCTAGTTTAGGCGGCAACAGTTTCGGTGGTACTTCTCGAGTCGACCAATCCTTTGATCCCTCTAAGTTGCATACCCCGTTGATGTTTGATATCGAGATCCACCAAAAAACAACGCAGGGTGAAACTGGGATAATCGCTAGATTACGCAATTGTCGATTAACTAGTTCTGACTTTAAATTGATGAAACGTGGTCTAGCGATGCAAACTTTTACTTTTCAGGCGTGCTACGCGGATGAAGACAGTTTCAACGCGGGCGTATCTGGGGTAGGACAAGTTCTTATTTAAGGTGATGTATGGCTAATAAATTTGGAGCAAGTCCTGCGGGTATTCCGACCGGCGCCAGCGTTGCGGACAACGTACTTAGCAATTTTCAAGGGATACTATCAGTTGCCCCTCACGGCAAGTATATTACCGGAGCCAGAACCATCATAAAGATCAACGGTAAGTTAGCTGCCTTTGCTTTTTCAGTCACTTGGAACATACGCACCGAGCAAGATGAAATCTGGACTATCGACGATTGGACTGCTTACGAATTAGCTCCTAAACGCATCTCAATTGATGGAACTATCGGCGGTTTTTACTTCCCCTTCAAGGGTTCCCCCACCAAGTCGATGATCATGCCGAACATGCTGTCGTTCATGTTTCATAAGTACTTAACTATAGAGGTCAAGGATAGAGTTACTGACGCTTTACTTTTTCAAACAAATAGAGCCGTTATCACCGGATTAACGCAGAACGTAGCGACAGAACAGCTCTCTAATGTTACTCTTACCTTTAAAGCTATTGGTTGGGCTGACGAAAAACAAGCAGTCTATCCAAGCGATATACCGCAGCCAGGTGGAACAGACGCACCAGCTAGTACTACTAGTGGATTAGTTGGTGCCGTCAGCAGCCTGTTTTAAACCAGGGTATAATCACAAGCAGTTAAGCCTTATAAGCTAGGAGTTAATCTATGTACGGATCTCTTCCTAAGATAGAACGTTCGTTCGATCTAGACCATAAAGGCGCTGTAACAGGCGTTGAATACAAGGGTTCTTTTACGGTTAGGTGCGTGCTGAACGTTGGACAAAAACACTCTGTGGAACTAGAAAAGTCACGCTTGATGGCAGATCAGCGCAATCCGACTAATGGTCTTATCAGTCTAGCCGTTGCTCTCGCTGAAATTCGCGGTCGCTTGGTAGACTCACCATCGTGGTGGAAAGATTCAAAGGCTGCTACTGACTTCATAGACGACGACGTGGTTTACGAGGTGTTCAACCGCTGCCTAGATATGGAAGATCAATGGAAAACCGAACTTAAGAAGAATGCGGAAGAAGCAGCCTCAAAAAACGCCCAAACGGTGAGCCAGTAACTGGTCTCACCGTACTAGATAGCATACAAGAATTAGCCCGTTACAATGCCCGAAACAACGCGGGCACTGATGGGACTTTACGCTTTCTCCAAAGTTGGTGGTCCCGCACCTATAATCGCCCCCTCAAAGATCCAATATTATCTACCTATACTCTAGAAGAACTCGCATACGAATATTTTGACCATAAAGAGCGTGATGCTTATTCCTTAGAGCAGCAAGAGGAAGAAACTGATAAGATAGAAGATGCCAAGATCGACGATGCGATCAAATGGGCTGAAGAGGAAGAGGCTAAAGAAAACCAGCAACTACAGGCCAAAGATGCTGCTAATTCTACTCCTACCATCACACCAGAAGACGAAGTATGGATGGAAGAACAGATGCGTCGGGAGAAAGAGATTAACGGTGAAACCTTTGGCGAAGATATAGCTGAGGAGTTCGGGTGATATGGCAGGTCGTGACAACAACGATGATATGCCCATTGCTGTGCAGCGAGCATTGGCGCGTGAACAACGATTAGCAAGTCGACCCACGCAGAAAGAACTCGAATTAGCTGGACGTGTTGCAGCAACCCACCGATCGTACGCAAAAGCACAAAGTGAAGCAAACGCTTCTAACTTAGACACTCTTGAAAATCGACGCAGTGAATATCAGTCAGCTCAAGATAGACTGCAAACCTACGCGATGCAGCAAGAAACGCTACAATCGTCGCGACTACGTTCTGCGGTTTATACCGCCACGTCACCAGCTTCTATCAATACAGATGTAGCTCAATTTCGCAGCATGCGGGATGTTCAGCGAGAAGCATACAATCTAGCGAATCGACGAGGCTTTGATCCTGAGCGCGGTTTATCGAGAGCAGCAAGAGGTTTATCCGCTATCCATGAACGTATGGCCATGGTCGCTGAAGATACCGATATGCCGCGCGTGGAGCGCGAACAGGAGTTAGCAGAGCTAGCTAAGAGAGCGCAAAGATTTACGCAACGTAGGGCAACTTACGAAGTTGCTGGCCAAGTCATGCACCGTCAAGGTCGCGACGAAGAAGGTATCATGCGTCGCGCTGAGCGAGCTATCGGGCAATATCAACGAACCGCAACGGGTGTTGGTATAGCAGAAAACGTGGCTGCAGGACAATACGGCACTTACAAAGACCTTCAGCTGCGACAGATGGAAGTTGGTGGTCAACTGCAGAAAGCACAGGCAGATCTTGCGGCGCTAACTTCCCAGGAAGTAAAGAAGCGCAAGGAACTGCTGCGAACTATCGATGCGTTGACTTCAGAAACAGATAAGAACGCGCAGGTCATGGCCGAGATGAACCGCCAAGGTAAGACCGGTGGTGGCGGTGGTGGAGCTATGATCACCCGTGGTATGGGAGCCCTTGGTCAAGGGTTGCAGATGGCGGGTGCCGTTGGTCACACTTATTATGACTATTCGCGCTTTAAAAACGTAGGTTCAGAACTATCATTGCTAGATATGCGCGTTGGTTATGCTCAGTTAGCAAACCGACAGTACCAAGATGCGCGAGCCATGGGTCAAGGTGACATGGCTGCGATGATGCGGATAATGGGCGGAGCGTATGGTAGCGCAGCGTTAACAGGCTCCAGTCTGAAACAGAAAGAAGCAGAAGCGCTTACCGGTGGGATGTGGGGAACAGGAGTTGGTGCTGCTGGAAAAATAATCAGCGGTGCTGCAGGTGGCGCCGTTATAGGATCTGCGGTTCCTCTATTAGGCACAGCAGCCGGTATCGTTGGTGGTGGATTAGCTGCTGGAGCGAGTTCTCTAGGTGATATCGGCGGTATCGCTAAAACTTCACTTTCATTAGAGAAACGTATACCACAGTCTCAAGTCGACATCGAAGCTCAAAATAAGGCTCTTCAGCTATTTACGGAGATGAACGCACCGCAAGCGCAGCAAGTACAAGCTTACCGCGATACCGTTATGAGCTACGCAGAAGCACTGCGGGGCGTAGGCGAAGGG
>Ga0265297_10005992_pt1 | contig 18003 bp, 27 predicted proteins | sample Munlanlwell13791_FD_192502 | JGI IMG/M metagenome (GOLD analysis project Ga0265297, IMG submission 192502) | Leachate microbial communities from a municipal landfill in Southern Ontario, Canada - Leachate well 137-91 | ecosystem: Engineered > Solid waste > Landfill > Unclassified | place...
TTTCGATTTTTTGTGTGAGAGGGCTTTTGCATGAGATAGAGTTGGCACAAGCAGGTTGAATTTTGGGAAAGATTGCCAAGCCAATGCCGAAGGAGAGTAAAAAGAGTAGAATGGCCAGGGCAGTGATTCTCATATTAGGGGTCGATCGTCCATGTACCACCATCGCCCTGTTCTATGACTCCGGGATCAATTGTGTTGCCCGGGCTGTCTCCAGATGTGCCGGGGGCATAATTTGATCCTTCTTGAGCCGGCACTGGTTCGTTTACCGCGCCACCTGTTTTTATCTCTATGGTTTTGATGTCCTGCCCTGCAGGGCCGCCCGCCGAAGTTCCTGGTGCAAATTGCATTGTTCCTCCTTCGATAACTACTCCTGCTTCACCACCGGGCCCGGTGCCGGGTGCCCAAACGTGCTCAACTCTGTTAAAAAATTCAGTTTGTCCTTCTGGGCCATTTACCTCGACAACTCTTTTTGCCACTTGGTTTACAACCTGCTCCTGAATTTGGATTACTTCATGTTTTGTATCTTCATCTATTTTGGTTTTAATATCCTCCATGGTTACCTGTTGGTTTATTGTTCTTGTTTCGACTGCGCCCAAGACTTTTCCGTCATCTACCTGGCCTAATAAAGAATTTTGTCTCTCTTTAATTTGAAGGTAGTTTTGCATTGTATTCTCTACTCTTTCGTTATTTCCTTCTTCTGCATATCTTTCGGCTATAGCAAGTCTTTTTTCGGCGTGCTTTTCCAGGACCTGAATTTTGTTTTCAACCTTAAACGCGAAGAAATATTCTATTCCTTCCTGAATTTTTACAAAAATTGAATTCTCTGATGTTAAAGATTGCTGTAAATTGAAGGCATTTGAGGGTTTTGGAAACAAGAAGCTGGATAAAAAGATAAGCGATACGAAAATTGATATTTTTACAAGTTTCATTCTACTTCTAATAATATTACAACATATGTAAATAAGGCAATTTTTACCTTGCTGGGTGGGTTGGTTTATCCAAATTCTATTCTATACTTCTCAAAATCCTCAACAATTTTTTTTGTCAATTTTGAACTTAGGTTTTCTGTAAACCACAGGCATAGTTCGACCCCCTTTTTACTGCTCAATGTTTTCATATCTTCCATCCTCATAAGGTGGAAAACATACCTCGTAAACTATCAGATTACTGTTTGGGTCAGCTTCCCATTGCATTAGTTCACCAATTGCTATAGCCACAACAGTTGGTTCTTTCATCTCGTCACCGACCTCATAAATATGTTGTATACCATCACTTCCGATAATGGTTAATTTACCTTTCCCAGAAATATAACCCTCGATGGTTCTATCACCCTTTACAACTTTTTGAAGCGGTGTGCGACTTCCAGGTTTAATTCTAATAATTCCCAGGTCCTTAGAAGTATTACCATCAAAAGTATAAAGGTCACACTCCACACCCTCGGCTACTTTCATTGTTTCTACAAAGTTTACGGGTTGTTCTTTCCCTTCAAATGTGAAGCTGTTAATTGGCGTAAATTCTGGTTCAACATTCATATCGGCTGCGAACTGTGGATGTAGTTTGAACCTATTTTAACATGAATGTATTGGAATATAATGCAATCAATGAAAGGGAAGATATTTGGGATAGGGCTGCCGAAAACGGGACAATCAAGTTTGGCTATGGCTATGCACTCTTTGGGCTACAAAACGGTTCAGTATCCGTATAACTCTTCTCAAATAAAAAACAGCGATTTTGTATTAGATTTGCCTATTGCTCTTAATTACAAAAAACTAGATAAAAAATATCCGAATTCGAAGTTTATTTTAACCATTAGGGATTTTGATTCATGGCTTTTGTCCATGCGAAATCACTATTGGCGTTACCCGGCTTCTAGAAGGTATAAAGAGCAGCTTAGGTTTAGATTGGAGTTTTGGGGGACGGTTAACTTTAACAAAAGATTAATGACTAAGAAATATTATGAACATCTTGAAGATATAGATAAGTATTTTAAAGGCAGGGAGAAGGATTTGCTTGTGATAAATGTTTGTGCCGGTGAAGGTTGGAAAAAACTATGCCCTTTTATTGGTAGAAAAGTTCCCCGAAAACCGTTTCCTAGGGAAAATATTGGAAAATATAGGAAGTAGAGATCTTTGTATGTGCTTTTGGGATATTTACGATCTACCGAGCTTAACTTTTTCCAGAAATTGTTCTTTGGCTTTCTCGGGCACTAAATTTAGATGTTTAACGTTTTCTAGCTTAACCCATTGTGGGGAATACCAATCCTTTTCGGATTGCCTTTCTTTTTCTGGTCCACCCAACTTAATCTTGCCGTCTTCGACGCTACACAAAAAATATGGATCTTTGTTGCCTCCAGGATAGCTTTCCACTGAAAAGAGTAGTTTTACTACTTTACAAACCAGACTTAGTTCTTCTTGCACCTCTCGAGTAACTGTTTCTTCAGGAGTTTCACCATCTTCTACCCCACCGCCGGGAAAGACCCAGTATTCTCTCCCTTCTTTTTTACGATGAATCAAGGCAACTTTACTGTTTTTGATGATTACTGCAACTGCGCGAATTCCAGTTCTTGCCATGAACCAATATTACCATTTGTGCGATATAATCAAAACATGTTTACGAACGCGAAAGATTTTTTGGGTAAAGAGGTCGAAGTTGTTATGGACAGACCGCTTGGGAGCAAACATCCAAAACATGGTTTTGTATATGAAGCAAATTATGGATATGTCCCAAATACCAAAGCTTTGGATGGAGAAGAACTTGACGCTTATTATCTTGGAGTAGACAAGCCACTGAAAAGAGCAAAAGGAATTTGTATAGCAATTATTCACCGAACTAATGATAATGACGACAAACTAGTTGTTGTGCCAAAAAGCAAAAGAGAAATGTTGGACAAAGAAATTGAAAAACAAACTAACTTTCAGGAGCAATGGTTCAAGCATGAAACTATCAGAAAATGAAAAGAATAAATAAAGATAAATGGCAATGAGTAAGACAAAAGACTTTTACTGTGACTTTGTATTTAGCGGCAAGATTATGGTCAGAAAAGTTAGGGAAACAGACAACCTTCTTGCTTTTTATCATACCAAACCAAGCTATAAATTCCATGTTGTTATTGTGCCGAAGGAACATGTAGTCAAACTTTCTGATCTAAAAAGTATGGATTTGATTAAAGAAATTTTTGAGATTGCCAAAAACATAATTATTGAAGAAGGGCTGAATAAAACAAACTATCGCATTATCACCAACGGCGGCAGTTTCCAAGACAGTAAACATCTGCATTTTCATTTAATTTCGGGAGAAAAGTTATGAGTAAATGCCAAAAAGTTGCAGCAAGGAGCCCTTTGATTTAATCTAGATATTTTTTAACAATCTCCAACAACTCCTCATCAGAAAGTTTGTCAGCATTCAGATTCACTTTCTCATTCCACTTTTTCCAAAAGTCTTGAGTTTGGCCGGGTGGGTGGATGGGGATATCCAGCTCTTTTGCTACTTTACTGGGATCAAGTGTATGGTCGGATACTTCAATTTCGCAATTATGGCCCTCGCCTTTGCCAAATTGCCGGGTAAGCTTTATTTCGAAGCCGTCGGCTTTCCATAAAAGGTTTGAATATTGCATGACAATGGTTTGTGCGTTGGGGCCGCGGGTGAGATTACATATAATTTTATACAGTGCCAGTATCAACTTTGCATTTTTTGGCAAGGGGATTATTGTTTCTGAGCGAGACTTGCCTTTGATTATGTTTTTCCAATCACCGACCTTTTGCATTAGCTCAACTTCCCCGTCAGTGATTCGGATTCTTGTATCAATATCCTCATTATCATAATTGTTAGCTTGAAGCGAAAGGCGTTTTTGGTTTTTTGGATTACCAAATTTCTTTTGCATACGGGACATAACTTGTTTGTATTCATCTTTACTTAGAATTGTTAATAATTCTTTTTCTTCGGCCATAGTCAAAGTATAATACAACTACTGTGTTCAGAATAAAATAAGTGATAAACGTTTTGGAGATGTGTTGGTCTTAAGCTTAATTACCTCACTGGACTTTCTTTTTTTGACTTTTCCACCTCAAGAGTTAGTATCCCAATAATCTCTTGCAATTGTTGATTTTCCTTCTTGAGTATATTGTGCTCCATCCAACTTACATATTTTGTAGCCTTACCCCGAAGATAAATCTCCTCTTTGACATCTTTTGGAATTACATTCATTAGATAAATCACCCCCCTTAAAATACTAGTTACAGTATATAAACTGTGTGCATTTTAATGGGGATCTGTCCGCTTCTATTAAGGCGACTGGTTAGATTGCTTGGGTGCTGGTTATTCCATTTAAGTGGTAAGTGGATTTGTATTGGGTTTTCGGATAAAATTGCCTCATGAATGTGTACGTTGTGAGGCATGGCCAGTCTGAGGGAAATAAACTGGGGGTACATCAGGGGGAGAATGTTTCTCTTTCTGAAGAGGGTATGGATCAGGCAAAGGCTGTTGCCCAAAGACTTAAGAAATGCGGCATAGATGTTATTTATTCCAGTCCGTATTTACGGGCAAAGCAGACCGCAGATATCATATCTAAGGAACTGGATTTGCCGATTGAGTATTGGGAAGACTTAAGGGAGCTGAAAAGACCATCCGAGATTGAGGGACTAAGCTATAGTGATCCTAAAGCGGTTGAGATAAAAAACACAATTAAGGAAAAACAAATAATTCCCGATTGGAGATATTCTGATGACGAATCGTTTAATGACCTTCGTGCAAGAGCCAAGGCAGTTGAGAAGCACATTATTGATCACCATAAGCATCAGAATGTGCTTTGCGTATCCCATATTCAAATTATGGTAATGATAGTTATGCAAATTGTGATGCAGGATAAGCTTACTTCTGAGGCCTTTTGGCAGTTTTACTATCATAGCAGACAAAATAACACCGGAATAACTCACCTTGAGTACACTGATGGGTTTGGTTGGAGCCTTGTTACTTGGAACGATACCACACATTTATAAATTCAAACAATAGAGTGTTTTTGAATTCAGGGCCTCTTTGTCCTATAATATACCATGGCGAAGATAATTGTTGTTCACGGCAAGCCGGGGTCGGGTAAAACTACTCAATCCAAACGGTTGGCTAGCTTGTCGACTCCTGAACTGAGGATTGTACACGTTTCTGCGGGTGAAACTATTCGTGCCATAAGAACTGGTGGGTTGGCATCACGGTATACTCCAAACCGAATAAATCATCCCGATATGGATGAGAGCGAAAAGCATAGAGTTGTGAATGACATCATGTTTGAACATGTTGACAGAGAAGGAGCGGGAGCTGTCGTGTTAGTTGATGGTTACCCCAGATATGAAGGTGGGTTAAGGTTGTTTCTTGGTGCATTAGCGGATGGTAACCACACATTATTGGGATGTATAAATATGGAGATTGATTTACAAACGTGCATTTTTCGTGTTACTGAGCGAGGAAGTCGAAGAGGCGAAAGGATTACGGTCTCGTATGAGAATATAGCAGAACGATATCGAGCACACGAATCTGAGGTAGGGAAAACAGTTGATGTTTTTCGTTATTTAACTGTTGTTAAGGATATAAACGCAGCAGGAGATACAGAACAGGTTTGGGAATTATTCCGCACTGCCGCCAGTGAATTGTTTGATAGTGGTCGTTTAGGTGCAGTGGCTAGGTATTACTAATTGGGAGGTTTTGTTGTGAAAGAAAAAGCGCAAAATTGCACAATTGTGGGCGTACCATTTTATGATGGAGAGGGTTTACCTGTGTTAGAGGCATGTTTGGCTGATATCGATCGTGGGTTAAATAATCTTGCTGTCGATGCCAGGGTTGTTGTGGGCATAAATGGACCAATGGTTTGTAAGGGAAGTGAACCACTGTCAAAGCAAATTAATAATTCAAAGTATAACGCTGATATAAAATTCGTTAAAACTTTGCCGGGTCAAGTAGCATCATTAAATCATATAGCGCGTATTGCAGTAGAAGAAGGGGTTGGAAAGATCTTTTTGACAGATGCAGATATTTCTAGAATGCCAGATGTTTTTACGCGAATGTGGAGTGAGGGTGAGCGACCGTTAGTTGGTGTAAAGTATTCGGCTTATCCGGTTGAAGTTATGCTTGATGCTGGATGTAGTCTTACTGAGGAGCAGATTGCTCTTATTAATATTTTCGAAGCGGATAAGCACCCATTAGTGAGAAAAGCAACTGAAGGTTTAAGACCCAGTACTAGGGTAAAAGGCAGTTTAATGCTAGTAGATTCAAACCTCGCTTCAAGAATGCATGGTTTTCAGAAGACAACGCCTGATAGTAGAATGAACTTCTACGTTGATGAAGGCTCAAGGCAAGTGTTAAGTAGTACAGGGTTTTTTCATTATCCCCGTGCCAGTTTGGAAGACCACATGCGTGCTAGATTAAGACATTATAATGCTGCTGCATCAGAAAATCGGCAGGAGATGCACCACAGAAAAGAATTAAGTGTAACTCCTGATCAGATTGAAAAAATAGCAAGAGATATTTTACTTATGTATCCGTCGGCGATCGAACAGGTGTCAAACTTATTACTTCGTACTGCGCTTAGAATCGAAGTTGCCAAAGCTTGTAATGAACTAGCTCGAGGTAAAAAGCCGATTCCAGAAGTTGGTAAACCTGGTGTAATTGATTGGGAAACACCAGTCCTTAATTATCGTGAGGCAGAGTTTAGAATTAGATCATTTATGGCTCGAGTAGATTGGAGTAGTGTGCAATCTCCTTCTTCAGATGGTAACGGTACTACGCAAAATAATACTCGAGTACCAATAGATCTTAGTAGATATGAAGAAGGTTCTGCTTACAATAAGCTGCTCAGAAGTTACCTAGGAGTTGAGTGATAGTAAATGTATGAAAGAATTTGGCGTAACTAAAGTGGGTATTAATGTAGGAAAAGCTGTATCTTACGATCGTGGTATTGCAAGATATATGCAAGAAGTAATTCGGAGGTTTGGGTCAGGTGATAGGGAAGACGTGTACTATCTGTTTCACTATCCTGATAAAAAACCTTTCGATGATGGAGAACTAGCAAATACACGTTTTGTTCCTTTGTTGCATTCTGACACGCGTGGGCCAGTTGTTACAATGATCAATGAACAGATTATAGATCCGTTGCAACAGACATGCTTAGGTTTAGATCTTGTATGGCACCCGAACAGTAGAGGGCAATTCTTTCCGGCTACCAGATACGTTGCAACTTTGCATGATGTTTTGCCGCTTTCTCAACCTCACTTGGCTGGATATTTGCGCGGTTGGGGGAGAGTAGCACTTTATATGTCAAGAACGATGAGTCTTCGAAGAGCAGATAGAATAATTACTGTTTCTGAGTTTAGTAAAGATGAAATTGTAACTCACTTGGGAATACCTAGTGAAAAAGTATCTGTTGTTTATTTGGGAATTGATACAGATGTGTTTAGACCTGACCGATCACCTGAGCGCTGGAATGATGTAAGGAAAAAATATTCATTGCCTAATAGCTATTTATTAACAACGGGGAGTTATGCTCCGCACAAAAATCAAAAAACGATAGTTGATGCGTACTGTCAAAGTGAATTACCTCAATATAATATTGGGTTAGTCATGGTTGGTCCAAATAATGCTACAGGGTATCGTGTTGGTTATAATGAACTAGTGGGCTACGTTGAAAAGGTTGGTGTACAGGGTATGGTCCAGCTTTTGCCCTCTGTGCCTTTGGAAGATCTAATAACTATTATAAGCAACGCAAAAATGTTTGTTACAGCCTCTTTGTACGAAGGTTTTGGTCTTACTCCCCTTGAAGCGATGGCGTGTGAAGTGCCTGTTGTTGCTTCTAACGTAGCTGCTATTCCCGAAGTTTGTGGAAATGCAGCGTTATATGCAGACCCGTATGATGCAAACTCCTTTGCGTGTCGTTTTAATGTTTTGTTAAAAGACGAGTCGCTTCGAGATCGTATGATTACAGAAGGGTTACAACAAGTTGGTAAGTTTAATTGGAGATCTACAGCAAGAGAAACACTAGACATTCTTGCTTCTGTTGCAGAGGAAAGGAAGTGATCAAATTACGACTGCACGATGGAATCGAAACATGCCGAATTGCCAGTTTTTGCAGATACTGTTCGTGACTTTGATGTGCGTACTCTACGCGAGGTTGACAGAGTTGTAGGTGGTTTATCTGGATCGAGATTGGTTGTTACAGGTAGTTATGCTGTCGAAATGTTAACTAGGGTTCCGTTGTCACACGATGATATTGACATTAACGTATTTACAGAGGATAAGGCAACAGATTTACCGCAAATAGCAATAAAGTTAGAGAGTCTAGACAGTTATCGTCCATATATGCAAACCGATAGTGGATTGGGATATTTTGTTGGTTCTAGGCACGGTTCCTTTACGCCGAGACGTTTAGAGATGCAGTTTGTAGAAGTAGAAGAGGCGTCTGAGTTTGCTTCGGTATTTACGTTAAAGGGAACAGATTTTGCTGTTCCTACTGTTAGTTTACCACTTGTTGATTCAGCGGGTAGTGAGTCTATTTTTCGAGTAAAATCCTTATCATTCTTAATTGCTACATGGGCAATAAGAATTTCAGGTGCAGCAGAAAAACAAAAAAGGGATGTGCGGGCTAGTGATGTAGATCATTTTCGTTTACTACTAACAAGAGATCATGACCGAGAAGACGTGTTATTGGCAATGAGTAGACATCCTCAAATGCCAAAAGGAATACCTGAGTCAAAAGTACTCTCAGATGCGCTTAGAAAGGCCAATAACACCCTTTAATTTAAATGGGTAGTTTCTAGAGGTTATTGTAGAGTACCATAACATTCGGTACACTTTTGATATGATTTGTTTTAATGAAGCGGCCAGACATGAAGTCATATCAAGATCACTCAAAGTTGGATCTCAGAACTCGAAAACGTTTGCGCTGGATTGAGACATATAAACAAATAACCAAAAGTGTGACTCCAACTTGCAGATATTTTGGCATTTCTCGATCAACATTCTACGTTTGGTATCATAGATATCTGAGTTTGGGTGTAGAGGGTTTAAAAGATAGATCCACAAGGCCCCATAGAATATCAAATAAAATTCCTTCTGATATTATTGAGAAAGTTCTGGAACTTAGGCTTCAGAGAAAATATGGCCCCAAGAGGATGAGTTGGCACCTCAAACAAAAATACAACTGGTATATTTCAAAAACCACCATTTGGAGGCTGTATAAAGAGCATGGGCTAAACAAACTCAGATACAAAAGAAAATGGCAGAGGTATCCCCAAAGGTACAATAAAGCTTTGCCTGAAGAAAGGGTGCAAGTAGATGTTAAATTCTTAGACAGTTTTGAAATTGAGAACAAGAAATACTACCAATTTACAGCCATTGATGATTGCACTAGATACAGAGTACTCAGAATATATGCTTCAAATACAGTCAAAAATGCAACTGACTTTGTAGATAAAGTTAAAAAAGCACTTCCTTTTGCCATAAAACAGATTCAGACCGACAATGGCTCTGAGTTTTCAGACGAATTTAGTTGGCACCTCGAAGATCTTGGTATTACCCACAGAAAAACAAGAGTAAAATCTCCTGAGGAAAATGGCAAGGTGGAGAGAAGCCATAGGACTGATCAGGAAGAATTTTACTCAGTAAACAGATTTGTTTCAGTTACACACTGCATAAAACTTCTCAAGGAATGGGAAAAAGAATACAATGAAACCAGGCCACACATGGCCCTAGATGGTAAAACACCAAAAGAATACCTAATGGAAAAACTAAAGACTCATGCCATTAATAGAAGTGGAAACCTGCCAATCAAAAGTGTAGTGGATGTCCCTTAGACAATACACGTGGAACTATTTATTTTGGGGAATATTAATAAAACCAGTGGGTTGGAGGGTTTGAGGGATCCAGAACATCCCGACGGGTCGGTTTGGATGACATGGCTTGATATTGATAAGCTTCCCAATAATTTATTTCCTAAGACACTCTCTGCAAAATTGTTGGATGACTTTAATAATGGTTTTCCCAAAGAAGGGGAGTATATAGGTGAGATTAAGTAGGCTGACTATACCGGTTTGGAACTAGATAACCTTTGTGTCTCTAATTTCATATTTATTCTTGCCTTCCTTGAAAGATGCGGTGATAAATATTCTAGGTTTCGTTCGATCCTATGACCACTACGGTTTCTGAACGACAAAATCCATCCAGACTTTTTTGAATGGATCTTCAATAATATATAAGTCTAATTTTTTAAAACCCGTTTTAGTTAGTGCATTCTCTAATTCTTTTTCTGTCCAATGTTTTCTAAATCGTTTTTCTTTGTTTTCATAATCCTTCTTTTCTTCCCATCCTTCATAACTTTCATTGGACCTGCTGGTTCCTATATATAGGATACCTCCAGGATTGAGCAGTAGATACATTTTTTGAAGGACCTTCAGCGCAACTTTTTTTGGGAAAAGATGAACAAACGCAAATGAGAAAATACCGTCATAAGTCTTGTTAAATTTATATGTTAAAAAATCTCCTAAAATGATGTTGCTTTTGGGATTTCTTTTTTTTGCATATTTGACCATTTTTGGTGAAATATCAATTCCGGTTACATTGAGTCCTTTTTTCTCCATTATTTTTATAGCTAAACCGACTGCGCACCCTGTCTCCAAAATTTCTTTCCCCATACTTAGATGTTTTATAAACAGTGATAAAGCATAGTTAGTCACATCTTTTAGTGTTTTTGTTCTTTGTTCGTACTCGTTGGCAAGATTATCGTATGTGGCACGATTAACTTTTTGTATTTCGACCAAATTGTTATCAGAAGTATCAAATTGATTCATATATTAAAATATTTGCTGAGCATGTCGGTCTGGACCCATTCAGTCCCATAAGCATAGCTTGAGAATTCGTCTTAACTAGTGTATCACGAGTGAGGCTAAACGAGACAAATGAGACAGTATAAAAAGGATGTGTCTCAAAAGCTATTGATGTACTTTGATATAGTCAAGATATTAACCTAATAATGAATGGTACTATTCTCAATGTTGGTAATTTGTATTTGTATGCAATCCTATAATAGACGTAAGTGTATTTCCGAATTTGCAAATCAAGGATTCTGTCAAACTCTTGATCTTCAATATCTTTCATAAAATTACCAGCTGCCCTTTCTATAGCGGGTGCTAGTAGTTGTCTTTGGTAATCTTCAAGTGCAGTTGAGTACTCATCTAATTTTTCCTCTACGAGAGCTGATAATTCTTTTTCTATTTCAAGATAGATTTTTAATTTATTTGGCAGTCTTTTATAAGGGCTGTCTGGAATCAGATTAGAAACAATGAACTTTTCCATTTGTTTAATGCTAAAATCCAATACTACTGATAATCGTTTTACTACACGACTTAATTTCTTTCCCTTGTATTTTTCTCTAACAATAGAAACTATCGCTTTGCCAGAGTATGAATTTACAAACAAATAAAATCTTACCTCTTGATACCGCTTTTGCCTCATATTCGGTATAATAAGCCCAGATATGAAAATAGAAAAGAAAGTCCAACCGCCATATTTTGAGGCGATATTAGAAGGCGACAAAAACTTCGAAGTTAGGCTTAATGATTTTGAGTGTAACGAAGGAGATATCTTAGTTCTTCGAGAATGGGATCCAGAGAAAAAAGACTATACAGGCAGAACTATTGAGAAGAAAATAACATATATTGTGAGAACCAAAGATTTACCATTTTGGAGCAAGGAGGAGATAGAAGAAAAAGGATATCAAATAGTTGGTTTCAAACCAGAAGAATAAACCTCAATAGCATCTTTAAACATTGCATCGCCTGTTGTATTCCACTTGACGTAATTTGTTACCTCTGAAGCCGGGACAAATTTCCTTTCCCACATATCTCCATTGTCTGGATCTGGAGTTTGAGAAAGTAATTCTTTAAGCTTTGCAATGCATCTAACTTGGTAATGTGGTTTGCTGTTAGTGTCGTCTGGGAATTCTCCTTTCTGAACTCCAAGTATTTGAATATCTTTTACGGTTACATCAACTTCCTCAAGCATTTCTCGCTCCAATGTTTGATTTACTGTTTCATCTTTTTCAGGATGTCCTCCTGGTATTTGCCAATCTCCATCTCCTTTCCTACAAATTAAAATTTCACCTTCTTCATTAAATATAATTCCATACACTTGGGTTATTGGAGAATATTTACTAATGTCATTTGTTTTAATCCAAGTACTTTTGATCTTTTGTCCGTTCCATGTCCATGTATTTTGAGGGTAGTTCATCTCGCTAAAAACTTAAGTATAAAATCAACATATAGTTTTTGAGCCAGTCTTTTGTCTTTTCCATTTATCTTTGAAAAATTGTGATTTGCTCCCTCAACAATCACTTTTTCTTTCTTGGCATTTTTATAACTTGCAAATAGTTTGTCCTGAGCATCAATTGGGACCACATCATCAAGACTTCCCTGGAGAAAAAGAAGTTCTCCTTTGAACTTAGCAGCAAAGTCAAGAATTTCTTTTTCGGAAGGGCAAGTTGAAAGAATTGGTTTTGTAGAATCAGAAGGTCTAGTTCCAGATCCAGCCAACACAATTTTATCAATATATTTAAACTTATCTTTTAAAGTTGTTGTAATTGTTCCGCCAATGGAATTGGCAACAATATAGAATCTGACACCTTCAACACCAAAAAGGTATTTGCTTTGGTCAAGAATTAAATCAATAGTATCTCTTAAATCCTTAGCTTCTTGCTCAAAAGTTTTACCTTTAAATGCTTCTTGTTGTTTTGAATATGTGCCATCTGGAGGAAAGATATTCCAATCACGAGAGGAGGAAAATTGGACAACATTGGCTATATTTTTCTCCAATATCCTGTTACCCAAGAACTTTGATTTAGACCCTCTATCACCTGACATGGCATATAATCCATGAACATTAAGATACACTTTATTCGTTTTCCTTTTAGTTCTGAAAACATCAAGTTTGATGAAAGATTTGTAGTTGCCTTTTAAATAAATATTCATAATTCAGGCAATAATTCTTTAAGCACTTCATCTGCCAACTCTTTCTGGCTGGGAAAATTGAGGTAGTCCTTCAACTCATCCCTTTTTACCCATTTAATCTGTCGAATCTCGCTAGAGTCTGGATTAATCTCATCTTTGTTACCAGTAAATTCAACTAAAAATATATTCTGTCTTTGACCTCTAAAGGTTTTGCCGTTTCTTTTCTTGATATCTTTGACAATAATGAAGTCAGGCCAATCATATTCTATTTGTTTCTTACTTTTTGCAAGGATTTTGAATTTCTTGCTTCCAAGTTCCTCTGACAACTCTCTTAACAATGCTTCTTCCGGAGTTTCTCCGTCTTCCATTCCACCACCAGGAAAATTCCAGTCATTTTCTCCATAACTATGAAGCTGGACAAGGAGAAAATTTTTATTTTTATCAATTACTATTCCAAGCGATTTATCTCTATACCCTAAACTGTCAGACTTTAGTAAATGGCTAACTGTCGCATGCAGTTCTAGAAATTGGAGCAAGACATTTCTTGTTGCCTCAACAATTAATGGCTTTCTGCCACGAACCAGTTCTCGTGTATAGTTTATTATTGGCTCGTCAATTTCCTCTTTATACTTATGCACATATTCTCCAAGGTATTTATCTTCCTTCAATATCTGTTGGTGAAAATCAGGAAGCAGAAACTTAGTCGAGAAACAACTGGCTATAGCTTCGCCTTTGCCAAAAATTGAAGTGCAACAAAACATCTCAAAGTCCTCTGCCTTATTTTTGTGATATCCAACTTCTATCCCGATTCCAAAATTAGCACCTTCAACGCTTTCAAAGGCAGCCTTAGCACGATTAATTGAGCCTGTTTGAGTCTCTTCTTCAGTAATTGGCTGATCTGATACTCCACTTTCTACATCTACCGGAATAACATCTGCAACTACGCCGATTTCAGTTAATACTTCTTTTAAATAACCAATCTTTTGTTCTGATGTAGTTCCAACTGCAATTTTTAGAGTTTTCATTTTTCTAAAAAGCTTTTTATTTCTTCAACAACTTTACTAAAAACTTCAGGCGTAACTGTTTGCTCGGTTTGTCTCGCATAATGATGTCCAAATTCTTTGTCTTCAAATTTCCGACCAGCAAATTGAACTGGATTTTTATATCTAGGTCTCATATGCCAATGAACCCAAGGATGGGGATTTTCTTCTTGGTAGGCATTATTCATTAGGCATGTCCAGTTAAACATTGTTGCCCCAAACTTTTCTTTAAATCCTTTTTCAATTTTTCGAGACAGTTCAGCAAAATCTAGCCATTCTTCATTTGTTAGGTCACTCATTGCTCCCACATCTCTTTTTACAGAAACGACACAACGGCCCAAGTAATACTGATCAGGATTGAGATATACTTCCCAATGCTTAGTCTCAAAAACAAAATCGTGCGGTTTTTCAGTCATCTTAGTTAATATATTTAGAAATTATATTCAGTAATTCTTCATCAGATAATTCGGTTGCCGACAAATTAACTGTCTCATTCCACTTTTTCCAAAAATCCTGAGTATGGGTAGGCAAATGAACTGGAACACCATACTTCTTGGCTAAATCCTCTGGCTCAAGAGCGTGGTCAAACACTTCAATTTCACAATTGTATGCATTTTTTTTTCCAAACTGGTAAGTTAATTTGATTTCAAAATCTTTGGTTTTAAATAATTTATTCTCATACTGCATGATTGGAGTTAAGACTTTCTCGTCTCGCATGGCATTCATAAAAATCTTGTACATATCAAATGTTATCTTGGAGTCAGAAGGCAGGGGAATGGTTATTTCCTGGCGGTTTTGTTTCTTCCAATCACCAACTTTTTGAATAATTTCAGCTTTGCCGTTTGTTATCCTAATCCTTGTATCTACATCAGCCCATCTGTAGTCGGTTGATTGAAGCGAAAGCCTTTTGACAATTTCTGGATACCCAAACTCTTTAATCAAACGAACTAGCACCTCTTCGTATTCCTCTTTGGATAAAATTGTAAGTAGTTCTTTTTCTTCAGTCATTTGAGTTCATCCTTCCTATATATTCTCCTTCTCTTGGAAAACCAGCCTTATAATCCTCCAGAAGTTTTTTGCTTAAAGGTTTGGGATAAAGATTATTTGGTAAATTATTTAAATCTAGCCACTTTGGCCATTTTTTACCATCATATTCAGGGTCAGGTCGCTCATCTATTTCCATAAACTTATTAATATCACCCAGAATAAACAACTCCAAGCTATGTTCGTTTTTCTCTTCGAGGATAAAATCACGAACATAAAGTATTTTCTTGAATGTAAATTCAACATCATCGCCAAGTTCTTCTTTTATTTCTCTTTTCCACCCATCCTCGATTGTCTCGCCAAACTCAAGCTTGCCACCAATATAAAAGTAATAATCTTCGACAGAGTCGTAATAGGCAAGAAGTCTATCTTTTTTAATTATTACTAACCTGAGTCTGATCTTAATTTTATTTTCCATAGATGAGGCTAGTTTAGCATAAATAGCTAAGAAGTAAGAAGAGTAAGGTCTTTTTTACAGGTTTTATAATTTCTGTATTATTGGCCTGAGGCGGGATATAATCAAAACATGCTAACTAAAGAAGAAAAGGATTACTTATCAAAAATTGATCCCAGCAGAAAAGTATCGATACATCCATTTAATCCAAAAGGTAAAAAATTAGGAGAGGAGATTGTTAAACAGATAAAAAATCATTTTCCCAATCTTGAGGTACTGTTTATGGGGTCTGTGACTCTAGAAATATCCGGGCAAAAAGACATTGATATTTATGCCCTGGCTGATCCTAAAAATTTTGATAAGTATTTGCCAACTTTTGAAAAGCTTTTTGGAAAAGTTGATAAACAGGGGGAATACGTAAAAAAGACCTTTGTTGAATGGAAATTTAATAAGGGTGGGTATGAGATAGAAATTTATTTAACCGAACCACCGGAAAGACAAGTCAAAGTCTACGAAATTCTGAAATCCAATAAAAAATCACTAAAAGAGTATGAAGAGCTGAAATCATCTTTTGATGGAAAAAGTTACAAAGACTATCAAAAGGCAAAGTACGAGTTTTACAACCGCATTCTGCCAACAGATGTAAAAGTCTTTTTAGGCAAGGAGGTCGAGGTAGTCATGGACAGGCCTCTTGGAAGTAAACATCCAAAACACGGTTTTATGTATGAAGCAAATTATGGATATCTCCCAAATACCGTATCCCCAGACGGCGAAGAACTGGACGCATATTATTTAGGAACCGATAAGCCATTAAAAAAAGCGAAAGGTATTTGCATTGCAATAATTCACAGAACAAATGATAACGATGATAAATTGATTGTAGTGCCAGAAGGAACTGAATTAACAGACGAGGAAATCGAAAATCTCACTAATTTCCAAGAGCAATGGTTTGAACATGAGATAATTAGAAAATGAAAAGGATTAACAAAGACAAATACGTCAAAGGTAAACTCGGAGATTTTCAAAAATTCAATGGTTATTTTATTGGTCAATTTATGGGAGAAAAAGGATTACCAGCCTTAGAGACCGATGAGGTTGAGATTGCTTACAAGAAACTGCCCGAGAAGTTCGAGGAAGAAAAACCGCACTATCACAAAAAAGGCGTTGAGGTAAATATCGTCATAAAAGGAAGATACAAAGCACAAGTAAATGGAAAGGTTGTTGAAATCTCAAGTAACGAGTTTTTGGTGGTATATCCACAATCCACTTTGAAAAATATTTCTGCTCAAAAAGGGACAGAGCTTATTGTTGTTAAAACGCCAAGTGTTCCCCAGGATAAATTTCAATGAATAAAACAAAAGACTTTTACTGTGATTTTGTATTCAGCGGCAAGATTAAGGTTAGAAAGGTCAAAGAGACAGATGACCTCCTTGCTTTTTATCATACCAAACCAAGCTATAAATTCCATGTTGTCATTGTGCCGAAGGAACACGTAGTCAGACTTTCTGACCTAAAAAGCATGGTTTTAGTTAAAGAAATTTTCGAGATTGCCAAAAACATAATTGTCGAAAACGAACTGGATAAAACGAATTATCGCATTATAACAAACGGCGGCAGTTTCCAAGACAGCAAACATTTACATTTTCATTTAATTTCAGGAGACAAGTTATGAACAAACACCAAAAAGTTGCAGTTATAGTTTGGACAATTGATCCAGAAGAGAACAAAAGATATTTGCTTCGGCACAACAAACCATTTGATGGATACGAGGATGAATGGACAATTACTTTTGGAGATGTTGAGCCCAATGAAAACATAGAAGATGCAGCAAAAAGAGAAATCTCAGAAGAATTTGGAATTAATGATATAGAAGAAACCAAAAACTTGAACTACAAAATTGACTTTGAGGGTAAACATGGACCAACAGAAGCTCACTTTATATCCATAAAAGTTGAAGATATAAATACTCAAATCACTTTAAACGAAGAAAGTATTGGGTATGATTGGATGAAACTTGAAAAAGTAAAGGAACTTATGCAGCACGAAGATGAAAAGAGAGCTTTTGAATTAATAATATGAAGCTGGCAACGATTTGCTATTTAACTGACAAGAAAAACAACAAAATTCTTCTAGGCAGAAAGAAGTACGGAGTCGCAAAGGGAATACTAAACGGATTTGGAGGAAAAGTGGAAGAAACCGATAAATCCGTAAAAGATGCTGTAATCAGAGAATTCTTGGAAGAAACAGGTGCAACTATCATTAATCCACGCCTGTCTGGGATAATTCATTTTCATTATAAAGATCCAGATAAAAACGCTTGTGCATATATTTATCTATGCGAAAAGTGGAACGGTGATCCAGTAGAATCTGAAGAAATGGAGGTGGGCTGGTTTGATTTGGATAAAATCCCGATCAATGAAATGTGGCCGGATGACAAAATCTGGCTTCCCACACTTCTTGAAAAAAGGAATATACTAGTCAAGTCATATCGAAATGATCCCGGTGACTTTCCTCATAAAACTTTAATAGAGGTTGGAAAAGAAATATT
>Ga0265297_10005993_pt1 | contig 17994 bp, 14 predicted proteins | sample Munlanlwell13791_FD_192502 | JGI IMG/M metagenome (GOLD analysis project Ga0265297, IMG submission 192502) | Leachate microbial communities from a municipal landfill in Southern Ontario, Canada - Leachate well 137-91 | ecosystem: Engineered > Solid waste > Landfill > Unclassified | place...
GATTGTTGTATTATTTGTCATTTATTTTCTTGGCGGATATTTACTTTATGCCTCTCTTTTTGCAGCAGTAGGCTCGGCAGTCGATAGTGAAACCGATACGCAACAATTTTCGTTGCCTTTAACTTTGCCCATTATTTTTGCTATTTATGCGGCTATTTACAGTGCCCAGAATCCGGATGGACCACTTGCATTCTGGTGTTCAATGATCCCATTTACTTCGCCTATCGTAATGATGGTTCGCTTGCCTTTCGGTGTTCCGGCGTGGCAAATCATACTTTCATTATCCATACTTATATTGTCATTTATCGGTTCTACCTGGATGGCGGGCAAAATATACCGGACAGGAATTCTTATGTATGGAAAAAAAGTTACCTGGAAAGAAATGTGGAAATGGTTGCGATATTAAGGATACTGACACTAATTTTTATTTCTGATTCGTATTTTAAATCTCCGGGCTTTCTGTTTTTTATCAAAATCTTTTCAAAATCTTAAAACTCAACTTATATGACAGCTTTAAAAGCAGCTTTTATTTCACTCTTAATTTTCACGGGTAGTTTAAGTATTTCGGCACAGGAAAAGGATACGCTCCAAACAAAGTGGAACATTGGTAATTGCGTAAACCGGTTTTCCATGGATAAAACCACACCTACCAAAGCCGGTTATCAGTATTGGTTCGCAGACAAAAATTTCATTCATGGACGAACATTGAAAATGAGTGTGGTAAAACCTCACGATGCTACACATCCACCTCACAAACATGTAGAAGATGAATTTTTCTTCATTTTAGAAGGAACAGCCAAATTTTACCTGAACGGTGATTCAGTCATATGTGGTCCTTATACCAGTTTTTATTGTCCATCGATGGTGGAACATGGTATCAGTAATGCCGGTGATACTGAATTGAAATACCTGGTAATTAAAGATTATCAACCTGCAAAATAAGACCGCATTCACAAATTGATTTTTTTTTTCAAATTTCAAATAAACAACATGTTACCTTCATTTTTACATGCCAATGACCAAATTCGGATCGTTTCACCTTCAGGCTCGATTCATCCTGAGTATATTGATGGTGCTACAAAAGTGTTTTCTGATTGGGGATTGAAAGTAACGGAAGGAAAGCATGCCCGGTCGGAATACGGTCGATTTGCCGGAACTCCTGAACAACGGACAGCGGATATGCAGGAAGCATTGGATGATCCGAATGTAAAAGCTGTTTTATGCAGTCGGGGTGGGTATGGCCTTTCTCAAATAATAGATAAACTCGATTTTAGGAATTTTTCAACTTCTCCTAAGTGGGTGATTGGTTTCAGTGATATAACTGTTTTGCACAATGTCATAACAAATTTAGGAATTGCTTCCATTCACGGTATTATGGCTAAACATCTGACGGAATTACCTCCTAACGGTGAGCCTGCCCTTCGTTTGAGGAAAATCCTATTTGGGGAGTTGCAGAACTATTCCGTGTCTCACCACGCGCAAAATAAATTTGGAAAAGCAGAAGCTAAATTGATTGGAGGAAATCTTTCTGTTCTGATGGGCCTGCGTGGAAGCCGGTTTGATCTGGATTATTCTAATGCCATTCTTTTTATTGAAGACATAGATGAAGCTCCTTATAAACTTGACCGGATGATACAAAATTTGAGGTTTAGCGGAGTTTTATCACAATTGTCAGGTCTCGTGGTTGGTCAATTCAGCGATTGTGAGGAAGATCCGCAAATGAAGCAAACTATTTTGGAAATAGTTACTGATGCAATTCGGGATTATAATTATCCGGTTTGTCTTAATTTTCCTTCCGGACATGTTGATTACAATTTACCTTTACTGATGGGAGCAAATGTAAAACTGGAAGTGTCCGGTAAAGGAGCGGAATTAAATTTTAAATCCTTTTTTTGAATCGAATGTGAGTATTGAAATTAATCTCTTTTTTTATTAAAAAGAAAAAACAGCTCTTGATATACGGTCCAAAAAAAACTATCTTTGCAAGAAGTCAATAATCAACTTACTTTTATGTCCTTGCAGAAACAGTTATTCATTTTAATATCAGTGGTTTTCTCCATCGTAACTTCAGGTGCTCAAAAGCGCTTGGAGATCATGCCTTTATCTGTTTCGGATACATTAAAAATAAAAAAACCAACATACCCTCAAATCTCTCTTACGGATTCTATTGTAAACTATGGTAAACTGTTTTTAAACACTCCCTATCATTACGGATCATCCGGTACCGATACATTTGATTGTTCAGGATTTACATCTTTTGTGTATCGTAATTTTGGCTTTGACTTACTCCGATCTTCTGCCGAACAAGCCCGACAATTTAGTTCGGTCGACCGGCAGCAAATCAAAATTGGCGATCTCGTTTTTTTTTCAGGCAGGAGGCGAAGTAGCCGTGTGGGGCATGTAGGTATTGTCACAAACACGAAAGACAATGGGCAATTTGAATTTATTCATGCAGCCGTTCATAGCGGAGTAACCATTTCAAACTCCGAAGAACCTTATTATACCCGGCGATTTATAAAAGCGAACCGTGTTATAAGTTCAGATCCGTTTTTAGCTGTGCTTCCACCTTCATTATCAAACATCCACCCTCCAGCAATTGAATTGAATCCATCTACTCCTTTTGCAAGTGCAGTAATACATACACGAAAGTTTATACCGGCAGAATTTCATCGGGTAAAATCAGGTGAGACACTTTCGTCTATTGCGCTTAAATACGGTATTTCAATTACTGATCTTAAACGTAAAAACCATCTTAAAGGCAGTACCATTCAGCCAAAACAACATCTGAAAATCAAGAATGAAGAGACAATAATGTTAGTAGAACCGGCCAAAGCTATTGTCAGTAGCTCTGTCACAGCTATAAAAGACTCCAAAATCAAGCAAGAATTTGCTAAATCTGATTCAACAACACTTGTAACTAACACAAAACAAACTCCTTTAACCCATATTGTAAAAAAAGGAGAGACTTTATTTAGCATTTCCAGATTATACAATGTTTCCATTGATGAATTAAAAAAGATAAACCAACTAAAGAACGCCGGTATCCAACCAAACCAGAAATTAAAGATAAGCAACGACAATGTATTTGCCGACAATTCCAAACATGATTCAAATGAGAAAAGTGCAAAGATTGGATCGGAAAAGCCAAATGAAGGCGAAAACCGTTCCGGTATTTCAAAAGTAAATAATATTTCTGATGCGGGATTGTCTAAAATCAAACCTATTGAAGACAAGGGTTCGCAAAAAAAACAAGAAAGAAAACTGAGTCAGAACAGAACAGATTCAGTTGTTAATACTCTAAGTTCAAAAAAAGAAGCTATAACCAAAAATATCATTCACAAAGTAAAGTCAGGTGAGTCTCTCTTCAGCATTTCAAAAAAATACAATATTTCGATTGATGAATTAAAAAAAATCAATCGTTTAGATGGAAATAATATCCGACCCGGTCAGGAGCTCAGTATTAATCATGTGGTCAAAGAAACCATCATTACAGCAGCAAAGGCAGACAATAACCCCACCAAAATAGTCCATAAAGTAAAATCGGGGGACACTTATATCTCCATAGCCAAAACGTATGCCTGTACGGTTAAGAATTTAAAGGAGTGGAATAACAAGACGGGTAGCAAAATCAAAACCGGTGAGAAACTAATCGTATACTCAAAGGCAAATTAAAAACCTGAATTTGAATTGACTTGTTGAAATTAATTGATTCCGATTCCTTTTCAGGCTACTAATCAAATAAACTTTGAAGTACTGCCAACGAATTTAATCCATGGAAATCGGGTATATGCAAGCGATAATACTCCACCATACTTTCGAGTAATTTCTGCCTTTTCACACGCGATAAATTCAACTGAGACATATTCGAATAGTCTGAATGTAATGATGCCTCAAAATCAATCGCATCTTCCGGCATTAAAAAATGAGAGTGCAAAGGCTTTTCTTTCAGAAAAACACCGTTCATTAAATCAAAATACATGAAACTTTCCTCATCGTGATTTGGTTCAAAACCTAAATAGCGGGTCAGTTTTAATAAAAAGACTAAATGAAAATTGGAAATACCAGTTTCGCAACAATCCAGTTGTTGGACAGAATTTTCCAGAAAAAGGAATACATTTTCGTCCGGTTCGGTCTGCCACAACGTCCGAAAGAGTATTTCAGCAATAAATAAAGCCACTGCATTCTTCACCGGATCGACCGGAATTCCCGTAAACTGGTACATGGTTCGAATGTCTTTGATACGTTGTATACTTTTTCCTGGAACGTGATATACATCCAAATCAAGGATTGAAAGAGCTTGTAAATATGCCGGCCTACAAATGGATTTTTTTTTATTTACTCCGTGAACCATGTACGAAACCCTTCCAAAATGTCGTGTATATACAGTGACAATATTTGCGGAGTCGGAATATTTGATAGAGTGAAGTACAATTCCAGTTGTTTTTACTTGCATATTGGATCAATTAAACATACAAAAGTAACAAAATAATTGACATAAAGGCGATCAAGTGGATACAATACAGACAATAATTCGAATAATACATCCTGATAAATAGCAATTTATGAATATTTAAAAATATTTGAAGCAAAGGCTTTGTCAATCCAAAAAACAGCCGTATATTTGCACCCGCAATTGAGAGAAACACTCACATTCGCAAACGACCATTTGGTCCCTTCGTCTATCGGTTAGGACGCCAGGTTTTCATCCTGGAAAGAGGGGTTCGACTCCCCTAGGGACTACAAAAGTAGAAAAGAAATTTATTAGCATTAAAATTAAGATTGCAATGGCAAATCATAAATCATCTATCAAGAGAATTCGTCAGGCTGACAAGAAAAAGTTGCACAATCGTTATTATGCAAAAACTGCGCGTAATGCAGTTCGCAAATTACGTGCTACTGCCGACAAAACTGTAGCTACAGAAATGTTACCTAAAATCAGTGCAATGTTGGATAAATTGGCAAAACGAAATATTATTCACAAAAACAAAGCTGGCAACCTAAAATCAAGGTTAGCTGTTTATGTAAATAAGTTAGCATAATTGCTTCTAGTAAAAATACAGAAGCCCTTTTCCTTTTGGAAAAGGGCTTTTTTGTCATCAGTCAACGCCCGGTTTTTTTTTATTTCAGTTTCTATTTCATCAATTCCTGAGATAAGAAATGTTCCAATTGTTCGGGTTTCACATTTACGCTTAGTACCCCATTCACTGCCCAGGAAATATGACCTGTTTCTTCTGAAACTACTATCGCAATAGCATCGGATTGCTCGGTAATGCCTAGTGCAGCACGATGTCTCAATCCCATTCTTTTTGGGATGGATTGATTTTTTGAAACCGGTAAAATGCAGGCGGCAGCTTTTAACGAGCGATTTGAAACAATTAAAGCGCCATCGTGCAACGGACTGTTTTTGAAAAAAATATTTTCAATTAAGCGGGAGTTGATGTTTGCATTTATAGGCTCTCCCGATTGTAAATAAAAATCTAAATCGTTCGTTCGGGTAAGTACAATTAACCCTCCTGTAGAACTTTTTGCGAGGTTACGGCATGCCAGAACGATTTGAATTAAATCTAAATTTGATTTGTCCTGTTCGATATTGCTGTTACCAAAAAAACGTTTAATATAATTTAAAGCACTCCATTTTTGAGTTGATCCGATTCTTGAAAAGAACCGCCTAATCTCATCCTGAAAGAGTACGATCAGTGCAAAAGCTCCGACGCTAACTACCCGGTCGAAAATACTACCCAAAAGTTCCATCTTAAAAACGTATGAAACCAGAAACCAACAAATAATAAAGGCAAGAATACCTATAAAGATATTAGCAGCACCTGAGCGCTTAAGCAGTTTGAAAGTTTGGTAAAGTAATACTGCTACCAGAAAAATATCTACAACGTCTTTAAAACCAATTTGAAATCCCATAATATTCAATTATCAATTAATGAGTCGTCACAGTATTGTTTATATATGGCAATTGTTTGCATCGCTTCTTTTACATCGTGTACCCGCAAAATACCAGCACCTCCTAAAAGAGCCAGCATGTTGGTAGCGGTTGTTCCGTTAAGTGCTCCAGCGGCATCCGTTTCAAGTAGATTGTAAATCATCGATTTTCTGGACACTCCAGCCATAATCGGAACCTCCAGTTCTTTTAAGTAAGATAGTTTATTCAACACCTGAAAATTTTGTTCCAATGTTTTGGCAAATCCAAATCCCGGATCGATAACCACATCATTAACGCCCAACAATCGAAGTTGAGCTAACCTTTTTTCTAGAAAATGCAGAACGTCTGATACAATATTCTCATATTGTGTTTTAAATTGCATGGTTTGTGGAGTTCCACGGGTATGCATTAGTACGTAAGCCACCTGTAAATCGGCAATTGTTTCAAACATTAAATTGTCGAGGGTACCCCCACCTATATCGTTTATCATTGCTACACGATAGTTTTTTACTACCTGTCTTACAACACTGGACCGGAAAGTATCTACCGAAATCAGTACATCCGGAAATTTATTCAAAATTAGTTCAAGTGCATCTGAAACTCTTCTGGTTTCTTCGTCCTGTGAAATAATCTCGGCGGAAGGCCGTGTAGAATAACCTCCGATATCAATTATACTGCCACCATCAATCAGAATTTTTTCAACACACTGTAAAATACCTTTCTCAGACATAAATCTGTTTCCTTTGAAAAAAGAATCAGGCGTAACATTCACAATTCCCATTACGATCGGCGATGACAAATCAATCAATCTGTTATTTAAATTAATTTGTAATGGAAGTTGGTTCATTTTGACTAAAAATATAGCTTGTTAATGTATTTGCAAATGTAAGAAATTATCGCGACAGAGTAGTAATATAGAAAAAAAAATGAAAATATTAGTGCCCCGTATACGTTTTTATCAGAAAATCAGTTATAATGATGTGATTTTTTTATTTGACAAAGTAAAAAAAACACTTAACTTTGTGTCATTACACGAAAAAAACACTATTTTTGCAGAGTTGTTTTTAAAAAAAAATCATTATAAATTTATCACCCATTTTATGAAATTGAAAACCATATCTAAAATAGCATTATTATGTTTGTCGATAACATTGGTAGGTTGTTCAAATAAAACGAATAACAAAGACTTTTCCAGTGTGACAGGTTGGAAGTACAACGATAAAAACGGCACTGGCTTTTTAGTCAAGAACAAATATATTACCGAAATACCAACAGGTATGGTGGCTATAGAAGGTGGATCATACACGATAGGTGAAAAGGGTGAATTTATTACTGCACCACGTGATAATAAACGCCGTCGGATTACTGTAAGTTCATTTTATATGGATCAGTATGAAATCAGAAATGTCGATTGGCGTGAATATACAAACTGGATGGAAGTGGTTTTTGGGAAAACGGCTCCTAAATTAGTGGCTAAGGCTAAACCAAATGTAACTGTTTGGAGGGAAGAATTAGCCTATAATGAACCTTATCTGGAAAATTATTTTACACATCCTGCTTTCGATCAGTATCCTGTCGTAGGAGTTACCTGGGAACAGGCAATGGATTATTGTACCTGGCGTACAGACAGGGTGAACGAATTGGCATTAGTCAGAGCGGGAATAATTTTGCCTCCTGATTTTACGCTGCTTAAAAATGAAACTAATCATGACTCGATTGCAAATTCTTTTGTATTCAATACGCAGAAGTATCTTTTACAAGATAGTTACCAACCAAAAGTAGGTAAAACTCCTAAAAAAGATTTATATGGTCAAAATCGGAAAGTGGATATGTCCGATGGAATTCTTTTCTCCGAATATCGTCTCCCAACTGAAGCTGAATGGGAATTTGCAGCTTATGCTATTGAGTCGAATAAGAGTGGATTAGTTTCTGAAGGTAAAATCTATCCATGGTCAGGAAATCAGGTTCGTAATCCAACCAAAAAACAACTTGGACGAATGGAAGCTAACTTCGTCCGTGGTCGTGGTGATATGATGGGAACTTCCGGAAGTCTTAATGATAAAGCAACTATTACAGCTCCCGTAGGTTCGTATTTCCCGAATGATTTTGGATTATATGATATGGCTGGAAATGTCAACGAATGGGTTTTGGATGTTTATCGCTCAACATCATATCAGGATGAAGCTGAATATAACTCCTTCAGAGGAAACGTTTATACAACTCCGGTTGTTGCCAGTGTAGATGAATTAGGCAACAAGGTTTATCAGGTTGACTCTCTTGGTCGCATTGCCACCAAAGTAACGGTCGGTGGGGATGTGCGTGACTATAAAGATGGTGATCCAACATCACAATATAATTTTTCACTTGCTGTTGACTCAACCGGATTGGCAAATGTAAAGAACATGGCCAAAATTGATCCGACAGACGTGTTATCACCCAATATTTCTGATAAGACGCGTGTTTATAAAGGAGGTTCATGGAAAGACCGGGTATTCTGGTTAAATCCATCTACCCGTCGCTATCTTGATCAAGACAAATCAAGTAATGATATAGGTTTCCGTTGCGCAATGAGTATGATTGGTAATATAGAACAATCTGCCAAGTAATCTGAAATTATTTTATAATATATTAAAAGGCACCGGTTCGGAAACAGAATCTGGTGCTTTTTGTATTAGTACAATGCAGTTTTTCCACTGAAAATTTGTATTTTTGCAGTCTTTAAAATTTTATTACAAACGCATTAAGAAATTTGAAATTGAAGATTATGGGTAGAACAGTTATAGTTGATGCATTGAAAAGGAATGATTTTGGTGCTGATGTGAATATAAAAGGTTGGGTAAGAACTCGCCGGGGAAATAAAAACGTAAGCTTTATTGCACTGAACGATGGTTCTACGATTCATAACATTCAAGTTGTGGTTGATAACGAAAAATTTGGTATTGAATACCTGAAACCCATAACTACAGGTGCCTGCATAAGTGTGACAGGTAAATTGGTTGAATCTGTGGGTCAAGGGCAAGCAGTTGAAATACAAGCCGAACAACTAGAGATTTACGGTGCAGCCGATCCCGAAACATATCCATTGCAAAAGAAAGGGCATACACTCGAATTCTTACGTGAAATTGCTCACCTTCGTCCGCGTACGAATACTTTTGGTGCTATTTTCAGGATTCGCCATCACATGGCTATGGCTATACATACTTTCTTTCACGAACGTGGATTTTTCTATTTTCATACTCCCATAATCACTGCCTCGGATTGTGAAGGTGCCGGTCAAATGTTTCAGGTGACAACTATGAACCTTTATGACTTAAAAAAAGACGAAGAAGGTGCAATTGAATATGGTGGTGATTTTTTTGGGAAACAAGCAAGTCTTACTGTTTCCGGTCAGCTTGAAGGTGAATTGGCGGCTATGTCGATGGGGGCAATTTATACTTTCGGTCCGACTTTTCGTGCAGAAAACTCCAATACTCCCCGACATTTGTCGGAATTCTGGATGATAGAACCTGAAGTAGCTTTCAATGAAATTGAAGATAATATGCAGCTGGCGCAGGACTTTATTCAATACTGTATCCGTTGGGCATTGGAAAAATGTAAAGATGATCTTGAGTTCCTGAATACTATGTACGACAAGGAATTGATTGAACGCCTGAACTCTGTGGTGAACGACGATTTTATTCATTTATCTTATACCAAAGGAGTGGAAATACTTGAAGCTGCCATAGCCAAAGGACATAAATTTGAATTTCCAGTAGGTTGGGGGACCGATCTGCAATCGGAACATGAACGTTATCTGGTAGAAAAACATTTCAAAAAACCGGTTATTCTCACCGACTATCCGAAAGAAATAAAATCGTTTTATATGAAACAAAACGATGATGGTAAAACCGTGCGTGCCATGGATGTTTTATTCCCCAAAATAGGTGAAATTATTGGCGGATCGCAACGAGAAGAAGATTATGATAAACTAAAGATGCGTGCGGATGAGATGGGAGTTCCTACCAAAGATATTTGGTGGTATCTTGATACAAGACGTTTTGGAACAGCACCGCATTCAGGTTTCGGACTTGGTTTTGAAAGATTGTTACTTTTTGTAACCGGTATGACCAATATACGCGATGTGATTCCATTTCCACGCACACCAAATAATGCCGATTTTTAATTTTTAAATTGCTTTTTAAAAATGAGATTTTACTCTGAAAATACAAATTACACTATCTTTGCACAAATATTATCAAATAGTGCGTTATTTAGTTAATAGAATTGCTTTCGGAGATATCTTTATCTATTTTTGCCATCTCAAGATTACAAATTTATAATTTCTACAAAAAAACATGGAAAACAATAATGCAACCGAATTGGATAATGTAGTAGTACGTTTTACCGGTGACTCAGGTGACGGGATGCAGTTGACAGGTACTCTTTTCTCCAATCTTTCGGCGATATTAGGAAATGAGATTTCAACTTTCCCCGATTATCCTTCAGAAATACGTGCCCCATTGGGTACGCTGGGTGGTGTTTCAGGTTTTCAGGTACATTTAGGGTCAAGTAAAATTTATACTCCGGGTGACAATGCGGATGTTTTGGTTGCCATGAATCCTGCTGCTTTAAAAGTAAATGCCCAAAGTGTAAAAAAAGGCGGAATTATCATTTTCGACACGGATTCTTTTGAAAAAACGGATTTAAACAAGGCAGAATTTAAGACGGACAATCCATTTGAGGAATTATCTATTTCAGAAACTACCCAGTTAATTCCAGTGCCACTTTCTTCGCTCACTCAAAGTAGTCTCGAAGAGTTTGGATTTGATAATAAAACCGTTTTGCGAAGCAAAAATATGTTTGCACTTGGACTGATTTGTTGGTTGTTTAACCGTCCGATTGATCAGGCCATACATTTTCTTGGAAATAAATTCGGAAAAAAACCGGATATTCTTCATGCCAATGTCAAAGTGCTAACCGATGGTTTTAATTACGGACATAATTTACATTTGACAGTTTCAACATTTCTGGTTGAAAAATCGCACGAAACTCCCAAAGGAAGTTATACGAGCATCAGCGGAAATAAAGCTACTGCCTGGGGTTTAATTGCAGCTTCTAAAAAAGCGGGATTGGAATTATTCCTTGGTAGCTATCCAATTACACCAGCCACCGACATTATGCACGAATTGGCTTTGAGGAAAGATTTAGGCGTAAAAGTGATGCAAGCCGAAGATGAAATTGCCGGAATTACCTCTGCCATCGGTGCATCTTTCGCAGGTAGTTTAGCTGCAACCAGTACTTCAGGTCCTGGTTTGGCATTAAAATCGGAAGGCATTGGTTTAGCCGTTATGGCCGAATTACCGCTTGTGGTTGTTGATGTAATGAGAGGCGGTCCATCTACCGGTCTCCCTACTAAAACAGAACAAACCGATCTTTTACAGGCTCTTTATGGACGGAATGGTGAAAGTCCGGTTGTTGTTATGGCTGCCAGTACACCTGCAGATTGTTTTCACTTTGCTTTTATGGCCAGTAAAATAGCGCTTGAACACATGTCTCCTGTAATTTTATTGACTGATGCATTTATCGGAAACGGCACTTCGTTATGGAAACTTCCAAAACTGGCTGAATTACCGGATATTCATCCTAATTATTCGCTACCGGGAATGGAAGGTTCGCATGTATCTTCCCGCAATGAAGAGACAAAAGTGCGTTATTGGAGTATTCCCGGAACGGAAGGGTTTGGACACAGAAACGGTGGGCTTGAAAAAGATTATTATACGGGTGCTATTTCTTCTGATGCCATAAATCATGAAAAAATGGTAAATACACGTGAACAAAAAATAGAAAATATCAGTCAGTTTCTTCCCGAACTAAAAGTGGAAGGGAATGTTGATGCCGATTTATTGGTTATTGGTTGGGGTGGAACACATGGACATTTGATGAGCACTGTGAACTCAGTGAATAAAAAAGGATCGAAAATTGCACTGGCACATTTCAATTATATTAATCCACTTCCTAAAAATACCATCGAAGTAATACAGGGTTATAAGAAAGTAGTGGTTTGTGAATTGAATAGCGGACAATTTGCTACTTATTTACGTTCGAAAGTTCCAAACGTGGAATTCCTACAATATAATAAAGTTCAGGGTCAACCTTTTACTGTAGCTGAATTGGAAGAATGTTTCAGTAAATTATTATAACTCTCATACCTTTAAAGAGCTTAAATTTGTGCTTTTCGAAATTTCAATAATTATTTCAAATCATGGAAACAAAAGAATTAACAATACCATATACGGCAAAAGATTTTAAAAGCGATCAATACGTTCGTTGGTGTCCGGGATGCGGGGATTATGCCGTCCTCAACACTTTACAAAAAGTAATGGCTGAATTGGGTGTAGCACCACACAATACGGCTGTAATTTCGGGTATCGGTTGTTCATCGCGCTTACCTTACTATATCAGCGGTTACGGTTTTCATACCATTCACGGACGTGGTGCTGCTGTGGCAACGGGAGTGAAGGTGGCTAATCCAAAACTCTCGGTCTGGCAAATTACAGGTGATGGTGACTGTCTGGCTATTGGTGGAAATCATTTTATTCACAGCGTTCGGCGCAATGTGGATATAAACGTATTATTGTTCAATAATCAGATCTATGGATTAACAAAGGGACAGTACTCACCAACTACTAAAAAGGGATATGTAACCAAATCATCCCCGTTTGGAACGGTTGAACGTCCTTTTCGCCCGGCTGAACTGACTTTTGGAGCTCGTGGAACATTTTTTGCACGCTTGTTGGATGTGGATTTGAAAAATTCACAAATATCCATGCTGGCTGCTGCGCAGCACAAAGGCACATCGATAGTTGAATGTCTGGTAAACTGTGTGATTTTCAACGACGGTGCTCATGGATATCTGGCCGAAAAAGAGACCCGTGCCGATCGCACAATCTTTCTTGAACACGGCAAACCTCTGATCTTCGGTAAAGACCGAAACAAAGGTATAATAGCTAAATGTTTTAATTTACAGGTAGTAACCATTGGCGAAAACGGAATTACCGAAAAAGATCTTTTAGTACACGATGCTACTTGTGAAGACACTACATTACAAATGAAACTTGCGTTGATGGAAGGACCTGAGATGCCAATTGCACTTGGTGTTATCCGCGATGTTCCGACCGAAACCTATGATGAGGCATTGGAAAATCAAATTACCGAAATTCAGGCTAAATCGAAAATTAAAACCTTTGATGACCTGATTGCAAGTTGTGAACAGTGGGAAATGTGATTTTAGAATCAAGAGCCAAGAATCAAGAGCCAAGAATCAAGAGCCAAGAATCAAGAATAAAGACAAGATGCAAACTATTATCTATGTTTTAATCTTATAACCAACTAGAATAATCAAAAACCGGTACGGGCGAAGGCTGGTACCGGTTTTTCACAATCAAAGGAATATGAAAAAAGTAATTGTATTTTTGGTGCTGACTCTTTCCTTCTCGGCTTTTGCACAAATAAAAGACGACCGTGCCTATTTAGTCAAAGTAGGTGACATGGCTCCAAATTTCAGCATGAAACTGACAAATGGCAAAACTGTAAAACTTTCCGACTTCAATGGAAAAATAGTAATGCTTCAGTTTACGGCCAGTTGGTGTAGCGTTTGCCGCAAGGAAATGCCTTTTATCGAACGGGATATCTGGCAAAAACATAAATCAAATCCAAACTTCGTGTTGATGGCTGTCGACCGGGATGAACCGCTTGAAACCGTTCGGAAATTTGCTAAATCCATACCGATTACCTACCAAATAGGATTAGACCCCAAAGCCGATATTTTTGCTTTGTATGCCGTGCGTGAAGCCGGAATTACCCGCAACGTGATTATTGATAAAACAGGCAAAATAGTTTTTCTTACCCGTTTATACGACGAAGCGGAGTTTAAGAAAATGACGAAAGTAATTGATGAGATGGTGAAATAGTTCTTATTATTGGAGCTGTCACTACTCACTTCACCTTGAATTGAACTAATTATTCCTGAGTATTTTATTTTAGGGGCAACACACTGTAATTTTTGTTGAATGCTTTGGCAAGGGATTTGGCAAGGGATGACAGAATTCCAATTCTGTCAATTTGTTTTCCTGATAACCTTGTTCTGACAGAATCGGAATTCTGTCAAATCCCATAACTGAATTAATCCCTAACGCAACGCATTGAGAACCCCTGATAGGAAGAGTAGCCTTCGAACCTATACACGTCGTAGTAGCTGTAACTCAGACCCCTGGGCCAGGCGTAGTCTGTAACGTGCTGGGGCGAACTCCACCATGTACAGCTGTTGCCTCCTTCGTGGAATGCACCATTGCCGGTGCCACCCCGGTAGCCACCCGGAAGGGCAGAAAAACCTGAGCTGTTGTTTCTTGTTAAATTGTTGCCAATTGCATCGTAAGAAGTAGAGTAGGTCCAATTGGTAGTAGCGGCTAATGCTTTGGATACTGAGTGAGAAATGTCTAAATTGGCTATGACATAGTTTTTGAGCGTTGTCCATTCGACATCGGTGGGCACGTGCCAGCCAGTAGGAGCTAACTTAGCTGTGTTTACCGCGTACCAATTGTACAAAACTCCATACGTATTCTTATAGGTGGTGGAATCATTGTTATACCAACAATATGCAGGAGTTGACAAGTTATACCACGCTGTATTATCCGTTACATAAGGAATTGCTGTACCATCGTTGTATTTGGTGGTTTTAAGGTTTTCTGCCATCCATGTTTGCGTACCAATTTTTACAACTTTATAATTATTGCCATCGACATCGGTGCAAGCTACAAAGTCAAAATTTATGGTTTTACCGGCGATTGGAACATCAGTAACAACAGTGCTGTAAATGCCTGAAATTCCTGTGTAAAGTAAACGGTCTCCGGTGTTGTATGTCATTGTAGTTGTACCGAGAGCTGAACTCTTGCTTTTTTGCGGTTTGAAAGATGCCTGTTTTTCAGCACCTACGTAAACTATTTCCGTTTTACTCAGTGAAGCACTTTGATTTATCATTTTGGAAGAGTATGTATATCCGTTTCCCGTAACCTGAATGACAAAAGAACCTTTTGGCAAAGAAAGCTGAAACGAATTCATTCCAGCCTGTAAATTTGCTGTTATTCCGGCTATCTTTCTGCCGTCTATGTTAAAGGCATTGATTTGGGTGCTACCTGCTTGTTTTGCAAAAAATGATACAGTGGATTTTCCTTCGACAGAGTTAGTATAAACACGAATAGTTTCATCATTTGCATTCATCTGTTCAACAGCATTTGGTGCATCATTCAAATTCAAAACATTTCCGGCAGGTACGGTTACCGTAGTACCTTTAGTGAGATTTTGAACAATTACGCTCTCTACCGTAGTGCTTGCTCCTGTACCGCTAAAGGTAATTGTGTAGTTTATTGCAGCAAAACCGGGAAGACTTGCCACTAATAAAAGTGACAAAACAAAAAAAGTAGATTTTTTCATAATTGATAAATTCTGATTTTTATATAATTTTCCCCCGCCGATGAGCAGCAGGGGAAAACTTAATATATATTATACCACCGGTGGCACCTCAGGCGGAGTATCTTTTCCACCCCCTTCGAGCGCATGATATTTTTTGCGCAGTTCGTCCAGTTTATTGAACAGGGCGATACTATCGGCATTTGGAGTGAGGTTGACAGCTTGTTCCAGTGCGGTGCAGAACTGAATGTAACTTGCCACAGCAGCAGGTTTCAATGAACTGCCTGAAGCTTTTTCGCGTGCCGCAAATTCGGCAACACGGCTTTGGTAAAGCACTTTGAAAGCCGTGTTTTTCGCTTCCAATGAAGAAAACGTTCCATCCACATCCAGAGTCTGAGCGGCAGCCAACAGTTCGGGACTTGCCTTGTATTTGGCTAGCAACTCGTCCAAAATATCGGTTTCGGAGTTCAGCGGTAACGAACCTGCATCCCAATTGGGTGTCAGAAGTAAATGCAACTGTTTGGCCGCGGCTTTTTTGGGTTCATCACTACTCTTCAGGAACGATGTCACGATGCGTTTAATGATTGAAAACAAGCTGTCACGCTCGGCATCCAGCGGTTTCATATCGTCGGTGAGTGCACTTTTCTGGTTCTTGTTGATTTGTTTCCCGAAATTTTCATTGTCGGTAGCAAACCGATTCAAAGCTGCAACCAAAACGGGATTTAATTGTAATTCCACGGCTCTGGCCAGATCAATACTCGTTTTAAAAAGCGAGAACGCGTTGTTAATACTCAACTTAGCAACGTACAAAACTGTAAATAAAAAATTACTCATAATAATTTAGTTTTTAGTGAATACTTGAAAGTTTTATTGTTGGTTTTTAATTGTGACAATACCTTTACGAAAGTTTTCAACCTGTAGCATTTTTCTTCAACCCCAAAAACTTTTTTTCATCCATCAGAAATTTTCTGCAACTCCAAAATATCTTTTTCAACCCACAGAAATTTTCTGTAACCCCAATAACTTTTTTTCAACCTGCAGAAAATTTCTGAAGCCCTAAAATATTTTTTTCAGCCCTCAGAAATTTTCTGCAGCTCCAAAATATTTTTTTCGACCTTCAGAAATTTTCTGCAGGTTCAATGTGAATATATTTAAGGTTTATCCGTAGAATGTGGCCCCTGATGGATTCTTCCCGGTTTTAAACAATAAACTGTTGAAGATTTGGAGTTTCAATGAGCAATGATGATGCAAATATAGATATAAATAATTGAAACATTAACACAAATTTTAAATTTGTTTTTAAATTTGTTTCAATAAAGTAACAAAATGTAGTGTTTGTACGGTTTTGCAAAGAAAGTAGCGGTTTTATCAGATAAGGTTTTAAAATAAAAAAAGAGTCCGGTCCTATCGACCGAACTCTCTCTTTACTTCTTAGCTTTTTTTTGGCTTTTATCTTGGCTCTTGAATCTTGGTTCTAGAAAGACTGCATATCACACAGTCGCTTATAGTATCCATCGAGCTCGATCAGTTCATCGTGTTTACCTCGCTCAACAATTACGCCTTCGTTCATCACGCAGATTTCGTCGGCACGTTTGATGGTGGAGAGGCGGTGTGCAACCACCAGTGTGGTGCGGTTCAGCATCAGTTTTTCGAGAGCCTCCTGTACCATTTTTTCCGATTCGGTATCGAGCGCCGAAGTAGCTTCGTCGAGGATCAAAATCGGAGGATTTTTGAGTATGGCGCGGGCTATACTTACCCGTTGACGTTGCCCGCCCGAAAGCTTGCCACCACGGTCGCCGATAGTGGATTCGTAGCCATTCTCGGTTGCTATAATAAAATCATGTGCATTCGCAATTTTGGCTGCTTCCATTACCTGTTCCAGCGTGGCATTTTCCACCCCGAAGGCAATATTGTTGAAAAACGTATCGTTGAACAAAATGGCTTCCTGATTGACATTGCCCATTTGAGAACGAATATCGTGGGTTGTGTATTTCTTAATATTGACTCCATCCATCAGTATTTCACCTTTAACGGGATCGTAATAGCGTGGTAATAAATCGACCAGTGTCGACTTTCCGGAACCGGATTGTCCCACCAAAGCCACCGTTTTCCCTTTAGGAACAACGATATTGATATCTTTCAATACCCAATCGGTTTGGTATTTGAAACTCAAATTGCGGAATTCGATTTTGTCGTTGAAAGGATGAAGAGTTTGCGGATGTGCCGGTTCCTTAATGGTGTTTTCGCTCATCAGTATTTTGTCAACACGTTCCAATGAAGCCATTCCTTTTTGAATACTATAAGTGGCACGCGACAATTCTTTGGCAGGTGCAATAATGCTGTAAAAAATAATGATAAAGTAGATAAATTCTTCAGCTCCTATCGTACTGTTGTTTGCAACAATAAGCACACCGCCAAACCAAAGCAAAATGGCTATAACCATGGTGCCAAGAAACTCACTCACGGGATGAGCCAGATTATACCGGCGATTCAACCGGTTAAATGTACGTCGTAATTTCTCATTTAATACCGAAAAACGAGCTTCGAGTTTCCTTTCGGCATTAAAAGCTTTCACCACGCGTAAACCTCCAAGCGTTTCTTCAATTTGCGAAAGCAAT
>Ga0265297_10005994_pt1 | contig 17993 bp, 14 predicted proteins | sample Munlanlwell13791_FD_192502 | JGI IMG/M metagenome (GOLD analysis project Ga0265297, IMG submission 192502) | Leachate microbial communities from a municipal landfill in Southern Ontario, Canada - Leachate well 137-91 | ecosystem: Engineered > Solid waste > Landfill > Unclassified | place...
CGCTCAAGTCCGTTACGTGCAATGGTGCAGCGTTCGTGTTCATGGGTCATGTAAAAAGTGATTTTTTCTACCAGCTCTTGAGGTGTTGTAAAACATGTAATGCTTTCTCCTTCTGTGAAATACAGAGCTGCTTGCTCGTGAGTACGTTGCGTGAGTAAAAAGGCTCCACTTGCCGGAACTTCGAAAGTGCGCATGTTATGAGAATCCATATTTTGCTCACGTATAAAATTCAATACAATTTTTGAAGCCTGTATCGTAGCGACTACCGTGTCATTATACACCGCCTTGCCGCGAATGCATTTTTTTAATGTTGAATCACGGCATTGTTGCTGCCAATCGTTGCCCCAAATTGCTAGTGAATACTGTGGCACTGCACGGCAAAGGTGTGATAGCCATTCTTCGCGTGCTGGCTCCCAGGTGCCGATAAAACAAAGATCGGTGGTGTAATTGGATGGTACAGCTAAGGGCGCGGATGAAAATATTTTTTCATCATAGGCAAAGGGAAAATGGCAAACGTGGCTACATCCCGCTGCTTTAAGCTGAGGAATGAGGGCTGTTGCCCAGGATAAAAAACAATCACAGAGGGGAAATCGTTGCACGACGTGGGCGGTAGAATTTCCGTTCCACAAGGTAAAAGGGTTATCCGGATAAAAGTTAATGATTTTGCAGGCATGATGCTTCTTAATAGTTGTTAGTGTGGCTGCAGTAACATGTTCTGCTTTGAGTAAAAAAAGTATCGTTGGATGATGTTTGTGCACAGCCTGAATGAGTTTTTGATTGCAGATCTGTTGATTAAGGTGTGTTCCAATGGAGCCAAACAATAAAGTCCCTGGGACGAATGTTGTTCGATAATTGAATGGGATTACCGTATGTCCCATGCTTTCAAGTGCACTCACAAACGATTGTGCGTAGGTATAAATCGATGGATCGTTGTTAAAGGCGCCGACAAACAAAATTGTATGTGATGCTGTGCTCATGTGTTTGATCTTCCGAGGATTGTTGTATAGATGTCAAAGACGTGATCGCCGTAGGTCTCCCACGAAAAGTCTTGAATTCTGCGTTTACCGTGTAGTCCCATGTGTTGCGCCTGCTGCTGATTGGTAAAACACCAGGCAATTTTTTCTGCTAAATCATTGGCATTTGCTGGTTTGACCAGAAAGCCGTGTTTGGCATCGGTAATGAGGTCCGGTGCTGCGGTACTGGTTGTGCAGATGACAGGCAGTCCGCATGCCATTGCTTCGCCAATAACCATGCCAAAGCCATCTTCAAGAGAGGGCAACACAAATACTGATGACGCATAGTACAATTTTTTGAGTGTTGCGCGATCGGTAGGGCCAATAAATGTGACATTTGTGGCAATTGGTAGCTGGTGTGCAATGCGTACAAAGTCTTTTTGTTGTGCTCCGACGATACAAAGTTCAGTTTCATGTTCTGGTAACTTGAGCTGGTTCCAGGCCTTCAGAAGATACTGGATTCCCTTGCGTAACGTGACAAGCCCGACGAAAATAACGCGAAATTTTTTATCGCAATGAAGCTCTTGTGGCGGCTGAAGAAAATATTCTACGTCAATGCCGCAAGGAGTTTGTAGAAGTTTGTGGGCTGGAATGCCCTGATCAAGAAAGCTTTGGTGGGCGTATGATGAAAGTGTCATGATAAAATCGGACAGCAGATATTCTGCTTGCATTTTATCAATGGTTGCCGGGGCGATAGGCGCATACGAAATTCCCCAGCGTTGATATTCTTCGTGCAGAAGAAGTTGTTGTGCAACAATATGGCACGAACCTGATTCGATGATAATTTTTGCACCGGCTTTGCGTGCTGCATAAATAGAGTGATGCGCGTAATGCGCCCAGCCAACAAAAATATCAAAAGGTGACAGTGTGGGGATTCGGGCTGCAACGTAATGATCAAATAAATTATCTTTACATGTGTTGAAACGTGCTTTGTCTACAAATCGTCCCGCCTGACAAGCAACAAACAGATCATTCAGATGTTTGCACAATGGGGCAACCTGCACATAAGCAGGGGCAAGTGTTGCGGTATCTGCTTTGGTGTAATCAAACGTGAATAACTTACACAAGCTATTTTTGCGTATTAATTGCTGCGCGAGGTGATGGGCGTGAAAGCGTCCGCCGGCGGAGATAACGACATTCATATAACGTAACGTTTAAAGTAATCAATGGTAAAACGTAATCCGGTTTCTAAATCGATTTTTGGTTCCCAATTTAAAATTTTCTTTGCATACAAAATATCTGGTTTTCGCTGTAAAGGATCATCAGCTGGCAACGGGAGAAACGTGATAGGAAGCGTGGTGTTCAGGAGTGATAAAATTGTTTGTGCAAGCCCAAGGAGTGTGAATTCGGTTGGATTGCCAAGATTAACAGGGCCGGATACAGATGTGTCAGTGTGCATCATGGCGACGATGCCATCAATCAAATCGTCAACATAACAAAACGAACGTGTTTGGGTGCCATCGCCGTATAAAGTAAGAGGTTCTTGCCGTAATGCCTGCATAATCAAATTGCTGACTACGCGACCATCTACCGGATCCATATGGGGGCCGTAGGTATTAAAAATTCTGATGACTTTAATATCGGTATCAAACATGCGTTTGTGATCAAAAAAAATTGATTCTGCGCAGCGTTTGCCTTCATCGTAGCAAGCTCGTGGGCCGATGGGATTAACGTTGCCAAAGTAGGTTTCTGGTTGTGGGTGAACAAGCGGTTGCCCATACACTTCGCTAGTTGATGCTTGCAAGATGCGGGCTTTGTTTTTGCGTGCAAGCTCAAGCATGTTCAATGCCCCAAGGACGCTTGTTTTTGTAGTAAAAAGTGGATCTTTTTGATAATGAGGTGGCGATGCGGGACAGGCAAAATTAAAAATCCAATCAACGGTGAGATCGATTGGATTGACAACATCATGATTGATCAAATTAAAATTTGCGTTATTGGTAAGCTGCTGAAGGTTTGCCATTCTGCCGGTGTACAAGTTATCAAGGCATGTTACATGGTGTCCGAGAGTAAGAAGCTTGCTGCATAAATGACTGCCCAAAAATCCAGCGCCGCCAGTGACCAGAACTTTTTTTTGTAGTGACATGGTGTTGCCACGTTATAGCGCGCCAGAGCCATGGTGGTCGAAGAAAAATGCTTGTGCTCGTTGTTCTTCTTTGATTCTGGTTTCGATTCGTGCGCGTTCTTCCATGTAACGCAGGATCTGACACGCTTGGCAGTGATGAGCGTATGCTAGCATTAATGGCGAGACCCCTTGGTGATTATTTGTTAGTACGTTTGCTCCATGTGCTGCAAGCAACATAACAATCGGTAAACACTCTTCCTTATTGGTAATGGCATGGTGCATTGCTGTGTTTCCATTATAGTCATGATCATTGATGTAAAAACCACGTTCTGGATCTAAAAACCATGCGACAAGATTAATATTGCCTTCTGCTGCTGCACGCATAAGAACATTGCTTCCATTAACATCACGTGCATCGATGCGTGCGCGGTGTGTGATCAAAAATCCAATTATATTTCTAAAATCATGCGATGTTGCAATATGAATTGCAGCATCACCGCTGGCATTATGGACGTTGATGTCTACATCAGCAGCAAGAAGCATTTGGATTGCACTCAGTAAGTTGTATTCAACAGCAAAAAAGAACATTTGTTCACGTGTTGCCATTGGTAAGCGTTTAAGTGCAGAAACGTATTGGGGTGCTGACTCGTGGAGTCTATCAATGTGGTCGTCTGACAAAATAAATTGGGCTGCAAGGGTAATTTCTTCTGCGCGTATAGTGTTGTCGGCATCGCCTGCGACTTTTCCATTGCGTAAATTCATTGCCGAGCTGATTGAGATGACTGAAAGCAATGTGATGGTAATAAGCGTGGTACAAAGAGTTTTCATTAAGACGATCCTTTCTGTGAAAATTACAACGAGTAGTTTTTTTCTCATAGCGATCAATGTACCACAAAAATAGATAAAGCGCGTATCTTTAGCGCCCCGCATAACGTACTTCTTTTTGATAATAAAGGTAAACAGGCATTTACTTTTCATGAGGACACGGTAGCATGAAAAAACTATGCGAAGCGAGAGCTCATGAAGATCTATAATCTTTTGCGTTCGTTACTTACGACTCGTGACAAACAGTTTTTGTCCCTGCTTTTATTCCTTTCTATCATCATCTCTGTCATCGAAACGTTAAGTATATCTGCCATTATGGTTTTTATTTCAATAGCGACTAACCCAGAGCTTATTAATAAAAATCCGCACTATTTTCGTTTGTATACGCTTTTTAATGTTTCTTCACCAACGCACTTTATGATTATTATGGGGGGTCTGCTTATTGGTTTTTATCTGATTCGTGGAGCACTGAATGTTGTCCATATTTATGCCATGGCTCGTTTTGCTTATACGCGCTATCACTACTTTGCATCGCTTCTCTTTAATCGTTTCCTACGCTTTTCGTATGCCACGTTTGTCAATAAGAACTCGGCGTCGTTAAGTCAGGCAATTTTTTTACACTGTGGTGCGCTTGCGCATTTTATGTTTGCGTTGCTTTCGTTTTTTTCAGAAGCGTTTGTTGTACTGTGCATTTATGCAATGTTGTTTGTTGTGAATTGGAAAATGACCTTAGTGCTGACAATCTTTTTGAGTGGTATGGGCTTTTTGATCATAAAATTGTTCTCACGGAGTATCGCGCGAGCTGGCAGAGATACGCATAATTCATCACTTGAGAGCACTAAAATTTTTAATGAATCATTTGGTAATTTTAAGCTTATTAAACTGAATAATGCCGAACCGGCAACTGTTGATCGTTTTTCATTTGCTACCAACCAACAGTCGTTAGCGCAAATTATGTATACAACATTGCAAAATTCACCGCGTTTCATTCTTGAAACGGTCGGCTTTGTGCTTTTGTTGAGCATTATGGTGTATGTTTTGTATTGGTACCATGATGCTGATTTTTTGATCCCTCTGCTTTCGATGTATGCATTGGCATTTTATCGCTTGTTGCCATCAATGAATAAAATTTTGTCTTGCGCGCATCAGATAACCTATCATCGCCATTCGCTGCAAAGTATTTATGATTTCTTACACAACCCCGTTGAGCAGACGTGTACGCAATCACTGAAATTTAGCGCAAAAATTTCATTGCACAATGTTACGTTTGGTTATGCTCTAGATAAGCCAATTTTGCAGAATGTGACGTTGACTATTGAACGTGGCCAACGGGTGGCTTTTGTGGGTGCCAGTGGTTCTGGTAAAAGTACCTTGGTTGATTTAATTATGGGATTGTACCAAGACTATCAAGGCCAGGTTTGTATTGACGACACCGAGCTATGCACGACAAATTGCCGTGCATGGCGAGAAAAGATCGGCTACATTCCGCAATCAATTTATTTGTTTGACGGTACCGTTGGCGATAATGTTGTCTTTGGCCGTGTGCCTGATACCAATGCCATAGTTGCAGCGCTACTCAAAGCGCATGTATACGATTTTTTGCTTACCCAACAAGGGCTTGAGACGCGGGTGGGCGAGGGCGGTGTTAAGTTGAGCGGTGGACAGAAACAGCGAATTGCTATTGCCCGTGCGCTTTATGCAAATCCTGAATTGTTGGTGCTTGATGAAGCAACCTCAGCGCTGGACCAGGATATTGAAGCGAGTATTATGAACGAGATTTATCAAATTTCTCGCGATGTTACGCTCATCATTATTGCTCATCGGCCAAGTACGATAGCACGATGTGATACGGTATATAAAATTGAAAATGGATTTGTTGAACGTGTTTCACCTGATGTTCAGATAGCAGAAGGAGTAGCGATGCATCATCTCTGATGTGGCGGAAAAAGTTATGAGGAGAAGTAATGTGTAATGATTTTGAATTGTTTTTTGGCGTAGTCCCAGACAATGAACAGTGGTTTATGAAGTAAAACCATGGGGGGGATTTCAATTAATTCGCTGTCTTTTTTCTCTTTTGTTTTTGTTTCAAACCAACATTTATTTATGTTTCGTGATTGGCATAAAATGCCAGTAGCATCAGGAATAAAATCAATATAATTGTCATCAAGCCAACCAGTGCGGGGAAAGAGGTTTGCATCACACTGAAAAACTAGTTTCGTGTCATCGTTGCATAACAAGCGCACTGCTTGCGCTGATCCTGTTTGGAACCATTGTGGGGGTAGTGCAATAAAGCACACATTCCTGTTTGCTATTTCAGGTTGCGTGGCAAGGTGCCGAAATGCTGTTGTAATCGTGTTAAGTGCAGCTTCGCGCTGCGCAAGATGATAATGCAGAAAATAGGCATTCCAACTTACTAAACAGGTAAATGCTGCAGTTGCACCGATGCGTATGTTCTTTGAAAATGAACATGGCAACGAAATAAGTGCAATGACAACAAATAGAATGATCCATGGCAGTGCCAAATACAGGTAGCGTGGCTGATAGTGCATGAGAATTGCTGGCCAACTGACAAGGGGAATGCTGAACAAGCAGAATACAAGAAGTTTCTTCCGTGTGCTCATGAAAAAAAGTATTGCAAGAAGTGTGAGCACGCTACCAAGAATTACGGCGTTGATGGCTTGATGGCCGTTTGGCTGCCATGAAAGTCCGAGCAAATCAACGGCATAGGTGACAAAATCATAAAAGCGTGTTGAAAATCGAGCGACAATTGATGACAGCGTTGGCTCGAACGTTAACGTTCCCGTGTCTGCGGTGAGCGGGAAATAGTGCACGCGTATGACGACATACCCAAGCATGATCAACCAAAATCCTGCACTGATACGCAGGTACTGTGGCAACCGCTTAAACAATGATTCATTGGTATCAGTAGTTGTTTGGTAATACATATGCAGCGCTACAAGCAGCCAGACTGGAAAAAAGATGCTTTGCTCTTTTAAAAACATGTTACAGGCATAGAGAATGCATGCCAGTAGGTAAAACATAAAATTTTGTGTTTTTAGGTAGCGGAGTACAGCGAATATGATCAGGAAAAACGTAAACAGCTCTGTAAAATACATTTGGGCGCTTGTCCATCCAAGCCAGTTCCACAGACTAGGCTGGAAGCCAAAAAATGCGGCGCTGCATGTTGCCAGCGTGATTGGCGCGATACGCGAGAGCAGAAGAAAAAAACATACGGTGTTGAGCGCGTGCAGTCCGACGCTTACCAAAAAATAACCGTATGGATTAGTGCCAAAGAGGTAGTATTGAAGGCTGTGGTGTAGAAAATACAACGGGCGGTAAAGGCCCTGGAAAAATGCTTGCTTGACCGGTTGTACATTGCTTGGCAAAAAAAATGCTTCGCAATTTCCTTCGGTAAAGAACTTCAAAATATTGCTCCAACTTTTGATAATTGCATGATGAATAGTTGCCCAATCATCAGTTTTAAAACCCCACTGCGTGAATGGTAAACCCAAGATGCAGAACACAAGAAGGAAAAGAAGAATGCTTAAAAAGAGCTTTTGACGGGATCTGATGATGCGGTACATGCACAATCCTTGGAGTAGGAAATTTTGTTCATAATGATTTCTGCAATGTGTTGTGGGGTGAGGCCCAGTTGCTCTTTGAGCGCTGTACGAGAGCCTGCGTACGCAGGGTAACAATCGTTGACGCCAAATGCATGAAAGACACTATGCGTTGCACTGGTTTCACATAATAGCCGTGCGACGGCGTCGCCAAGTCCGCCAATACATGAATGTTCTTCAATGGTGAAAATGGCTGAGTGCCTACGATTGGCAAAAAATTCGTGATCAAGCGGTTTGATGGTTGGCATGCTGACAAGCCCGATATCAATATTCTCTTTTTTCAAAAGTGTATTAACTTGCATTGCTAGATCAAGGGCATTGCCGGAGGCGACAAGGTATTGGTCTTTATGCGGAATAATCTCGCACGCTTTGCCGAGCGTCATTTTTGTACCAGACTGGTATGTTACCAATTCTTCGTTGGCTGCAAGGCGAAGATACGCTGGCCCGGTGAGCGCATTGATTTGTGGAACGAGTTGTTCTGTTTCGTATTTGCTTCCGGGACTGACGACGGTCATGTGTGGCAAAGCACGCATGATGGCCACATCTTCAAGTGCATGGTGTGTGACACCCATGGGGCCATAGCTAAAGCCGCCACCAACACCGACAAGTTTGACAGGAAGTTTTTGATAGCACAGGTCGTTGCGAATTTGTTCAAAGCAGCGCATGGTCACAAACGGAACGATTGAATACACATAAACATTTTTGCCCGCCATGGCCAAGCCAGCTGCGACACCAATCATATTTTGTTCGGCAATGCCAGCATTGATAAAGCGTTGTGGATAAGTTTGTTGAAACGGCTCTGCGACAGAAAAACCAACATCGCCGACAATCAAATAGAGCATTGGGTCGTTGGCTGCTAATTGCATGAGTGATGTGAAAAACGTATTTCTCATGATGCCGATACCTCCTGATGAGCCTGTGCAGATTGTTCTGGCGTCAATGATTTGTAATGCCATTCAAGTTTATCTTCGATGAATGACAACCCTTTACCCTTGATGGTTTTGGCAATAATGACATGTGGTTTTGTGCTTGTGCAGCCGCTGATTGTCGCAATAAGTTTTGCGTAATCATGTCCATCGACAGTTGTTGTGGTGCAGCCGAATGCAGTAAATTTTTCGTGGAGCGATCCTGTGGCAATGGTGTCGGTGCGTCCAAAGCCCTGGAGGTTATTGTTGTCGACGATCACAACCAGATTATTTAATCCGAAGCGTGCAGCCATGGTTAGCGCTTCCCAGATTGAACCTTCTTGGCATTCGCCATCACCGACAATGACATAGACACGGGAAGGGCGGTTATCGTGCTTGGCTGCCAGTGCCAAGCCTACGCCCATTGACAGGCCGTGGCCCAGTGAGCCTGTGCTTGCTTCAATGCCATGGGCACAATTTCTTGTTGGATGGCCGGCTAAAAATCCGCGGTGAAAATCTTTGAGCATTGTGTGCTCGATTAATCCTACCGATGCTAAAACCGCGTAGAGGCCAGAGGCCGCGTGTCCTTTGCTCAAAATAAAATAATCTCGATCGGGTGATTGCTGTTTGATTTTTTCGACATCTAAGATGTAGTGATACAGAACAACAAGAATATCGATGACCGAAAAACTGCAGCCGATGTGTGAACTTTTTGCCTGTGTGAGCATGTCAATTACCGAACTGCGGCATTCCCGCGCGATAGTTGCCAAATGTTTACCTGTTGCAGGTGGTGGTTGGTGTTGTGTGGTGGGGCTTAGGTTCATGGAAAGCTCCTTGTTCTGGGTACCAAGTAAGATTGTTTTCAAACCAACTGAGTGATGCACGCAGGCCATCGTGCAATGAATAGCATGGCTTCCACCCAAGAACGGTGGTGGCTTGTGTAATGTCGGCCTGCCATACCGTTGGCTCCCATGGGCGCGGCGTGCTTTGTCCCCAATTGACGACGAGTGTTTGTGACCATGATGCTTGTACGGTGGCTATGACATCGCCGATAGTTGATTGAATGCCGGTGCCGCCGTTAAAAATGTAGCAGCCGTGTGGCTTTTGCAGTGCAACGGCACAGAACAAGCTGACCATGTCTTTAACGTAAATAAAGTCGCGTACACAATGTGGTGAGGAAAGATTAATTGGGGTGTTGCGCAATGTGTTGACGACGATGGTTGGAACAAGCCGTGTTGGCATCTCATAATCGCCGTACACAGCAAACGGTCTGATCGTGTAGATTGGTAGCTTGTTGAACAGCGCTTCTTTCAGGCAATAATTAGTTGCAGCAGCCTTGGCAACCGCGTAGTCGCTTATCGGTTCAAGCATCATATCTTCGCGCATTGCGGTTTGTTTCATGCCGTATTCAGATGAGCTTCCGGTGTTGATGAAACACGAAAACCCAACCTCCTTGCAGGCGTTCAGCAAATTGACGGTGCCGTCAAAATTGACGCGACAGACTGTTTTCTGGTCGCTTTGCTGTGGCATGCCGCCATACGATGCAAGGTGAAAAATAAGCTGTGGTGTAATTGCCGTGACCAATGTGTTCACGGCGTCAAAATCTGCCAGATCAATTTCATGAACAATGATCGAATCAAGAAGATTTTGTAAGCGCCACAGATTGGTGTTGGGTGCAACAAGAATGTGAACAGATCCCCATTCATTGCGCACCAGTTCGTCAACTAGATTTGCACCAATAAACCCCGCCCCGCCGGTAACAAGAATTGTTTGATTGTGCATGATTACTACTCTCCGTAAAAACTTTTTAGAAAAAAAAGATAGCACTAAATGGTGGTGAGCGCTATGGGAATATTTATTTGATATCTACTAATGGAAAAGGTCTTTACTAGTCTGCTATGTTTTTTGAACACAAATAGAGCTGCCGGGATTTTTGTGTTGGATCGTCATCAGAGCTTGTGTTGAGCAGTGTGACCGTTGCATATTTCTTCTTAAGGTATCGGTATTGTTGTTTGCGTTGTCGTTCATAACCATTCGATTCAAAGAGCAGATGCGTTGAGATTTGGTGGGCAAAATTGATGACCGAACGCCAGTTTGTGAGCCAAACACACATCGAAAGCAGAAAACAAATATCAACCGTTTCAGTTTTGATAAAGTTTTTTATGACTTTGAGCGGCTCTTTATCAAGATCAAAAACATAAAAATCAAGGTTGGATACTTGAAAGTGCGATCGAAGGCGGTTTGATAAATTGATGAGTTGAACATCATAATCAACGCCGACACCGTGTTTAATGGTATCTTTGAGCGCAAAAAGCATGCCACCCATGTTGCAGCCGAGGTCAAGTACCGTTTTATTCTTAAAATCAAACGGTACACGGCTGAGTCGCTTGACTGTGTCCCGTTGTCCCTGAAAGTAATGGTCATCGATATTGATTGAATGATAGCCACCTATGACAGCGTGTGCGTTGTAAGTGCTATCCGAAGATTGTTTTGCGTAATTGATAAGTTCAGCAATTTTATTTGCCTCTTGTGAGTTAATTTGTCGTAGGGAACCAACGTCGAGCGCACATGGTAACAGACTGAAACACCACACTAGATTTGATTTGTGTAATGAAAACATTTGGTTAATCCCTTGTTAAAAGTTTGCATTCTGACTTATTTGTGAAAAGGCTATGGCTGCTTGTGCATATTCTGGTGGCACAAGAGTTGGATTGTTCCTGATTGTTATCATCTTTTTATACACTTTTGGCAGTATTTTCAAAAGTGTTTGGGCGACGCCTGCAAATGTTTCTGGCTCCACGCGTGCTGAGCATATGTGTCCGTGGCGAATGTGCGATTTTTTACTTTCGCTTAATGTACAATGATCATTGATTGCCTTGTCAGGCAACTTCCAATAAGCGTCAAGAATACGAATAGAAATTGCTTTGTAATCATAGCTCATGGCGAAGGCAACGCGCATGGTAGCGTCGTAATTCTTTCCTGCGACGGTGATTGGTTGAGATGATTCCAGTGATTCTATAATGAAAAAGTTATTTCGACGACCTGCCCAGTAACGAAATTCTTGTCGCTCGTGCTTTTCTACATGCATTTCTGGATCCAAAATAGTTTTAAGTGTTTGCTCGAGGTCATTTTTTGAGACAAAAATAAGTCCGCGCCCTTTGAAGGCGTTGGTTGGCTTAATGATATAATGTTCGCTTTTTAGTTCATCAATAATTTTTTTAGCCATACCAGGCACATAGGAGCGGGAAATGATTTTGCATTTCGGACGGTATGCTTGAAGCTCTGTATCATCCATAAAGAGTAGATGGGTGAATAATTTGCTTAGTACAAATTGCCGGGTGGCGTCGTCGAGAATCAGGTGATCGGGGCATTTTTCTTTGATGTGATTGTAGTTTTTAAACAGTAGGTATGAATGGTTAGAAATGAAAAGGCCCTTGCATTCAGCCAGGCTCAGGATGGATTGAGTCTCGCTACGTGTATGTTTTTTACAGGGTGGTAATTGTTTTTTGTATTGCTTAAAAAAATCTTTAAATGTTGGGCAGATAAGGCTTCTGTAGTTATAAATTGAATATAATGATTTTGAATGTAAAAGATGATGATCAAGTGGATTGCCGTGCATAAAAATAAGAGGAATTTTGAGTGTTCTTAAATAATCCCACAAGTGCTTCCAAATTTTTCCTGCACCATACAGTCGTTGGTGCCCGTAAAAGCCTGATACAGCCCCCTGCCCGAATTCACATATTTTCAGGTGTGGCTTGTTGTATTTCAAATCAACGATGCAAAATGAAACATCTGGTGGGTATGCCGGAGCGTCGGCTGGTAGAGGTATTGTTACCTCAAACTGATTCTTTGTATAGGTATTTGCTGTATTGAAACAACTTAAACAAACTGCTGAAAAAAGTACGATATTTTTCATGATTAAAATCCCCTTTCCTTTTTAAAATTATAGAGGATGTTATGTTTGAATTATATAATTTTTTTAAAAACGTGATAGCTAGCAATACAATACGGGAGAAGGAAAGTAGTTATGAAGAAAATTATATTTCTGATGGGCTTAATGTTGCAGTGGCGGGTCCTTATCAATGCTACTGCAATCTGGGATAATTCAATAGCATATCTTGTTGGGAATGCGTATACACTGTGCGATCCAAGTGATTTGATAACGCCACGACGGTTTGATTTGATGGCAAAATATATTTATGCGCAAGCCAGGGAGTGGGACGTGCAGTGTTTATGGCCGTTGGAGTTATATCGCGAACATATTAAAGTATGGGTTAATTTTCATACGGTTCCCAAGGATGGTAATAAAAAAACATTCGAGGATTTCCTTTATGCCTTTCATAAAACACTTGATTCCATTAAATACAACGGATTTGATTATCGTGTTTCGATTGTACCTATCGGCGATGGTGATATTTTAAATGGTGCACATCGGTTGATTGCCTGCCTCTTGTACAAGCATAAAATTGCCGGGGCGGTGGTAAGTAAACAAAGAGCACGAGCAACGGCTGACTTTTTTAAAAATCGACGTAAGCATGTAAAAACTGGATTGGGTGCGGCCTATTTGGATGCAATGGCGTTGCAATATGCACAGCTTAAAAACAACTTATTTATGGTGATATTGCCGTCTCAATCCAATGAAAAAGTTTTTGTACATTGGCTTTCAGTATTCGCTAATTATGGCGATCTCGTATACCGGAAAAAAGTTACTTTGACGACAGAAGGGATTAAAAATGTGCGGTTCCTTTTGGAGCAGCATGATGTGTTATATGGATCTGCATTTACTGTCAGACCTCTTGGCTATGAGGTTTTATTGATGGAATACAAGAAAAATATGCGCAAAAAAGCTTCGCAACGTTTTGCTGCAAAAGATTTGAAACAAGCTGGAATCATTGCTCATCCGTCGGCACCGCTTTCCTGTGCGCAAACATTTTTTAATGCCAATGGCCTTGTATTGATTAACACGATCAATAATTCTGTGTTCAAAGAATCTTTCTCGATGCTTGATCTGTGTAAAAAGTTTGTGAATCAACAGCAACTTAATCCTGAGTTTTTTTGTCTCGTTGGCGATTCGGTAAAAGCGTTGTTACGTGGAGAGGCTTGCTCACAATTTGCGTTTATTTCCCATGGTTCAAGCGAGCTGTTAGGGCAGTCTTGTACTTCTTTTATCAATAAAAACACAGAGCTAGCGTATCAGCATGAAGCTGATCGTGATGAAATTATTTTTAACCCGGCAAAACATTTTTACTATAACGGCATAAAATGTGCTGTTGCTAATATATGAGGTGGTGTATGAAAAAAATAGGTGTGATGACATTGGTTATAGCGTTATTGAACGTGACCTGTTGTATTGTGCAGGCAAAAATTGCCTATATTCGTCCCGATGTGCTTACTACTGTTGCGCCGTTGATTCAGGATGAAATGCAAGCGCTTGGGTTGCAGGCAGCCTGGCCGCGCGAGCTCTATCAAAAAGTAATGACCGAAGAAGCTTTTACGAGCCAAGCCCATGCGGATGCATTAGCGCTCCGCTATTGCCAGGCTCATGATGATACGATGATTATTTTAATTTGTTCGCATGAGACAGTGGTTTCTGCAGAGATATTTAGCATGATGGCAGGAGAAAATAGCACCGTTGTCTATGTTAAAAATATACCGCTTTCTTGCGTTGGATGGTGTAATCTACACAGTTTTTTTGATTGTCAGTGGTATGGTAGTAACTTTGATGGTGCAAAAAATCTGACGTTACATGTTGGTCTGTTACGGTATCCATCAGACAAATCTGATGCAGTACTTGCTGAAAAAAGTGGTCAGGCAAAAAGTTGTGCCATTACGTTTGTTACGGTGCCGGAAAAAGTTCTTTTGTTGGCTCAGACATGCTTTAACAACAATAGCCTGCATTTTTTGCAGTATGCACGTCAGGCGCAGTTCAGGCAGTTTAATGACTTGATCGTGAAATTTAAAAAGTTTCTGCATGCGGGCGCTATGAATCCTGATTGTTTTTGCATTGACACGAGCGCCGTCCTTGCGGCCTACGGCATTCGCGATTGCCGTGATTTTGATTTTATTCATCATGGGTATGATTATTTACAGGTGCAATGTCCAAATGGGAGTGAATTAAACAGCCATAATGGCGGCTCTCTTAGGTATCATTCTATAAGCAAAGATGAACTAATTTTTAATCCTTCGTATCATTTTTCTTATCAGGGCATCAAATTTACTGCTTTGCATGAGGTGATGGCGATGAAGAAAAAACGCAATTCAAAAAAAGATCGGAATGACATCAAGCTTGTGGATGAATTTTTTAAAAAAAATTATGGTAAGCCATTTAGTGTTGGTATGCATACTCATATAATTCAATAAAACGCTCAATGGTTGCTGCGCTTGAGAAATTAGTTTTGATGTAGTTATAGGCATTTTCGCCAAGCTGTCGAGCCCAGGCCTCGTTATCCAGTAAGCATTTAATTTTATCTGCCAAATCTCTGGCGTCTCTGTTTTTAAACAAAAGTCCGGTTTGTTTATCAAGAACAATGAAATTAGCTCCACATGTTTCTGTTGCAAAAATAACAGGTCTTTTCATAAGGCCTGCTTCGAGGAGGCAAACGCCAAATGATTCATCCCAACTTGATAAAACTTTAATTTGTGAGTAATGCAATAATTCGGGAATCTGCTTGACGTACCCCAGGAAGTGAACATAGTTAACCAATTTCAATGTGTCGCATGCTGATACAAGTTGCCTTTTAAAGGGGCCTTCGCCTGCAAGCATTAAATGGACTGGCGTGCGATATTCATAGACCAAGGTATGCATTGCTTGCAACAAACAAAGGTGGTTTTTGTTATCAAATAGATTTGCGATCATGCAGATAATTGGAGTGCATCCGAGTGTTAGGTTAAAATTCTTTTTAAAAAATTCCTGAGCGGAAAGCAGGGGTGGTACAAATGAATCAAATTTAGTTTCGTCAAAGCAGGGAGGGGTGAGCCAGACGGGGGCATTTTTTAGTTTTTTGTAATGAGCCTGCATAATTTGATCACAGATACGTTTTGCAACACAGCTGAGATAATCGAAATTTTTGAATACCATCGGTTTTGGTATGGAGGGGCCATGATGAGTAAAAATGGTTTTTACATGAGGAAACTTTGCTTTAATTGTATGGGTGACTTTTGCTGCTGTTGATGGCCAATTAACGTGAATAATATCGATATGTTGATTAGTACAAATCTGAGTAAGATTTTTTAGAAGGCTCTTATCAAACGGCTCTTTAGATGATTTTTTCATGGTGAAATGACTCCATCCGCGAGAGGTAAATTCCTTGTCTATACGAGATTGATCTAAAAGTAGCGCCGATACATCGTATCCACGGTTCTTGAGGCCGCCGTAAAGATTGGCGACATGTTGTGCAATGCCACCCCAGGTTGGTGCCGCATGTACCAGGAGAATTGATGGGCGAGTATGTGCCAAGTGATTATTTGATTGGTTGCCTGAAAGTGTTATTAGTGAAAATAAAAGTAGGCTACTGAAAGTAATCGCGCAATATATTTTTTTCATATGATGCCCTTTAGTGCTGGTATATGCGTTGGTACAATTGTACAAAGCGCTCCACTGTTGCTGCGCTTGAATAATTGGTTTTAATGTGATGATAGGCATTTTCTCCAAGCTGTCGAGCCCAGGCCTTGTTATCCAGCAAGCGTTTAATTTTTTTTGCCAGGTCTTTGGCATCGTTGTTTTTAAACAACAATCCAGTTTTTTCATCCAACACAATAGAGTTTGCGCCTCCTGTTTCAGTTGCTAATACAACAGGTCTTTTCATGAGGCCTGCTTCAAGGAGACAAACGCCAAATGATTCGTGTCGGCTTGATAAAACTTTGAGCTGTGAGTAGTACAGGAGTTCGGGGATTGTTTTAACGTATCCCAAAAAATGAACGTACGGCTGCAATTTCATTTTATTGCGCGCTGTTTCTAGCTTTTTTCGCAAACTCCCTTCGCCGGCAAGCATTAAGTATGTAGGCATGTTATATTCGTGGACAAGGATCTGTAGTGCGCGCAGCATGCAAAGGTGATTTTTACAAGCAGAAAGATTGGCTACCATACATATAATGGGATATGGCTTAAGCGTTAGATTAAAATTGTTCTTAAAAAATTCTTGAGCAGATTCTTGTGGGGGCACAAATGAATCAAATTTTGTTTCATTAAAGCAGGGGGGTGTTAGTAACGCTTGGGCATTGTGCAAATGGTGAGCGTATCGCTGATTGACTTGTTCTTGCACATAGTGCGAAACGCAGCTGAAATAATCACAACTTTTAATAGTGGCAGGCTTGGGGATGAATGGCCCATGATGAGTAAAAATTGTTGTGATATGCGGAAATAATAGTTTGATTTCTTTAGCTGCAGAAGCTGCTTTTGCAGGCCAATTAAAATGAATGATGTCAATGTGACGTTCAGTGCAAATCTGTGTAAGTGTTGCAATAAGTTGGTATGTGTAAGAGGAGCCAGCTTTTTTCTTGAATGTATAGTGATCCCACCCGTGTGATACAAATTCTTTTTGTGCTCGTGATCGCTCTGAAAGCAGTGCCGTTACATCGTATGATTTTTCTTTGAGCGTATTATAAAGCTTGGTGATGTGTTGCGAGATTCCTCCCCATGATGGTGCGATATGTACCAAAAGAATCGATGGATGTTGTTTGTTTGATTGGGGTAGCTTCTGTGGTTTAAGTGAGGTGATGACTAAACAGCTAATAATGATGATAATGTGAAAGATCTGCTTCATACGATGCTCCTTGGTATTTGATGAGAATATTCTCTTCTCTTTGTTAGCATGATATCTTTTGAAAAAGATGAACGCAAAGGATAAAGAAATTGGAGTAAAGGGTTAGGATGAAAATACGTAGCATGCTACTGTGGGGGATTTGTTTATTGGACATTAGTGCTTTGGCTGGTAAACAACTGGTTTGTAACGACGAAGAAGCGCTTGCTTATTGTGCATCGCACAACAACGCATATATTTCGATTTTATATCCACGCAAACAACACAATAAGGCGGCAGGAATCAGAACAATTTTCAAAGAATTTGGTTCAATTATTTATGAAAAAAATATTGTTTTGTTTGATCATGGGCCGTTAAATTTGGTTCGCATTGCCTATCAAACGCAATCATGGATTGGAGATTATTCTAACAATTTTGCCCATGCTCGTCTTAGTGTGAAACGACGGTTTAGAGTGGTAAACAAAGACGGAAGTTACACGGTAAAAGTTGTGTTGTTTTTGTGCACAAATTTGGAGCGTGTTCGTCAATGCAAAAAAAAGCTTCGTGCATTGATAGGTCAAGGTTCACATGCAATTCACATAAATGACACTCACGAAGAAACGATGACATTGGCGCAGACCGTTTTTAACAATAATAGTGTGATGTTCCTTAATTGTATTGATGCATCCACATATAAAGATATCGATGCATACATCAATGCTTTAAAACAGTTTTTGGCTGAGCATCACTATGATCCAGAACACGTTTGTGTTGTTGGTGATTTTGTCAAAACAATGTTTGGACAAGGGGCGCCTCAACAACTTATGTTT
>Ga0265297_10005995_pt1 | contig 17991 bp, 21 predicted proteins | sample Munlanlwell13791_FD_192502 | JGI IMG/M metagenome (GOLD analysis project Ga0265297, IMG submission 192502) | Leachate microbial communities from a municipal landfill in Southern Ontario, Canada - Leachate well 137-91 | ecosystem: Engineered > Solid waste > Landfill > Unclassified | place...
CGTTCTACAGCATTATTACCTATACCGACCATGTGCAGAAGATATACCATCCGATGGGAGGGATGTACAGGATACCTTTGGCTTTGGAGGGCCTGGCGGCTAAATCAGGCGCGAGGTTTCATTACAGCCGCGAGGTAAAAAATATAACGCCCCGCGATAACGGCATGACGCTTGATTTCGGTGATGGCGAATTGGGATTCGAGAAGGTAGTGGTAAACGCGGACTATCCGTATGCCCAGACTGCGCTTCTGGGCAGGCGCATCCCGGACTACCAGTATTCCTGTTCGGTGTATTTGTTGTATCTGGGGCTAAAGCGCAGGGTGGAAGCCCTGGCGCATCACAACCTTTTCTTTTCATCGGATTTAAAAAATAACCTCAAGCAGATATTCCGTGACAAGGTTGAGCCGGAAGACCCTTCTTTCTATGTCCATGTCCCTACGGTTACCGATCCTTCGCTTGCCCCGGAAGGCAAAAGTATATTCTATATCCTGGTGCCGGTATCAAATCTTAAAGGCAACAGGGATGATATCTTGCAATACGAATCGAGATTAAGAAAAACCGTGTTTGAGAAAATTAACCGTGTAGCGGGGGTAAAGCTGGAGGATTTGATTGAGGTTGAACACCGTTTCTACCCGCAGGATTTTATCGGGCGCTACAATATCAAATACGGCGCTACCTTTAGCCTCGCCCATAACCTTACGCAGAGCGCATTTTTGAGGCCGGCCAATTTTGACGGCAAAATCAAGGGGCTTTATTACGTGGGCGCAAGCACGCAGCCCGGAGGCGGCCTGCCGGTAGTTATCGCCGGCTCAAGGATTGTTGCGGATTTAATCTCTTAAGATAACCTACTATTTCCTTGATACGCCAGTCCGGGGTAGATGCCCCGGCGGTCACTCCCGCCGTTTTAGCATCCTTAAACCAGCGCAGCTTGATTTCTTTCCTGGAGTTTACCCAGAAGCTCCTGGGGTTCTGGGATTTTGATATCTCGTAGAGGCGCCTGGTATTGGCGCTGCTGGCAGAGCCTATGATAATCATTACGTCGTTTCCAGAGGGCATCTTTTTTATCTCTTGTTGTTTGACGGTGGTCGGCCGGCAGATAGTGTTAAAAAACTTTAATTCCCCGGTTAGTTTTTTTAAGGGCTTCATGATACGATCTACATTCTCTATATTTTGAGTTGACTGTACTACCACCGCAATCTTTTTCAATTTCTTTATTATGGATGCCGGTATCCCTTTGGGGTTATCGATAACCAGGGCAGGGGTCTTGAGCTGTCCCGTAATTCCGCGCACCTCGTCGTGTTTTTTGTCCCCTATGATTATTATGCGGTAGCCTTTTTTCTCCATATCCTTGGCGATCCTGTGTATTTCTTTGACCATCGGACAGGTGGCGTCGACGATCTCGTAGCCTAGCGCTCTGGCCTTCTGGATTACGGTAGCGGAGGTGCCGTGTGCGCGGATAAGCAGAATCCTGCCTTTACCCTTGATTAAACGGGAGGTCTTAATGATTCCTTTTTTTCTGACCTGGCGCGAGACATCTTCGTTATGCACGATATCGCCAAGCATGAAAACCTTCTTGTTGCCCTTTGCGGTTTCGGCGGCGATTTCAATGGCGCGTTTTACGCCGAAACAGAATCCCGATGATTTTGCCAGGTTTATCTTCATGGCGATCAGCTCTTCATTGCCAACGCAGATATTATCAATATTTTCTTAAGCCTTCCGGCCGAGGCGCGGCGCGAAAATACATCGTAACCGTTTTTTTCTATCGCCTCAAGGATAGCGGAGTAAAATTCTTTTATGGCAGATGCAGTCAAGCGGCACCTCCTGTCAGTAATCATGGAGATGCCGGCTTCTGAGCCGCGGTAATATTGCCTGGCGCGTTCTATCTGGAATTTAAACAGCGCTTTAAGGTTAGGGCTCAGGCGCCCGGAAGCGATATCCGTTTCGTTGACTCCGTGGCTGGATAGTTCATCCTGCGGCAGATAAATCCTCCCGCGCCGGTAATCCTCGCCGATATCCCTTAGGATATTTGTAAGCTGCATTGCTATGCCCAGCGATACGGCATGTTTTTCCGCCAGAGGGTCCTGGAGCCCGAATACCCTCGATACCGTCAGCCCTATTACCCCGGCAACCTTGTAGCAGTATTCATGAAGTTCCTGGAAATTCTGGTAGCGGTTTTTGGAGAGATCCAGATACATTCCAGAGATAAGTTCCTCAAAATATTTTTTCGGGACAGCATATCTCTCGATGGTTTCCTTGAAACTTAAAAGCAGGCTGTCGCTTAAGTCATCTTCGGCATAGGCAAGGTCAATTTTTTCTTTGAGTCTTTCCAGCGTATGGACGCGTCCCGGTTCAGCGCTGGAGTCTACTGCTTCGTCGCTTAGCCTGCAGATAGCGTAGATACAGAAGAGAGCGTATTTTTTGTCTGGCGGCAGGAAGCGCGAGGAGAAATAAAACGACCTTGCGTATTGCCTGGTTATTCTGGAAGCTATACGGTATCCTTCGTTAATAGAAGCGCGCATGCTTAATATTTTACCCTGAACCCTCCTTAAATCCAAGTTAAATATATTAGAAAGGTTTTCCCGAACAGTTAGGAAAGTGTTTCCCCTCCAATGGGGAAACTGTTTTTAGCTTTGGGTTGAAAAGTGTTTCTTGAAAAGAGGGGGGAAGGGTTATAGAATATAGGCATGATGTCAAAGTATATGGCGGCGCTTGTGCTTTCCGGGTTTTTACCGTTTGTCTTGAGTTTCTGGCCGCCCCTTCGGTTCTGGAGCCATTGGCGGGCACTGGCCTATTCAATCGGTATTACCCTGGTTATCTACGGCAGTTGGGATGTATTTGCCGCATGGCGCGGGCATTGGTATTTTAACCCTGAGGGGGTTTGGAGATTTAGGCTTTTCGGCTTGCCGCTGGAGGAGGTGTTGTTTTTTATCGTGATACCATTTTGCGCTATTTTTACGTGGGAGGCCATAAATTACCTTAAAGGCAGAGTAACCAAATGAAGGAATACACTATCCTGGCCGTTATCTCTGTTATTACCACTGTTATACTTGACAGGACGAGCAAGGTCGGCGTATTAAAGAAGAGGGTGTTTTATCTGTTTCTGGCAGTAATTCTCTTTTTTAAATTGCTGGTAAACGGGTATCTTACTGCCAGTCCGATCGTAATATATGATTCGGATTTCTTTATGGGTTTGCGCATTACAACCATCCCGCTGGAGGATTTCTTCTTTGGTTTTAGCATGGTAGCCACGAGCATTATTTTCTGGGAATATTTTAAGAGGAGAGAAGCGTGAAGGCGGTATCGGCGTTAGTTTCGGTTTTAATTCTTGCGGCATGGATTAATGTCTCTTATGCCATGGATTGGAAAAAGCTCCACGAGACAGCTGATAAGACCATGCCCTCCGATGCCTTTATGAGGGTGCAGGCCAACCCTACCTCGGTAAAGGACCTCTATATACTGGGGTTGATTTATTTGAATCAGCATAAAGATGACCAGTCCAGGAATATGTTTTCGGAAATCCTCAAGATGGAACCGAATCTACTAGAGGCCAGATGGGGGATAGCCGAAGTGCTCAGGAGAGAGCATGAGCTTAAGAAAAGCCGCGGGATCCTTGAAGAGATAATAAAGGCAGAGCCGAAATTTTATCCTGCCTATAACAGCCTGGCATACATCGATTATCTGGAGGGAGATTTTGAGGGGGCCGTGTCTCTGGCAGAGAAAGTCTTAAAACAGGGGAGGGAAGCGGCGGATTTGAGCAATTATGTGCGGGCATACCTTATCCTGGGAGGGGCAAAGGGGATGATCGCGCATCGCGGAGGGCCGTTTTCCAAGGTTATCAACGGCACGGCAGTGCTGCCGAATTTAAAAAAGGCCCAGGAGTTAAAGCCAAATTCCCCGGAGGTTTTCTTCGGTATGGGCGGGTTTTATCTTTTGGCTCCCGGGCTTGCCGGCGGCGACATCAACCTCGCAATCGCATATCTTGAAAAGGCCGTTAAAACAGATCCTATGTTTGCCGATGCCTATGTGCGTCTGGCGCAGGCTTACATGGTAAAGGGCGATGACGCCAAATACGAGCTTTATCTGCGCAAGGCCCTGGAGATAGACCCTAAAAATGAATTAGCGCTGGATGCCGGAAGCGGCAGGTGCAAATTTATCTGTCCGCAGAAGAGGTAGGGAGTATTTTTAAGCCTCGAGGAGCTTGTTGGAATATTGACGGAGCCAGAGGCGATATTGTTTTTTCATGGATGAGGAAGCGATGATGCCGGCCGCCTTGTTTATTAAAAAGGAGATTTCTTGCTCGGCGTAATCCAGCGCGCCGGTCCCGATCATAATCTCGCGTATCTGACGCAGGTCTTTCATACCGACCTTTTTCTTGGCCAGTACTCTTTTAATCAATGTTTTTTCTTTGTGTCCGCCGCGCTGAAAGGCCTGCCAGAGGATGATTGTTTTTTTGGATTCCTTCAGGTCGGTGAGGGTGGATTTACCGATTTTTTTATCATTGCCGAAAGTTCCCAGGATGTCGTCTTTAATCTGAAACGCCCTGCCCAGATAAATACCGCAGTCAAAAAGCTTCTCGGCCTCCTTGCCGGAGGCCCCCGCCAATATCGCCCCGCTCGATAGAGGAGAGGCGAATGAGTAGCAGGCAGTCTTATAGTCGTATATCCGGTAGATTTCATCTTTAGAGATATCTGCAATGTCCTTGAGGCCTGCCAGCAATTCGATAAATTCTCCGCTTCCGGTATAGATGGCCGCCTCGATAAATTTCTTAAGGGCAGCCTCTTTGCGCGCCTGGTTTTCTTTGACCTGCAGAAATGCATGGATGCCGATGGCATACATTACATCTCCCGCGACGATAGCAAGATCCTGGCCGCTAAACCTTACGCCCTTTAGACCTGCGAGATAATTGTCGAGTATCACGTGTAAAGACGGCCTGCCGCGGCGGGTAGCGGATTTATCGATGATGTCGTCATGCACCAGCATAAAATCGTGCAGTAGCTCCAGCGCCAGCGCGCTGGTATAAAGACGCGGGGCTGGTTTTTTGGCGAAGCCGAGATAGCCGATTACGAAGAGCGCCGGCCGGATACGCTTGCCGTCCCGCAGGGCGAATTCCCTGATGCGCCTGAATAAGAGGGGGGATATTTTGGTGAGGCCGTATTGCTTGTTTATGTCAGCGAGGAAACGCGGAAGTTCTTTCTCGAGTTTATTTTTTATTTTGGAAAACATGCACTTATGGTATCATATAAATAAAAATAAGACAATATCTACTTATGGTTAAATCCATAGCAAGGAATGCGGCAAGGGCATTGAGGTTGCCTTTTATTGGCACCAGCATCCTGCCTTTTGTTTTGGGCTCGCTGGCCGCCCCAGTTCGCTTTTGCGCATGGGGGTTTATCCTGGGGCTGGCGGCAGTGATAGGCACGCACCTCGGAGCCAATATGATTAATGATTATGCCGATTCCTGTTCCGGTGCGGACTGGCAGGATAGGAAATTTTACGGTTTTTTCGGAGGCTCAAAGTTAATCCAGGAAGGGATTCTGGGAGAACGTTTTTACCTGGCGGCCGCAATCTTCTGTTTCCTTGCGGCAGGAGTTGCTGTTTTGGGGCTAAGCACGCTTTTAAAAACTGACTTACCGGTTATTTGTTATCTTCTTATCCTGGCGGCCGGAGTTTCTTATTCTTATGGCCCCTTGCGGTTCTCTTACTGTAGGTTAGGAGAGATAACGATCTTTATACTCTTCGGACCGGCGCTGGTAATGGGAGGGTATTTTATCCAGAGCGGCGTATTCCCCGATATCAGGAGCCTTGTCCTTTCGCTGCCGGCGGGGTTTTTGACTACCGCGATACTTTTCGCCAATGAGGTACCCGATTACCCTGAGGACACCAGGTGCGATAAATTTACCTGGGTTACCATGACGGGCCCCAGGCATTCGTATATACTTTACGCCTTTATCATGCTGGCGGCATTTTTATCGGTTCTCTTGGCCATTTTTTTGGGTTACCTTCATAGAACCGCATACCTGGCTTTTATTTTTATCCCTATGGTTTTTAAGGCGACCGTCATTTTAAAGAGAAGTTTTACCGATAAGGGAAAATTGATAAAATCCTCCAGGCTGACTATTCTCGTGCACTCCTTTGTTAACGCCAGTCTGATAATAGGGTCGTTAATATGAAGAAGGTATTAATCCTGGGGTGCGGTTTTGCGGGTTTGAGCGCGGCGGCGGAGTTCTGCCGCGCCAGGAGCGGATTCGAGGTAACGGTTATAGACAAGAAGAGATACCTTGATTTTCTGCCGTTGCTGCCTGACGTTATCGGGAGGGGGATTAATGCGGAATATCTAAGGTTTCCATTGGCAGCCGCAGCCGTAAGGCTCGGTTTTACTTTTGTAAATGCCTATGTCGGTTCTTTGGACCCTTCAGCCAGGCGGGTTATCAGCTCAGCGGGCGAATTCGGCTATGATTACCTGTTGCTTGCCAGCGGCTCAGAGACGAATTTCTACGGTAATGCCCAGGCCGCAAGGTCAGCTTATAAACTTGATGACGCAGGAGATGCCGTGAATATACTACTGGCCCTGGAGCGTAGAAAGCTGGATTGCTGCGTGGTTTCCGGAGGAGGTTATACCGGCATCGAGATAGCCACAAACCTGCGGCTGTATTTTTCCAGGAGGGGGGAGGATAAAGAAATTATTATTATTGAGAAATCCCCTTCTATCCTGGGGCCGCTGCCGTCCTGGATGAAGGGGCATGTTTACAATAACCTGAGAGGTCTGGGCATACGTGTTCTTGCCAATACCGTAATTGAACAGATAGAAGAACGCAGCCTAAGGGCGGCCGGCGAAATATTCAATAACAGTATGTTGGTCTGGGCAGCAGGGGTTAGGGTAAGCGACATTGTTAGGGGGGAGGCTTTTGAGAGAAACCCGCAGGGCAGATATAAGGTTGATGAATTCTTGCGCCTTTGCGATAATTGTTTTGCAGCGGGTGACGCATCCTGTTTTTCTTTTCGCGGCGGCTTTCTGCGCATGGCAGTGCAATTTGCGATTAGCCAGGGTGCCTGCGCCGGCCGCAATATTATTAATGCCGCAGAGGGCAGGAAGCTTAAAAGATACGAACCGCACGATCTGGGTTATATCATCCCGATGGCCAACAATAATTCCTGCGGCCAGGTCCTGGGCATATCGGTTAAGGGGGCGGCGCCTACCGCGCTTCATTATTTGATGTGTCTTTACCGCTCCCTGGGATGGCGCAATAGAGCGGGAATTATCAGGGGATTATTTAAAAAGAGGAGGTAGCTATGGATTGGGCAAGCCTGGTATTGAGGTTAGGGTTGGGGATTATATTTATAGGACACGGTTGCCAGAAGGCCTTCGGGGCGCTTGGGGGTTCCGGTATAAAGGGTTTTGCCGGGATGCTGTCTTCGCTGGGGTTTGCCCCGGCGTTATTCTGGGCATACCTGGCAGGCTATACCGAGTTGGTCTGCGGGGTTTTTCTTGTCTTGGGTATATTGACGCGTTTAAGCTCGACGCTGCTTTTGGTATTGATGGCGGTAGCAGTCTATAAGGTGCATCTTGCGAAGGGTTTTTTCCTCTCCGCAGGAGGATTTGAATACGGTTTCCTGATTATCTGCGCCTGCATCGCGCTTATACTGATGGGGGGAGGAAGATTGGGCCTTACGCCCAAGCTTTAAAGATGGAGAATAAAATCCAGGTATCAGTGGTTCTTCCCTGCCTGAACGAAGAAGACGGGATAGGTCCCTGTATCCGTAAGATTCGCGGCGTCTTCCAGAATCAAGGGATTAACGGCGAGATAATCGTGGTGGACAATTCTTCCCTTGACCGTTCGCGCGAAATCGCAGCATCGCTCGGAGCCAGGGTTATCACAGAAGAGCTGCGCGGCTACGGTGCGGCATACCTGCGCGGGCTCAGGGAAGCCAGGGGCGATTTTATCGTTATAGGAGACAGCGACGGCAGCTACGATTTCGAAGAGCTGCCTAAGTTTATCAGCCCGCTTAAGGAAGGGTGCGACTTCGTAATCGGCTCGCGCTTTAAGGGGAGGATTGAGAATGGCGCCATGCCATGGCCTAACCGCTACATCGGGAACCCCCTGCTTTCCGGGATGTGCCGGATATTTTTTCACACCCGGCTCTCCGATATCCATTGCGGGATGCGCGCTTTTACCAGGCAGGCCTATGCTAAGATGAAGTTGAGGACCAAGGGGATGGAATTCGCAACGGAGATGGCAGTGGCGGCGCTTCAGAATGACCTTAAGATCTGCGAGGTGGCGGTCAATTATTATCCGCGCCTGGGAAGGTCGAAACTCAAGCCTTTCTTTGACGCATGGAGACATATCCGCTTTATGCTTTTTTATTGTCCTGCCTGGCTCTATTTTGTTCCGGGGACTTTAGGTTTCGTCTTAGGCATAACGATACTGTTGCTGCTCTCGCGGGGGCCGGTTTTATTCCTGGGCAGGTATTGGGGTATCCATGTCATGATTTTTGCCGGCTCCCTTTGCATCCTGTCGTATCAGGTGCTCAATACCGGTATCTACGCCCATACCTATGCCATCCGGGAGGGATTATTGAAATACGATAGGCTTACGCTGTTTCTGAAGCGCCATTTTACGCTGGAGCGCGGTATAATGGCGGGGGCAGTTATTTTTGCGATAGGGCTGGGGATAAACATCTGGATATTCGCGGAGTGGTTCCTGAAGGATTTCGGCGCCTTGCACCGTATCAGGGAATCCATTCTTTCCATGGCCCTGCTTATCATCGGCATACAGACGTTTTTTTCGTCATTTTTTATCAGTCTTTTGTTTATGAGCGGCGAGGAACGTTAAGGTGGAGGCCGATTTCCATAAAAAGATAGAAGAGCTTATCCGGAAGGATGGACGCTATAAGCCCGACGCCTATGAGTTTATGATGCAGGCGCTCTGGTTTACCCAGAAGAGACTGAACCGTTCGGCTCATGTTACTGCCAGGGAGCTTCTGGAAGGCGTGCGCGATTACGGCCTCAGCCATTACGGGCCCATGACCAGAAGCGTATTTGAGCACTGGGGTATAAGGTGCACCGATGATTTCGGAGAAATCGTATTCAATATGATTGATTCCGGGCTGATGAAGAAGTCCGAGAATGACAGCCGCTTGGATTTTCAAGATGTTTATAGTTTTGAGGAGGCCCTGGACATTTTCAGGGTTAATAAAAAATGAAAAGTTTTACGCGTTACCTCTGGTTCAATACCGCCAGGCGCCAGGAGCTTCTCAATATTACGCCTAAGCTTCAGGATGCGTTAAGGGAGAGCGGAATAAAGGAAGGGCTTTGCCTGGTAAATGCGATGCACATAACCTCGAGCGTTTTTATTAACGATGATGAGGAAGGGCTGCACCAGGATTTTGCCGAGTGGCTCCAGAAACTCGCGCCTTACGGCAAGGATAAATACCGCCATAACCTTAGCGGGGAGGATAACGCCGATGCCCACCTCAAGAGGACTATCATGGGAAGGGAAGTGGTAATAGCAATAACCAGGGGGGAATTGGATTTTGGGCCGTGGGAGCAGGTTTTCTACGGGGAGTTCGACGGGCAACGCAGAAAGCGGGTGCTTGTTAAAATCATAGGGGAGTAGGGCATGAAAGTGCGTATTTATTATCACGATACGGATTGCGGGGGAGTGGTTTATTACGCCAATTACCTGAAGTACCTCGAGCAGGGGCGTACCGAGTTTCTTGAGGATAAAGGCATATCCATCGGCGAGCTTTCCGGTGATGGCGTGCTTTTTGTGGTGGCGCGCCAAGAGATAGATTATAAGGCGCCTGCTTATTACGCCGATACCTTAGAGGTAATTACGCGCCTGGAGGATATCTCGCATGTCAAGATGGTTCTGTCATCTCAGATAAAAAACCAGGACGGCAAGACTATCTGCCTTGCCAGGACTATCCTGGTGTGCGTCGGGAAGGATTTGAAACCCATGGCGTTACCGCAGGATGTCCGCAAGGCGTTAGAGTAGAACGGGGGTATGCATGAAAAAAGAGCTTATTGTCGTTGGAGATAGGGTATTGGTTGCTCCTGACGAAGGGCAGGAGCGCACCGATACGGGTTTATATCTTCCGGACGGCGTAAAGGAAAAAGAGAAAATCCAGGGGGGTATTATCGTTAAAATCGGGCCCGGTTATCCGGTGCCTGACCCTACTGCCTTGGAGATAGAACCGTGGCAGGCTCCCAAAGCAGAGAGGCGCTACTTTCCCCTCCAGGCCAGGGAGGGGGATTATTGCGTTTTCCTGAGGAGCTCCGGAATTGAGGTCGAATACGAAAAGAAAAAATACCTAGTAGTGCCGCACGCGGCAATACTTCTATTGGTAAGGGGAGGTTTCCCGGTAAAGGAAGAGGATGACATCTGAAAAAAAGAGAGCGTAATCTGCGGGGTAGAAGTTGCGAATAAAGGCGGGTATAAATTTTTCGTCAGGTCCAAGGATTACGAATTCTTGACCGACATCAGGGGGGGGAAGGCATGAGTCCTCCTGACGTGCTGCCGGGGAGCCTGGGAAGCTGTATAGGCGTTTACGTACGTAAATACCTGGAAGGCGCAAAATTAGCGGCTGGGTTAAAGCTCAAGATAGAAGCTGATTTTCCCAAGGAGCCGCCGATGTGTTTTAAGGAGATCAAGGTAACTATCTATTTAGAGGGGGTAGAACTGGATGAGTGCCGCCTGGCCATGATGGAATTCATCAAGAACTGCCCTGTCCATAATACCTTAAAGGCATCCCCCGCCATCAGTATTAATCTAGGGTAATCTCAATAATATTTTTTCCGGAAGCGCGGGTTAAGGAGAGAAAATTCCGGCGAAGGATTAGTATGCTGCTCGTTTCGTTCCTTTGTTCTATCGTGCTGCCGTTTATTTTTGCCAGGCAGATACGGTAGGAGCCGAAATCCTTGCGCCCCTTATTCATAAAACGGATTTCGAGGTTTCTTTTAAGAAAAGATGTTTTTACAGCGATCCCGTCGCTATCCTTAAATTGTACGGCGGTTAATTTAGGCTCAATCATTAGATCCCCATAGCTGCCTTTTACCCCAAAGACCTCCGTCAGGAACGTAAAAACCATCCAGCTGGCTGAGCCGGTAAGATAAGCGTACATCCCGCGGCCTTCATTGTTGAAGTATTCGGGTAGGCAGGGGTAAATCCTGCTCTTTTTGCTGTTGATCGCCATGCGGTATATGGAGTTAAGAACTTCGAAGCCTTCCTTGGCAAAACCCCGTTTATACAGGGCATAGCCGAACATTACTGCCATGTGGTTAAAAAAGGCGCCGTTTTCCTTGTCGCCGTAAATAAATGAGAATGCCCTCCCCATATTCAGCTGGTCGCTTTTGAAATCCGTATTGAGCCGGAACCCGCCGAGCACGGTATCCCGAAGATGTTTTTTTACATTGGCAAGTAAAGATTTTATCTGTGCGCCGGTTGCTATTCCGCTCATCAGAGGGAAGACCTGGCCGGTCAAGGTCATGCGTACAATGCCCTTTATGCCTTCCAGCCTTTTGCCTCCGTCGTTGTAATAACCGTTAAAGAATCCTTCCTTAAGCCATTCCTTCTTGCAGATGTGCCGGCTGAGCCAATCTGCCTTCTTGCCGATGTCATTTATTAAACTCTCGACGGAGATAGTTGCTTTTTTGCCTCTGACGCACTGGTTTACCGCAGAGAAGTATTTTTCCAGCAGTTTGCGTTTTGCTGCGGCGTTCTCGTAATCCAGGGGTTTTGCCAGCGTATCAAGGAGTAGCAGCAGTTCTTTCATCAGGGCTACTTTTTTCAACCCCGAGCGTTCCAGTATTTCGCAGATAGCCTTGAGGTTCTGGGCGTACAGGCAGCTGAATGCGACGCTCTCCCCGTAACTTGCCGCCATATCCAGGCCGTCATTCCAGTCTGCGCCTTCAAGCCGGATGCTGTTGTGGGAGCCGACGTTAAAAAACTGCACCAGGTTTTCTACCAGCAGATGCTCCAGGATGCTGCCCAGGTAGGTTTTCCCGCTTTTGGTTTTAAGCTTGTTTGCGTCACTTTCTTCCCAGCCGCGGTCAATCAAAGAGCTACGGGAGAGCTGGCGGTCCCGGAAATAAGGGGCCTCTTCCAGCAGTATCCTGAAATCCCCGCTTTGATTGATATATAAATGCGTTGTGATTAATGGCCAGGCACCGTGGTCCATCCAGACGCGGCTTATGCCGTTGCGGTCGGCAATAAATTCACCGGGTTTAGCTCCGATGACGGTGGCGTTGGAGCCGTCGATGCGTACCCCGGAGAAATTGCTTACGAGCAGCGGCCTTACGGATTGAGGCTCAAGCAGCGTCAGGGAAAGGCAGTCCTGCCAGAGGTCGCGCCAACCCCTCCCGCCCTTGCCGTAGTCAAAGTCCGGGAGGAATGAGCAGCCGAATATCTTTCTCAAAACCGGCTGGATGTTTACCCACCCGAACCAGTTATCAAAGGTTTTATCCGAGGTATCAACCGATATGGAGCCGGATTTTTCCTGCCAGAAGCTCTTCGTTTGCCTGAGAGAATCCTCTATTTTTTCATTCGTGTTGAATTTCTTGAGAATGGAGGATGTTCCCTTGTTGTCTTTGGCTATCCCCATGATAATGATATAAGAACAGGATTTTCCGGGGGAGAGGGTTGCGGGTTTGAACCTTAAGGCGCCGATTGCCTCTTTGCCTTGGATCCTGTAGTTTTGGCCGGGGGGCATATTTTTAAATACCGCTTCAGGAGTTTCGAGATCGCCGGCTTCTCCGCAGAATTCTTCTTGGCTGGCGTAGATATATTGCGGGCTGCGTGATTTTTCGTCCGTCCCTAATACGAAATACGAAACAGGGTCCTTGCTGTGCCCTGATTCATCAAAGAAGAGGGAGCCGGTTACGATAACCCCGTTTTTGTCTATTCTTACGCGGTTTAAGAGCGAGCTGACGTGGCGGTGGTCGCGTAACCTGTTTGCGGAGCGGCCAAATATAGGTATGGCTGAGGTGGCGGTGAATCTTATCTTGCGCCGCGATATATTAGTCAAGGTTACCCGCATGATTTCCACCGGCTCATTGCTGGCCGGGACAAAAGAGGTGATTTTAGCTTCCAGCCCGATGTTTTTATTGCGGCGGGTCACCTTATGCCATAATAGTCCTGCCTCTAGTGAAAACTTATCCCTTCGTATAGTATTGATGTCTTTGCTTGTTCCGGTGGCAGACCAGATTCTCCGTGGATTGATGTAAATCCAGAAGTTGCGGCTGGACCTGGAATTGCTTAAGTCCAGGCGCGAAACCGGCTCGAGCAAAAAGTGGTTGTTGTCGGTTTTTATGTCCCCGTGAAGGTCGGGCGTAATGGAGGACATGAAGGGATAGCTGTTAGCGAGAGGAAAATAGAGGGCGTTGATTTTATGCGCATTTTCCGAGATAAAGGTGCCCCGGTTATCGCTGAATTGCCAGAGGGGTTCTTCCATAATTCCCTCAATTTAACACAAGCCCTCAGTTTTTGCAAGCAAAAAGCAGGGACGGTTCTCAAGGGCGGTTAAAAGTGTCCCCGCCAGGAGGATACTTTTGTTTTGACGAAACAGTGCGACGTGGATATAATTGATAGGATGAAAATCAATATTAAGGTAAAGCCGAATTCCAGCCGAGAAAAGATAGAGAGACTCGCTCAAGGCCAGTTTATTCTATGGGTGAAGGCTCCGGCAAAGGAAGGCAAGGCCAATGAGGCAGCGCTAAAATTATTAAGCGCATATTTTGATATCCCCAAGAGCAGATTCATGATAATCCGCGGTAATGCCGCAAGGGATAAGCTCGTAGAGATAATATGATGGAGGGGCGTTGATGCCAAGGTCCGTAGTTTTGCTCAGTTATTCCGGCTGCCTTATACCGTTATTGCTTGTTTTGAATTCCCTCTTCGGATGGATACTCCTGAGTTTTAAATACTGGCTCCTGAGCGAAGCGGTATTATTACTGTTGTTGGTTTTCAATTCCTTTATATTTACCAGGAGGGCGTTTTCGGGCAGCCGGCAGCAGCGGCGCAGCGATGTGATAGACGTTGAGGGTGAAGTCGTAGACGGAAAAGAGGAGCCGAAGAAGAGCCTCAATAATTAAGAGACGCCTTCCAGGTTAATCTGAAAAGCTTCTCCGCTTTGATGAGAAAAACGTCTCCAGTATCGTATAAAAATTAATTGACTTATTTTTTTTATTATGTTATCGTAGGGGCTTAATTTTAGTTATAAGGAGGAATACATGGCTGGTTTTGATATTCTCTGGTTGGCGCCTATAGGTTCAATCCTGGCACTTTCGTTTGCTTTTTATCTGGCTCTTTACATCCTAAGGAATAGCGAAGGCAACGAGAAAATGCGCGAGATAGCCGAGGCAGTAAAGATTGGCGCCAGGGCATATCTAAAAAGACAATACCTGGGCGTTTCTTTGTTCTTCGCAGTAGTATTCATTATCCTTTTGGTATTGGCATTTAAAAACTACCTTGTAATTTTTGTGCCCTTTGCATTTTTGACCGGGGGGTTCTTTTCGGCGCTCTCCGGATTCATCGGCATGACCATTGCTACCGAGGCATCCAACCGTACTGCCGCAGCAGCCAGCAAGAGCCTGAACTCAGGATTGCGCATAGCGTTTTCAAGCGGCGCGGTAATGGGGTTGAGCGTAGTGGGGCTGGGGCTCCTGGATCTGTCTATCTGGTATTATTTCCTTAATTGGTATTATTCAACCCATCCCATTCTTATCGGGGGCGATAAAATAGCAGCAATTACTTCTACGATGTTATGCTTCGGCATGGGCGCGAGCTCCCAGGCGTTATTCGCCAGGGTAGGCGGAGGTATTTTTACCAAAGCCGCTGACGTAGGCGCTGATTTGGTAGGCAAGATTGAGGCAGGCATTCCGGAAGATGACCCCCGTAACCCCGCGGTTATCGCGGATAATGTCGGGGATAATGTCGGTGATGTTGCCGGCATGGGCGCCGACCTCTACGAATCTTACGTCGGCTCAATCGTTGCCACTTCGGCATTGGGGGTTGCGGCGGGATTAGGATTGGCCGGCGTTACCGTTCCCATGGTTATGGCAGCGGTGGGGGTACTTTGCTCAATTATCGGAACGTTCTTCGTGAAGAGCGGAGAGCAGGCTACCCAGAGCGCGCTGCTTTTGGCATTAAGGAAGGGCATATTTGCCAGTTCCATATTAGTAGCAATAGTTTCATATTTTCTGATCAGGGCTGTATTAGGCGTTGAGCATATAGGTATTTATTGGTCCGTGCTTGCAGGGCTCTTGGCAGGGGTCTTGATAGGCTTGAGCACGGAATATTTTACCTCCAGCCATTTTAAGCCCACGCGTTTCATCGCAGAGCAGTCATTAACTGGTCCGGCTACCGTTATTATTGGAGGGATTTCCGTCGGAATGATGTCGACTGCCGTGCCGGTAATAGTGGTGGGGATGGCGATATTGGCAAGTTATTTCCTGGCAGGCGGCACAGCAAACCCGGCCGCCGGCCTTTACGGAGTTGCCATTTCAGCCGTAGGCATGCTTTCTACCTTAGGTATAACCCTGGCTACCGACGCCTATGGCCCGGTAGCGGATAATGCCGGCGGGAACGCCCAGATGGCAGAGCTTGATCCCGAAGTCAGGAGAAGAACCGATGCCCTGGATGCGTTAGGCAATACCACTGCCGCTACCGGAAAGGGGTTTGCCATCGGCTCCGCAGCGCTCACAGCCCTGGCGCTTATCGCGGCGTACAAAGACCAGGTACTGCTTATTTCCAGGGAACGCGGTTTAAATATAGATATGGGCCTTGAGCTTATGGATCCCAGGGTTTTGGTGGGGGTTTTTATCGGAGGAATGCTTCCGTTTTTGTTTTGTTCCATGACCATGCGCGCGGTAGGCAGGGCAGCAGGCAAGATTGTAGTTGAGGTGCGCAGGCAATTCAAAGAGATCGTCGGACTTATGGAATATAAGGTTAAACCGGATTATGCCCGTTGTGTACATATTGCTACTGCCGCGGCGCAGAAGGAAATGGTGTTACCTGCGCTTATGGCGATTATCGCCCCTCTTTCAGTGGGGATCCTGGTAGGGGTTAAGGCTGAGGCAGGTCTTTTGGCAGGGGCAACGGTCAGCGGTTTTGTGCTGGCGATAATGATGGCTAATTCCGGCGGCGCCTGGGATAATGCCAAGAAGTATATTGAGGAGGGCCATTACGGAGGCAAAGGCTCTCCTGCCCACAAGGCCGGCGTGGTCGGTGACACTGTCGGCGACCCGTTTAAGGATACCTCAGGGCCGAGCCTTAATATCCTGATTAAGCTGATGTCCATGGTCTCTATTGTTTTTGCCGCCTTCATCATATCCAATTCCCTTTTAAAATAGGGACGGTTCTGGAAGCGAACTAAGGCTGTTCTCCCCCCTCCCTATAGGGGGGGCAGTTCTGTTTTGACTTGAGAACCGTCCCTATTTTTTATATTGGCTAGTCTCTTAACAGTGGTATAATAAAAGCGCAATGGATGATCTGCAGTTTGTGCAGAGATGCGTCAAGGGGGACGCTCTGGCTTGGGACGAATTCATCTCTCGGTATTCCCGCCTGGTATACAACTATATCCACAGCATGCTCGGATTGCATGGCATCTACCGCCCCGCACAGGACAGCGTCAGCGATCTCTTCCAGGAAATATTCCTTTCCCTCATCAAAGATGATTTTAGAAAACTGAGAACCTTCAAGGCAAAGAACGGCTGCAGTCTAGCCAGTTGGCTGCGGCAGGTAACCATCAACCACACCATCGATTATTTGCGTAAGGCCAGGGTCAGCGTATCATTGGAAGAAGAGGATTCCAGAGGCACAGCCCTTAAGGACAATCTTGCAGATGACGCTCCGACAGCCCTGGATGAATCTATCCGGCAGGACAAGTTAGCGCATTTAGAGGATTGTATCTCGCGCCTGGAAGCGGATGATAGGTATTTCCTGGAGCTCCATCTTAACCGCGGATTTAGCTTAGAGGAGCTAAAAGATATTTTAAAAATAGGCCGGGGAGCAGTGGATATGCGTAAGTCACGCATTATCGAAAGATTACGCGATTGCTTTCAGAAAAAGGGTTTTGTAATGCCCCGGAGGGCAGAATGTTAAAGTTAGATTTAAGGAGTTTTTACGTCTATTATGTCGGGAGGATAGCAATAAAATGCCGGAGAGTTTGGAAGATTTAATCAAGTTGGTTTATCGCGGGTGGAAGGCAGGGCGGGCCCGGAAGATCCGAGAGCATCCCGCCGATGAAGAGCTGGTTTGTCTGGCCGAAGGCAGGCTTTCTCCAAAAGAATCCAGGGCGGTGAAATCGCACCTGGCAGAATGCGATGAATGCGGGAGTAAATTCAGCGCCTATGTTAAGCTGCGGCTTCTACCGGAAGGGCAATTGGAGGCGCCTCTGGCTTTGAAAGAAAGGTTAAAGGCGCTTCTGGTTCAGAATTCCGGCAAGCCCGTGCTGGAGATATTTTTACGCTTTAAGGAGAAGATGCTGGAATTGGTCAGCACCAGCGGGGATGTCCTGGTGGGGCAGGAGTTGGTGCCCGCGCCTTTATTGCGGGCGCGCAGGATAGGCGATTTCAAAGACGGTATCGACATCTTCAGGGATTTCGAAAAAATCAGAGTAGAGGTTAAGATTGAAAAGAAGGGAGGCGGTAATTTTAATCTGCAGATATCGGCAAAAGAGAAACAAACCCAGAGGCCGCTTCGCGATATCAGGGTAACCCTTATAAAGGATAAGCTTGAGCTTGAATCTTATCTGGCTGATAGCGGCGGAGTTAACTTTGAGAATCTTACTTTTGGTAAATACCGTATTGAAATAAGCGATACCCCGGGTATTCTTGCCTCTGTTGTTTTGGATGTAAGGATATAGCTTGTATGTTAGCCGAACGCAATGCCTTGGTTTTGGAGATACTTAAACAGGGAGATGGCCTGGCAATGGGCGTTTTTGAGCGTAAAGATGTTTCTGCGACCCTCAGGCACTACAGTAGTTCCGGCGTCT
>Ga0265297_10005996_pt1 | contig 17989 bp, 16 predicted proteins | sample Munlanlwell13791_FD_192502 | JGI IMG/M metagenome (GOLD analysis project Ga0265297, IMG submission 192502) | Leachate microbial communities from a municipal landfill in Southern Ontario, Canada - Leachate well 137-91 | ecosystem: Engineered > Solid waste > Landfill > Unclassified | place...
GCAGATGGCGGCCCGACCATCCAAACCTTCAGGAAATTTTCCTGAACCCCTATTTTTTACTATAAAACCTTAACTATTTATTGATTTTACCACTATTAAGTCTACTGTCAAGTTTAATCGTAAATTATTTCCTCTTTATCCAAACCTATTTTCAAGCAGCCGAATGGAAATAAACTACTACATCGCAATTGTCTATGTGCGTTTTAAGGTCTTTTTCAAAGCTATTCGCCAGTTCTCTTACCTGGCCTATCGTAAGGTTGCTGTTTACGATATAACATATATCGAGGAATATCTTCGGGCCCGCTTTTCTGACGCGTATGCGGCTTACTCCGAAAGATTTAGGCTTGTATATATCTACTACTTTTCTTATTTTTTCCTGGATCTGCTCTCCGGGAACGCTATCTAATAGCTCCCGCACATCATGCAGCAAAACCTTGAAAGGCACCCTGACCAGGAATATGGCCAGGGCTATCGCCATAAGCGGGTCAATATAAGGAGACGCGCGCGAATAACCTACCCGCTCCAAGGTTAAACCAATGAAGAACCCGAAGCTTAAGCAAAAAGATAATAAGGCATCGGCAAACCAGTGAAAGCTGGTTACTTTCAACATGCCTGAATTAGTGCGCTTAGCAATGCTTTTAATCTTTAAGAAAATAAGCAGCCCCAAAACCCCGGAGAAAAAAGTAGCGATAACCGGAGAGGTATAACTTTCCACGCTCTCGGCGTGTATAATATCCTGGACCGCAAACTTCACGCTGACAACACAAGTAGTAATAATCAGGCAGGCCTGCAGCAAACCGGTAAAAGGCTCGTATTTATGGTAGCCAAAGTTATACTCTTCATCCGCAGGGAGATTAATCCTCTTGAGTGAATAGTGGGTAAGAAGAGCCCCGGCCATTATTACCAAAGAAGCGGCGGCATCCAAAATCAGAGCTATGGAATCCACGGCAATGCCTACCCCCAGAGAAATAAAAAATATTATTCCCGCACCCCAGGCCGAAAGGCTACTGGCGGCAAGTTGTTTACGCTCAATATCGCTGTTTACGCCTAAAGCTGCTTCGCTCATTATATTTAACTTTACAGGATAGCTACGCCCTAGGGCGCATCCGGCTCCTGCGGTTGTTGCGCTTCCAGCTTCTTAAAATAAAACTGGCTGGGAAGGCTATGTTTACCTGCTTTATCCAGCATATTCCCTATTTTACTTAATAGTTCTTTTTGGTTAATCGGCTTGACAATATACTCGTCAGCCCCTTTTTCTAAAGATTGGACAATGTCGCTTTCCTTATCTTTGGCCGTAACCATAATAACCGGAAGAGCGGTATTTTGGGGGTCTTTCCTTAAGATCTCGCAGACCTGGAAACCGTCTAACTGCGGCATCATGATATCCAATAAGAGTAAATCCGGACGCTCCCTGCCGGTCATTTCTATAGCCTGCTTTCCGTCATAGGCCTTGAGCACTTCAAAGCCGGCTGCCAGCAAGATTGCTTCCAGAAGTTCGACGTTTTTTTCGTTATCATCAACCACTAAAATTTTTGCTTTTTCCATTTTCACCTCTGTTTTTGCCTAAAAATAACCGCTCTAAGCCTTACCGATATATTTTTCCACCAGAAGAGGAAATTGCCTGGTATCTATTGGTTTGGCGATATAATCGTCTACGCCCAAGGCCATGATTTTCTCCCGGTCGCCTTTCATCGCCAGGCTCGTTACCGCCATTACCTTTATATCCCTGGTCAGGGGATTGTCTTTAAGTATCTTTACCGCGGCAAATCCATCTATCCCCGGCATCTGCATATCCAAAAGGATCAAGTCCGGCTTTAGTTCGGCCGCCATACTTATGCCCTTTGCCCCATCCTCTGCCTGCAGCATTTCATAGCCGCGGTATTCCAGGATATCCGACATTAATAACCGGTTATTCTCGTTATCATCTATGATGAGTATTTTTTTGGCCATTGCGCTATTGCTTTACGGGTATTCCGAATATAAACTTAGAGCCCTTGCCGAATTCACTTTCTACCCGGATTTTACCCCCGTGCAACTCCACTAGTTTTTTGGTTAAAGCCAGGCCTAAACCCGTACCCTCCACAGTCTTGGAGTAGGTAGATTCAATCTGGCTAAAGGTTTGAAAGAGCTTGGCCAGGTCTTCGGGCTTTATCCCGATGCCGCTGTCTTTTACGGAAATTTCTATAAAATCCCCTGCCTCCGCGCCCTTAGAACGTTTTGCGCTTATCTCAACGCTGCCGCCGTCGGGCGTGAACTTCACGGCGTTCGTTAAAAGATTAAACATTATCTGCTTAAGCTTCTTGGCATCCGCCAGTATGTTCATGTCTGCCCGGGGTTCGACAGCTAAAGACAAACTTATATTGTGCTTGAGGGCCTTCTCCTGAAGCAAGGTAAGTGCTGGCTCCAGGACATCTTTTTTTAAAGACAGTTCTTCCGGCTCAAGCTCCATTTTACCGGCTTCTACTTTGGAAAGGTCCAATATATCATTAATCAGGCTTAAAAGATGCCGGCCGCTGGTATTAATGTTATCCACATATTTCTTCTGTTTTTCATTTAACGGGCCGAAAAACTGGTCCTGCAGGACCTCGGCAAAACCAATAATGGCGTTAAGAGGTGTCCTTAACTCGTGAGACATATTCGCCAGAAAATCGGATTTTGCGCGATTGGCGGAATCCGCCTGAAGCTTGGCTTTTTCAAGTTCGCGCTTCTGTTCAAAGAACCGGCTGATTATACGAATGATATCGCCGAATTCGGTTTTATCTTTTTCTAGCGAAGAGGCGCCTTCAGTATTCTCGTTTTTTAAAGCTCCGGATATTAACTGCAGCGGGATCTTGACCCACCTGGTCAATAAAACTATGAAAATGGTCGAAAATATCCCCAAAAAAACCGTCATAATAAAGAAAAATGTTTTTGAACCCAGGTTAAAATTCTTGATCAGTTGTGATTCCTTCCAGCCGGCTATCTGAAACTCCGGTTTTCCGTCCCATCCGGCAAGAAGATGGCTGAAAGTAACCGTCCCCTTTTCCGGGTTTGAGACAACCGGTAATTTTTTATTCTCCGAAAGTGCGCTTATCTCTATATTAAGCCCGCACAGCTTGGCAATTTCGGCGATATAGGCTTTACTCCAGAGGCGGCCGGCCAGAAAATAACCTTGCGCAGGAGTCTTCCTCTCCGTATCCTTACTGGGATGAATAGTGGCGCCGCGGACCTCAAGAATGCCTTTGAAGGTATTGATATAGAAATGACAGAAAGGACCGCCGGTAAAAAGCTTGCTTATTCTATCCCTGGAGACAGAGAGCTCTTTAAGGGCGGGGATTGCAAGATTATTGATGGAATAAATACAGGAACCACCAAGGCCATAGATCCATATTGCATTCGCATTGTAGGCGGGCAAAGCGGTATCAATATTTTCAACAGCCCAGGCTTTATCCTTGCTGACTGTAAATTTTATCAACTCATCCCAGTGGGAATAATCATAGGCTAAGGCATTCAGCGTGCTTCCTTTAAGTTCAAGCACTTTCTCAAAAACCAGCCGGGCCTGCTTTTCTTCATTGGAGAATAAGTTAATTAATCTCTGTTTTTCAAAACCCCTCTGCAAAAAGACAAAAGAAACAAACGCTACAACAATCGCAAAGAGTAAAAATATTATTTTTGTTTGCACCCGCATTTTTTCCCTCTCACCTTCCCTAAATTAGCTCATCCTTTACCGCGCTATCTGCCGCCGGCAGGTAGGACTTCGTTTATTCTTCGCACAAGCTCTGCCCGATTAGACGATTTGGAGATAATAAACCTTCCGGAAACTTTTCCCTGCTGTGCCTTGACCTCTTCCTCGGTAATTATGCTGGTAAGATAAATTACCGGTATATCCTTGGTCCGGTTATTGTCCAATAAGTCCTCGGACATCTCGCTCCCTTTTTTATGCGGCATCATCACATCAAGCAGTATCAGGTCGGGTTTATTTTCAATGGCGAGTTTCAAGCCGTCTTCGCCGTTGCCGGCAGTCAGGACATCGAACCCCTCGCTCGAGAGGATATCCTGGTAGAGCCAACGCATTTTTTCGTCATCATCCACGATTAAAATCTTCGCCATAACGCATCCTCCTTTGCCTTATCTGTCCAGAATCCGCCTGCTTAACCTTTAAAGGCCAGGTCAAAAGACTTGAGGTCATTAGCCTTACTCTTGGCTTCTTCTAAGGAAATTAATCCGGCCTGACAAAAATCCTTCAAAGATTGCTCCAGGGTCTGCATCCCATCCTGGCGCCCGGTCTGGATAGTAGAATATATCTGATGGGTATTCCCTTCTTTAATCAAATGCCTTATTGCGGAGTTAACGATCATAATTTCAAAGGCAGCGATCCGGCCGGAGCCGTCCTTTTTACGCAGCAAGGCCTGGGCAACAACCGCTCTTAAGGCAGACGCTAATTGCGTGCGCACCTGGGGCTGTTGATGGGACGGAAAAACATCGATCACCCTGTCCACTGTCTGCGTCGCATCGTTTGTATGCAGGGTAGCAAATACCAGATGCCCGGTTTCGGCGGCGGTAATGGCGTTGGAGATGGTCTCCAGGTCGCGCATCTCGCCGACCAGAATAACGTTGGGATCCTCCCTTAGCGTATCCCTAAGGGCAGTAGCGAAAGAATCGGTATCTATGCCTACCTCCCTTTGGTTGATTTCACAGAGTTTGTTTTGATGCATAAATTCCAGGGGATCTTCTATGGTTATAATATGGCCTTTAATATTGTTGTTTATATATCCGATGATTGCCGCTAAGGTACTCGATTTCCCGCTTCCGGTCGGCCCGGTAACTAAAATCAACCCGTTTGGTTTTGTAGCCAGCTCTTTGATAATTGGCGGTAATCCTAATTCTTCCAAAGTAGGGATTTCAAAAGGGATACAGCGCATCACCGCGCCTACGCACCCCCGCTGTTGATAAACATTTACCCTAAAGCGCGCTATTCCCGGCACAGAATATGAGAAATCGGAATGATGGCTCCTATTGAACTCTTCTCTCTGCTCCTTGGTCATAATAGCATAGATATATTTCTCTATATCTTTGGAGGACAAAGGACTAAGGTCAGAAAAGGAGAGTTCGCCATTAACACGGAAAATAGGGGGGCTACCCGCCTGGAAATGCAGGTCAGAGGATTTCTTGATTACCAGGGTGCGCAACAAAATATCGATGTTCGTCATATTTTTTCTCCTTAAATAGCTGCGCCTTTTGATTATTTACCAATAAATTATATATACAGTATCTTGCTAAAGCAAGAACATTTTATTCGGAGAGAATTTACTATTTTACCCTTTTGGCCCTTTTGTATTGGTTATGCTCCTTGACCCCTCTTAAAAAAGTATATGTCCCCAGCAATTTTGCCGCAGAGATTACCCACCTGTACCATAGGTATTCGGTAAGACTGAGAAACATAAGGTATACTATATAATGCAAAGGAAAGAGCCTCTGCACGCGCACAAACGAAAATATGGAGAAAATTGAAGTGATTGCCTGTGTTAAAGACATGAGTAACACAAATAAAAGGAAAATCTTCAAATTAAGCAAGCCAAACGCCCAACCCAGGCCTATGCATAAAATACCGAAGATCTCAAAAAATACCCCGAAGACTTCATAAAGAAGAAAATAAGGAAGGGTAAGGAACGCGAAAACGCCAAAGCGCGGGTTAAAAATCATATATTTATAGCGCGCCACGGTCTCATTCGTAACCCTCTGCCAACGGCTGCGCTGCGAAATAATAGAAACAACGTTAGCCGGACCTTCGGTCCAACCTACCGAATACGGCAACATGACGATCCGGTAATCCTTATCCTTATTTCTTACCAGATAATCATGGGCCCGGAAAGTAAATTCAATATCCTCGCAGGTAAAATCAGCCGAGAAACCGCCTAATTCATATAAAACATCCCGGCGCCACATACTAAACCCTCCAGCCACGACCGGCATGGCGTTATACCTGCTCAAACCAATACGGTTACCTATAAAAGAACGGATATACTCCAGATTCTGATAAGCTATTAACGGATTAAGAGAAAAATGCCTCTCCAGGATCCTCCCTTCTTTTATTTTAAGATCATTGGAAAGGCCAAAGTAACTGCCTATACCTATAATCTTATCCGGATTCCTGCCGACATGCGCCATTACTTTAAGCAGCGCGTTTTGCTCTAAAACGGTATCCGCATCAACCACGCACACATATTCATTCCTGGCGAAATTAAGCCCGGCATTAACCGCTCCGGCTTTCTTCAATCCCTTATCTTTGCTTATTACCGTGACATTGGGATATCTTGCACTCTTGGATATCGTCTGTATAATACCGTCTTTATAGTGTTTTACATACGGCATATCCAGAGGTTTTAACTCCAGGATTTTATTCGCGATCTCCAGGGTCTGATCCTGCGAACCATCATCAACAATAATAACTTCGAATTTAGGATAATTAAGATTAAGAATGGATAATAATGCATCGGCTATCCACCCCTCTTCATTTCTGGCCGGCATAATAATGCTCACGGATATAGCGTTACTAGCTAGATAGGCCAAAGGATAATCTTCGGTCTGGCTCTCCCACGACCTCTTTCTCCCTTCAATGAAACCAAGAAACGCCAAAAACAGGTAAAAAACGCTGAGAAACAGGAAGTATCCAAAGAAAAAAATAAAAATAAAATAAATAAGCTTTGCGATAGGTATAGCCATAGCGATCAACCTTTATGCCCGGCAATATTTTTTTCTAAAATACCGGCTGTGGGCTCGTCTATATCTCTTATAATATCCAGTATTCTTCTGCGTTCATCCAGCGAAAAGTTTAACAAAGATACTTCCAGCCCCGCATAAGCGCAAGAAACTATTAAGCCCTTCAGCAGGTACATAGCCGCATCTTTATCCTTCTCGCGGCCGGTTAATATATCCCTGAACAGCTTAATAATATAACCTGACGCTTCCAGGGCTTCAACGGAGGTTCTTCTGGCCATTTCATCCTCGCCGTATAAAAAATCTTCCACATAAGGAAGGCATATTTCAATATTTCCGGCCATCAGGGCCTTTACGCTTTCGATGACTGAAAGAGAGCCATCGTTAATCCTAACCATAATCTCAGGGAGGCCTTCTTTACCTAAAACCTTAAAAAGCGCCTTTACCGCCGAGGCCCTGACCATCCAGAAATCATCAGTAAGGCACTTTACGATAGCGCCTGCCGAGCCTTTCCTGCCAAACTCACCTAAACAAGCGCAGGCAGAGGCGCGCACTTCCGCAGATTTATCTCTGGTGAGCTCCTCTATCCTTTGGCAATATTGTAAGGCCTTAAGCCTGCAGATAAGCTTGACGGCCCAGCCGCGGACTTCCTGGTCAGGGCTACTGGTTAACCCGATAACCTCATCAGCTACTCCAGGAGGAAATGATTCTAAGAGCGAAAATATCCTGTAGTGGTAGAGAGAGCGTTTTTTAACAAAATCCAAAAGGATTCTAGCGGATAGAACACTTTTGATCTGGCCAAGCGCGATAATTGAAAAATACGCGATATCGAAATCCTTATCGCTGATTGTCTTTTTAAGGGTGTTTACGGATAAAGGGCCTTGAGCATACCCCAAAGTCAAGATAGCTTCAATCCGGCGCCATTTACTCCAGGAAGATACCGCTGTTCTTTCTATTCCGGAGAGCTTTTCGGATGAGATAAAACAACTTTTCAGGATTTTTTGTTCCGACTCGTTAAAAAAAGCTACTTCCCTGTTCCTGTTGGTGGTTGCATCCAGAAACTGCTGCGGGGTAATTCCGGAAACTGCCGACAGGCAAACGTTATTATCTGTCTTTTTTCCGGAAAGCGCCAATTCATAAATATTCTTCTTGATGTTCAATAACGCGCGGCTGCGCCTCTTCCAACGGTATTCTTTGGCTAACGAATAGAAAATAGTCAATAATCCCGTTAAGATTACGAGATAAAGGAGTATTTTATCAACAATCCAGATTAAATCCGTATGATAGTTATACATTTAGAATTTAAGTGACAGCGAAGTGCTGATACTGCGCTTAATAAAGTCAGGCTTTTCTGTCCCGTAGGAATAACCGATTCTGGCAATAGCCCAAGGGCAAACATTGAAGTTTAACCCGCTAAAAATTATATAACCAAACTGTTCACGCGCCGGAAGCACGAAGATGTCGTAAAGCCGCCTTCCTGCCGCTACGCCTAATAATAGAGAGAAACGTTTACCCAGCGCGAAATTTCCCTTTACCGTGCCGAACTGCGCGACACCCCGGCTCTCGGTAAGAGTCATTCCGTAATCCGCGCTGATATAATTATCGCCAAAATAGTAGATCAAGCCGGGATAAACCATATAAGTATCATTAATGGCGTAATTACGGAAATTATAACCTACCTGCCAATAGAGGCCGTTTTTAATACGATGCCCGTATTCAATGATCGACTGGAATTTATACATATAGGTAACATCCCAGCCCCAGCCTACTTCGGCATGGGCGTAGGAATTCGGGAAAGTAAGATAGGTCCCGAAATGCGCCGTGTAGTTATTCACGTCAAACCTGTTCCATTGCGACATCGTAATGTAACCCAGGATATTCTTGTATTTGTAGCCGACCCGGTTAGTAATCTCCCTCCATCTGCCGGGACGCGACCCCTGCACTACGAAGCTTGGCTCATAATAAGAATCTAAATATATCTGGCCCTTGGCTTCAGGCTTCTCCTCTACCAGCATAGGAGGAGGAGCAACTGTCCTTAACATCTGTTCGGTCTGCGCTTCGCCAGCCGCATAAATAACCACAGGCAGGATAACTATCAATATAAAAATAATTACGGATATTTTCTTCACTTTTTATACTTTGCCGCTATTCCAAGGGTGACGTTGATATTATCTATTTCGGCCTGCAAGTCGCTGGTCTTCATAATGAATCCGGAGGCATTAAATTGATTAGCCGCTTTAAACCGCTCTTCATTACTGAATGCCGTGATTATAAATATGGGTATTTTCTGATCATCTTTTCTTATCTCTCTTAAAACCTCCAGGCCGTTTATTTCCGGCATCATTACGTCCAGAATAAGCGCGTCAGGCTTTTCCCGCTTGAATTTTTCCAAAGCCTCCTTGCCATTCATCGCGGTAACCACGTTATAGCTATTCGCTTCTAATCTTGCCTTTAATAACTGCAAAAAGTCTACCTCATCATCTACCAGCAATATTTTCTTCTTCGCCATCAGGGCTCCGTATTATCTTATATCCTATCCAACTCTTTAGGGTTCTCCTCAAAATAACATTTCATCTTCTTGAGTATCTCCGGTAGCGTAGTCTGAGGCGTAACTCCGGAAATCTTCTTTAGCTTAGCCAGATCCGGAACCCTTTTTTTTACATCCTGAAACCTGCTCCCGTAATATTTCTGATAGGGCTCAAAAACTATTTTGGATGAACTCTTGGTAATACGCTTGATCTCCTGAGCAAGATCCTTGATTGAAATCAGGTTCTTGGAACCCAGGTTAATGACCTCACCGACAGCCTTCTGACTCTGTGAAAGTTTCAGCATTATATCTATAGCATCATCTATATAGGTAAAACACCGGGCTTGTTTACCATCGCCATATACATAGATCGGCTGATTTTGTAAGGCGGCTTTAAAAAACCGCGGGATGACCATTCCGTAGCGGCCTACTTGGCCGGGCCCCACTATATTAAAAAACCTGATAATTACCACCGGCAAGGCCCTTTCGCGGTAATACCCGATAGCAAAAAATTCATCCAGCAGTTTCGAGCAGGCATAACTCCACCTGTTCACGTCAGGCGGCCCGATGACAACATCATCGTCTTCCTTAAAAGGGTACTTCTTGGATTTACCATACACCTCAGATGTTGACGTTAAAACTACTTTGATTCCTTTTGCCGAAGCGTATTTTAGGACAATACTACTGCCGATAGTATCATAGATGACGGTATCCAGGGGCTTCTCAATCACATTCTTTACTCCTACCGTAGCAGCCAAATGATAAATAAGATCACTCCCTTCTACCGCTTTACTCAATATCGTTTCATCCGTTATTGAGCCGACGATCAGGCTAAAATTCTTATGATTAAGCATATCCTGGATATTTTCTCTTCTTCCGGTAGAAAAATCATCAATGACAGCAACCTTATATTCTTCGGCCAGAAGCCGCCTGGCTAACGCCGAGCCGATAAATCCTGCTCCTCCGGTAATCAATATATTCTTAATCTTCTTGGCAACCGCCCCATGGCTTACCCCTTTTAGCGCAACTTTAACCCTTGCCAAAAATTCCTCCGGCTCATAAGGCTTAGTAATGTAATCCTGCGCTCCCAGATTAAACGCACTCACCTTATCCGATTGATCCAATTTTGCGGTGAGCACTATAACAGGAACTTCCCGGGTTTTCTTATCCAGCCGGATTTTGCGTAAGATTTCAGAACCGTCTACCCCCGGCATTACTAAATCAAGGATGATAAGATCCGGCGTATTCTCTTTTAGAAACTCAAAGGCGCCTTCCGGGATATTGGTGACAGATACTAAAAAACCATGGCTTTTTAGCCTGGCCGAAATCAAATCTGTTGCATCTTTATCGTCATCAATGATTAAAATCCGCGGATTATCCATAGTTAAACTCTCCCCTTTATGACCTTAGCAATCTGGTCTCTTATCTTCTGGCTATCATGACGGATCAATTCTTGTTCGTGAGACAAATCGGCAATTATGACCTGCGCCCTGGTGATCTTTCTTATCTTAGCCAAATTGCCGACCTGAACCGGAAACTGCCCCTTCTGGGCATACCTAAAGAGGGCATCTCTACGCAATCTCCTGTTATCGGCGAGAATAACATAGTCCAAGCAATCTTTCTTTAAATAACGCAGTATTTCGCTGATATGGCCAAAAGCATCTAAACCTGAGGTCTCTCCCGGCTTAGTCATTAAATTACAAATATAAACTTTTTTTGCCCGGCTTTTGACTATCGCCTCGCGGATATCCTTGATTAGAAGATTAGTAATAACGCTGGTGTATAGGTCGCCAGGGCCTATAGTGACAATATCGGAATTAATAATGGCAGAATAAGCGTTGATATCGCATTTTGGAACCGGCTTATGCCAGCATTTCTTTATATGTAATTCAGGCAAACGGCCATTACACAAATCAATATTAGTTTCACCCTTGACAATACTTCCGTCTTCAAACTGGGCATATAAAACTGATTCCGTGGAGGCGATAGGATAAACTATTCCGTTGATATTCAATATATCTCCTACCCCTCTTACGGCGTTAGACATCGAGCCTTCTATATCATTGAGTACGGTTAAAAGCAGGTTGCCAAAACTATGTCCGCTAAATCCCTTCCCCTTGCTGAACCGATACTGGATAATTTTATTCATTATTGCGGGAGCGTTGGAAAGCGCAACTAAGCTCCTGCGAATATCTCCGGGAGGTAAAATACCAAAAGAATCCCGCAGCCTGCCGGATGAGCCGCCATCATCAGCTGTGCTGACAATCGAAATAGGCAAAACAGCTGGCAGGCTCTTTATGCCAAGAAGCAGATTAAATAATCCCGTTCCTCCGCCGATACAGGATATTCTTTTTTTCTTGTTTAAAATCGCGCTCAACCTGAGGTTAACCTCGCGGATATTATAGGGTTTAAGGATATAATCTACCGCGCCCGCTTCCTTAGCCGCCAAAACATCTAAAGTCGATTTTTCAGCCGACAATACCACAAAATCTTTTCTGGATCGGGCAAGGGTATTGAAGATACCCTTTGTCAGGCGGGAGCTTGAAGAGTAAGAATCTTTGTCAAAAACAGCTATTTCTGCCTTTTTTAGCTTCGGGGTTATTTCGCTATAAACATTGGCTATTCCTACCTCCAGGGCTAGGTTGGATAATACCCCTTTGATTTCGGCGATAAAAGACCCTGAACCTATGAGCAGGAATTTTTTATACATTTAAGAAATAAATTCTTTGATTTTCTTGAATAACTCTTCGCTTGAAAAAGGTTTGAGGATATAGCCTTGCGCCCCGCAGGCTTGTACTTTTTCGGTAATACTCTGGGTACTGGCGGTAAAAAGAATCACCGGTATGTGTTTTAGCCTCTCATCCTTCTTGATGCGCGAACACACTTCCGGGCCTCCCAACAAAGGCAGCCTGACATCCAGAAGCATAAGATCCGGAGATTCTTTTTCAGCCAGTTCTAACGCCTCCTGGCCGTTTACCGCGGATATAACCTGATAACCTATCTTTTCAAGACGAAAACAAACAACTCTCAACAAGTCCGGCTCATCGTCAACAATCAGAATCTTCTTACCCATCCTTGCCCCCCTTACATTAGGTTACAGGTAAAGTAAAACTAAACACGCTCCCCTCGCCAGCCTTAGATTCTACCCAGACCTTTCCGTTATGTTTTTCAATTATTTCCTTGCATATGGATAAACCTAAACCAGTACCCCCTGTTTTCCTGGTCATCCCGGAATCCAGCTGTTTAAATCTTTCAAATAATAGCGGCAGATCAGCTTCTTTTATGCCTACGCCTGTGTCCTTTACCGATACCCTTATAATATTCTCCATCCTGGCTGCCTGAATCTTAATGCTCCCCTTTTCAGTAAATTTGACCGCGTTATTTATCAGATTAGTAAACACCTGGATTATCCTATCCCTGTCAAACTGTATCCTGGGAAGCTTCTTGTCGAGCTCAAGCTCCAGAACCAATCCCTTTTTCTCAATAACCCCGCGCATGCTCTCACCCGCCTCTATGGCGACTTCATTTATGTCATTAGCCTTCATATTAAAAACCATTTTCCCGGAGCCCAGCTTCTGAAAATCCAGTATGTCGTTGATTAACCTGGATAATCTATCCACATTCTTCTTGGCAATATTCAAAAATTCCTTTTGCTCTTTACGTATCGGCCCGGATGTCCCATCCAAAACAATACTGATACCTTCTTTTATTGCAGCCAATGGCGTCCTTAATTCATGCGATACCGTGGAAGTAAAATCTGTTTTCATATCGATTACTTCCCGAAGCGCATTTTCCACTTTCTTGCGCTCGGAAATATCCCGGGCAACATGGACCGAACCGATAAATTCACCTTTCGCGTTAAATATAGGCGATACGGTTACCAGCAAAGGCACGCCAATCTTAGGGTCATCAACCTCTTCCGCATGGGAAACAAAATCTTTTTGCATCTTAACAGCAGGACAGCTGGGCCAAGGATGATTGAGGTCGTGAAGTATCTCATAACATTTTCTGCCAAGAATCTCCTCAGGTTTAAGCTTTAGCGCAGCGCAGCAGGATTTATTAACTTTGACTATGGTGAAATTCTTATCCTGTATAAAAATTAAATCCGAGATAGAATTAAATGTCCTTTCCCACTCTTCAACTGCCAACTCTATCTGTTCTTCGGCTTGTTTGCGCCGGGTTATATCTCTAACCGTTGCCTGAAGGTATTCCTTATCCGCAAACCTTAATCTCGACAACAACACTTCTGCCAGGAAAACAGTCCCGTCAGTTTTTTTATGGGCCCATTCAAAGAAATCCACCCCTTCTTTAAATGCCAATTCCATATGCCTTTTTTCTTCGGATAGTGAGTCTTTTCCGTTAGGTTGAAGATCCGGAGATAATTCAAAGGGATGTTTTGCGCTGAAATCCGTTTTTTTATTCAAACCGAATAATCTTAAGGTTTCGTTATTGCAATCAATGAATCCACCCTTGTCCATAGTCATAATCGCGTCGCGCGAAGAATCAAAAAGCTGGCGGAACCTCTCTTCACTATTTTTTAACTCTTCTTCCACCTTTGCCGCCTTAATTACCCGGATGGTTATACTGCTCACAATCTCCAATAGCGCGTATTCTTCGGAGGAGATTACGTGTTTTGAAAAAAGCGCTAAAACTCCGATTGTTTCGCCGCCCGATAGCCCAAGCCTGAAACCCGCAAAGGAAACCAGGCCCAGCTCTTTTGCCCATTCGTGATTGTGGACCCTTAGATCGACCGTTACCTCATTAGTTAAAAAAGAGGGATACTCCCCGGATGCTATTCCGCCGATCTTATAACAGCCAAAAGGAACCCGCGAATGCGCTCCTCCCTCAATGTGCGTGTAGCGCCCTGAACTGGAAACCAGATGCAAGCAATGCTCCCGGTTAACACATACATGAGGGCCCTCTTTAACTTCGGCGTGCGGGCATCCTGAATTGCACCGGTCTGGCGGGCCCATCAGCCAGATACGGGAAAAATCAGCTTCAAAAATATCCACCACGCTATCCGTGATTATTTTAAGTTTTTCTTCCAGCTTCCCCGGATTAAACAAAACAGACTGCATTTTATTTAACTTATTTATGCGGACATCCACTTTCACCCGGCTGGTAATATCCCGGCCAATAGTAGAAGCTCCGACAACCTTACCCGAACTATCTTTAAGGGGAGATATAGTCAAAGACATATTAATGCGCCTTCCGTCTTTAGATATACGTTCTGTTTCATAATGCTTTACGTGCTCCCCGTTTTTAATTCTGGAGAGCAAATTAGCGGCATCATCCCTTCTCTCCGTAGGGACTAACAGATTAATCGAACGGCCAATAACTTCTTGTTCAGAATAGCCATAAATCTTCTCTGCCCCATGGTTCCAGCTGGATATTATTCCGTTAACATCCTTACTGATAATCGCGTCATCCGAAGATTCCACGATGGCGGCCAGCCTACGCAATGAATTTTCCACGCTCTTCTGCTCGGTTATATCGATAATTACCCCTACCAGGCCCGCAACCTTGCCATCGGGCCCCGGATAAGTGGACCTTTTGAAAATTACATCGTGGTCAGTACCGTCACTATTACGCAGCTTACTCTCATAAACCTGGAGTCCCGGCTGATTAAAAAGAGCTGCGTCCATTTCGTGGTATTTTTCAGCGATTGCTTTGTCCGGAAAGATATCAAATACGGTCCTGCCAACAATCCTGTCTTTAGTAAGGCCTAAAAATTGCTCGGTAGCTAAATTACACCCTAAATAAAGGCCTTCCCTGTTTTTATAGTAGACAGGGCTGGGGATATTATCTATTAAAACCTGCAGGTGCCTTTGCGAATAAAGAACCTTACTGACCGCTACCTTATTTAATTCCACTATTATGAATATGCTGATTAACAGGATAAACAGGCCGAAAACTATGAGAATGCCGATTACGCGATGATGAAATAATTTATCCTGGAATGCCGATATTTTTATATCAATCCCTATGCGGGAAATTACATCTTGAGTCTCAAAGTCAATAATCGGGGCATACGCCGAAACCCAAGTGCCCCACCTGTCTGTATAGGGGCCCAAAATAAACGCCTCACGCTTAAAAAAATCCTCCTTTAATCCGGCGGGAGCTTCCTCGTAAACCTGTCCCGGCGGGGAATAATCCAGAGAGGTTACCGGATCAGAATCCACTAAAAATATGATTTTGTCTCCCTGCAGGCGCATAAGATACACAAAGCTTAAATCATCGTTTACCCTCTTTATCTCTTCAATCTGCTCTTTAAGCCGTATATAGTCAGGAGTAGTCAGGTCGGACGATGAAGCGCCAAGGGGTAAGATTCGACGGGGATTGACTGCGGCAGCTCCCGTACTGACTTTCGCTATAAAATCTTTATCCGTTAATTGTTTATAATATCCGCCCACGCCTTTCGTTATGCTCCAGCCGAGAACAATAAAGGTGAAAAATAAAAATAAAACCCTGAAGATATGCGCTCTTTTTTTAGGCGCCGATAAATCAAAATCAACCCAATGCTGGAAAGAATACCAATACATCCATAGCGCAAAAGAACACAACATCGCTAACGCGCAGCGTAAGAGCTGTATCGGAAAACCAAAAAAACTAAAGAAAATACCTTGATTGAACAATGTTCCGGAAAGAAAATGCGGGGGTTGCGAGGTTACTAACTTGGTAAAGGCGTAGCAACCGAAGGCGATGCCTGTTAAGGCAAACCAGGGTTTCAGTTCCGCTTCCTCTTTATATGCCAGAATAAAAAATATGACGGACGCGCTAAGGCCTGAGCCAAAACCCAGGAAAAAATGCGCGGCAATGTTAGCGCCATAAAGGCCGCTCTGCAGCCATCCCAGATACACCAGAGAAAGAATAGGAATATGGATCCACGTTCCTATACTTCTGGAAAATAAATTACTCAGGCTTTTACGGCTGAATTCTACCAGGAGGGCAAAAGATACGGTAAGGACGATTAAGCGGATAACTTGAAAAACAAAGGAATCAATTATGACAATCGCGCTGAGGTCCAGCCACTCATTTGCCGCATGGACCAAAGCGAATAAACCCAGCCAAAACCAGGGGATATTCTTTTTTTCACTCTTAGCTAATAAAAAACAGGCTCCGCCAAGAATAAGGAAACTCAGACCGTACAGAAAAAAAATGTAATCTATCTGAGACCTGAAAAAATTAGACATCATATTCTTGCGTCTCCGGCAGGCTTCCGGTTTTTATAAGGCATATATCCCTCCTCCAAGAGATACTGTTTCTTTAAAGGCTTGGGGCGCAAACAACTATGACTATTAGTTATTATAAAGAAAAATACCGAAAGTAGCAAGAATTAAAACTGCGGTTAAGGCATCGGCAGGATATCTGCATAGATATCCAAGATATCTACCTGCTCCATATGCAGAAAATGCCCCGCCCCCTTTATGACCCTGACCTCGCAATCGGGGATATGGGAAGCCAGGGACCTGACATCGTCAAGGTCAATAATCGTATCTTTTTCCCCATAGATCAAAAATGTCTTTTCCCGGATATTGGAAAGTTTAATCAAGTCACCTATCTTTTTTGCCGACACCACTGCCAGCCCATGCTCGTAAAAGGACTTCAGGTTCTCCTGGCTCATCGCATGGAACTGTCTGACAATTTTATTTTTAATATTTTTCGGAAGATTCTGGCCGAAGCTATCTATTAATATATCGGCCATCTTCTGCCTGTTTTTTGGATCTACCGCGCAACCTTTCTTGATAGTCTCGACCATCGCGGCATTGGCTTTTGTCCCCAAGCTGGCCAGGCATAATTGCTTTACCTGCCCGGGATACCGCGCGGCAAAGGCCATGGCGATTATCCCTCCCCAGGAAGCAGCACATAGTGAAACACTGTTACTTGTACCGGTAGCCTTTATTACTTCCCGTAAAATATCCACTTGTTCATCCAGCCTGACCAACGCCGGCCCTGAAACCACCTTACCCCTGCCCTGGTTAGGGAAATCAAAGAGTACTACCCGGTAATGCGGGGTATAACGCTCTACAAGGGTATGCCACATTGCCATAGACTGCTGCACTCCATTAAGGCATATAATATGCGGGCCTTCGCTCTCGTAAATCCGGTAGGGGACAGAAAATCTCCCCAATTCAATAGTCCCTTTTACGATTGCTGAACCGGTACGCGAATATTTGGTAAAGTTAGATTCCTTAGGCACTCTTTATCTTACCCTCCTGTTAACAGTCCTTCTCAATATTATTTCTTGAGGCTCTTGAGATACGCTTTCCTATCCTGGACCGCCTTTTTAACTCTCCTACCCACGCCAAATCCGCTTAACCCTTCGGCCTCGGCCTCATGTGCTGCGCCGGAGGCAATCCTGGACGCCTCTAAGGTATCATCTCCGCTAGCCACCAGTTCCGCTACTGCAGCTACCGCGTTCTTCAGGGCCCTTGCCTTTACTCCCTGATTCCATAAATCCAAGAGAACCGTTCTTACATCTGATATTTTTGCATCCGAAACGAGCATCCTTTTTACTGAATTTTCCGTGGTTTTGATGAATTGATCGGATAGACCCTGGTTTTTAAGTTCTGATTTTAACTGTTCAAACGCGCCAGCGGCCCCTCCACAATACCCGCAGGTAATAACAGTTAAAATGAGCGCACCGGAGAAAAAAAATATACGCATAGGCCACACAGATACTTTCTATTCTATTTAAGTCAGGAGATTAAAGACAGGCTAACCGGTTATTTTTTTGCGCCGTTCAACGTTCGCGGGCAGTAAAAC
>Ga0265297_10005997_pt1 | contig 17986 bp, 19 predicted proteins | sample Munlanlwell13791_FD_192502 | JGI IMG/M metagenome (GOLD analysis project Ga0265297, IMG submission 192502) | Leachate microbial communities from a municipal landfill in Southern Ontario, Canada - Leachate well 137-91 | ecosystem: Engineered > Solid waste > Landfill > Unclassified | place...
TATCAGCTCCTGCGTGCTCACATAATTCCAAGAGAAAGAGTAAAGCTTAAAAAAATAAAAAATGGGTATGGAGAAAAATAGAGCTGAGATAATAAGAGTCCAGACATTCAATATATAACGCTCCGGTATTGAACCTTCAAATCTTACGGCAAAAGCCAGCAAAACTGAAAAAGATATTAAAAAGATGTCTGCAATCAGAAAAGCGATGAATCGGGAAATCGATCTTCTCTCCCAAAAAATTTTTCTTAAAAAAACATTCATATATACCGTTATTTTTTATAAAAGCTGCGAACGCACTTTATCACATAAAGAACTTCCTTGTCGGTCAGCTCTGGATAAGTTGGCAGCCTTACAGATTCACCCGCTATTCTCTCGGTGATGGGCAGATTAAAACCTTCCATCCCCAGCCCTTTTAATTTATGATTCGGGATTGTATCCCTGATTAAAAGTTCCACCCCCTTTTTGTCCATATACTTCTTAAACTTCCACATATCTTTCACCTTTATAATATATTCTTGGTAGATCTGCTTTGGTTGTTGAATCGGTAAAAGACAGGGTAAATTTTTCAACCCCTTATTGTACATCATTCCTATCTCCCTCCTTCTCTTTAACATTGAAGGATAATACTTAAACTTTATATTTAAAATCGCAGCTTGAATATTGTCTAATCTGCTGTTATATCCCCACTCCATGATCTTTGGCGCTTTTGGCTGGAATCCATGTAACGCTCCTTGAGTGATATTCCAATGATTTCTCATCAATAAAAGCCTTTCGTACAACTTTTTGTTATCGGTAACTATCCCGCCAGCATCCCCGGCTCCACCCAATGTCTTTGGAGATATAAAGCTGAAACAGCCTGTATTTCCCATACTCCCTGCCTTTTTACGGCCCCAGTAAGCCCCTAAAGCCTGGCAAGCATCCTCTACGACCCAAAGCTTATGTTTCTTGGCTATCCTCATGATTTCATCCATATCACACACCTTCCCCGATAAATGAACGGGAACGATCCCTACCGTTCTTTTAGTAATTGCTTTTTCAATTTTAGAAACATCCATTAATCCGTCCTCTTTAACATCTATTAAAATAGGTTTAGCTCCCAAATGGACTATTTCCTCAATAGAAGAAATAAAAGTATGACCCACGGTTATGACCTCGTCTCCAGGCCCACAACCCAAAACTTTATAAGAAAGTTTCAAAGCGTCGGTTCCTGAATTAACTCCGACGGCATATTTCACCCCAACAAATTTTGCTAATTTTCCTTCAAATTCCAGCACGTCTTTCCTCAAAACAAAATTCCCCAGAGAAAAGCATTTATCAATAGCCCTCAATATCTCTTTTCTATGTGCCCTATAATACCTACGATATCCTGAATTGATAAAATCTACTTTATATTTCATATTCTTATATAACAAGGAGAATTTATATTATATGTTTCCAAAATAACCTTTCTGATCTCTTTCGGATCCTCAACAATAAAAGATTTGATATTGGGTAAATTCTCTAAAACTTTTATTTCCTCATCTTCAGAGATAAGATTATGACTAAAACCCAAAAACTTATACTTCTCACTGCCTTTGACCCCGATAATTTTTACATTAGCATTATGCAAGCAAACAGCGTTTCTGACCATCTCATAGGGCCTGAAGGTAACAAAATTTATCATACTATATAAATACGGCTTAAATCCTGATAAAGCCAAGCCTGCGGCAATTATCATCGCACTCTGTTCGGTTACGCCAAGATTAAAAAACCTGTCTGGAAATTTTTTCTGGAATTCCTCAATATAATTAAAACCGACGTCGGGGATGATTAAAACAATCTTCTCGTCCTTTTCGGCCAATTCTATAAGAGCGTCTATAAACTCCCTTCTTGTGTCTTGTCGTTTTGTTATTTCACCCATTTGATTCTAGCTCCTTTAATGCTTTATTATATTCCTCTTCCGACAAATTTTTATAATGATACAAATTTTCTCCTTCCATATAGCTCACCCCTTTCCCCTTAACGGTTTTGGCAATAATAACCACTGGTTTTCCCTGAGAAGAACTTTCTAAGGCTTTTTCAATTTCTTCGAAATTATGCCCATCAATTTTCAGAACTTCCCATCCAAAAGCCTTCCATTTGTCTTCTAACGGCTCAATATTCAAAATATCTCTAACCCTACCCATTGCCTGCAATTCATTAGCATCAACAATAACAAATAAATTATCCAGCTTATGCTGGGCCGCTATCAAAGCCGACTCCCAGGTGGTTCCTATCTGCATCTCCCCGTCGCTCATCAGAATAAAAACTTTCCCTTTCTCTTTCTTTATTTTTTTCGCCAAAGCAAACCCCACCCCGAAAGGTAAACCAAAACCCATTGAACCGCCAGCCGCTTCTATACCTCTGACATAAGGCTCTGCCAGCCCAATATACTTACTCCCGTCTTCGCAATAAGTTTCTAAATCTTCTTTCGGGATTATCCCCTTTTCAGCTAAAAAATAATAAACTGACGCAGCAACCCAACCCTTAGAAACGACTATCCTATCCCTGTCTTCTTTTAAGTCTTTATCAAGATTTTGTACAACGCCCATGTACAAAACCGTTAGAATGTCGATAGCAGAAAAGCAACTTCCTACATGCGAGCTCTGCGCAGCATAAATCATAGAAATTGTTTTGATTCTTGCTAACCTTGCTATCTCTTTATATTCTTTTAATGTCTTCCCCATGTTTCTGTTTTATTGTGACAAAAACGACACAACGTTCTGCCATTATTTACGTCCCATAATGGTTCACATCGTATTGCCTCTTCAAATGTCGTAATTTTATTTTCTTTTAAAATTATATACAAGGGCACTATGTGATCAGCTTCTAAATATGCTCCTCGAACTCCGCATTGCTGGCACGTAAATTTATCTCGTTCAAATACTGTTCTTCTCCATTCTCTACGCCTAAAACAAGCTGCTAATCTTTTTTTCAGGGGAGAAATACCGCCCTTCCAAAAATAATGGTTTTCCCCTCTTGGTATATTCTTTTGATTTGCTCTCGCTTTCCTAATTTTTTCTTTTATTTCTTCTGAAAGATGTTTACCGTAATTCCAAACCTTCTGGCCAGATTTATATAACTTTTTTTTCGACTCACTCATCTTCTTCTTGGTTTCATCGGAATGATGTTTCCCCCAAAGGGGATGTTTTTCTTTCCTCAAATGTGGCTTTCCTTTATTCCAAGGAGTGTGTCCTTTTTGGAAAATACTTCTTTCGACAATTGCTCTTCTTTGTTGTTCAGAAAGTCTTTTACCCTTTTTCGCCGATGGTCTCCCTATTAAAAATTTCCAATAACATTCCCGAGAACAGAACTTTGCTTTATTTATTCGTTGCGGTTTTAATTTAAATTCCTTTTTGCAAAAATAACAAGTTTTACTTATCCATTTTGTCCTCGATTCTCTTTCGCATTTTTTAGAACAATACTTTTTTTGATATTTCTTTAATTCTTTTTTGTCACATTGTTGGCAAATTCTCTTTTTCATATCTATCATTATATCAAATCAAGAAAAATCGTCGAAGTCTTTTTTCTCTATATAATCTCGAGTGCTTTCTGTCGGCAGTCGCTATTTTTTTGTAGTTTGCAAAATTATCCATTAATAAAATACCTTTAATATCGTTTTAACGATTATCTTTAAATCTAGCAGAAAAGAACGATTTTTTACATACTCCAACTGAAGCTTGGTTTTCGTCGGTCTAATTTTCTCCATATAAGTTTTTTCCGGGTCTTGGCTCCCTTTTAGGACTTCGCCCTCATGAAAATTCCATAGAGATGCTAAATCCGTCATTCCAGGTCTCAACGAAAGAATAATCTTTTTTTCTTCCTCAGGCATTATATCGACATATTCCTTAACTTCCGGCCTCGGCCCAACCAGACTCATCTCCCCCTTTATCACGTTAATCAACTGCGGCAACTCGTCTAACTGGTACCTCTTCAGGAACGGTCCGATTTTTAATAGCCTCGGATCATCTCCAGCTGTTGAAGGCCCTCCAAGGCTTTCAGCGTTCAAAACCATAGTCCTGAACTTAAAAATGCGGAAAGGCTTTCCGTTTCTACCTATTCTCTCCCCGTGATAAAAAACTGGACCAGGAGAACTGAATTTTACCAAAATTGCAACGGCTAAAAGCAGCGGTGAAATCAAAACCAGTCCCAAAAAAGAAAAAATGGCATCAAATAGTCTTTTCATTGTTTTTTAGGATCCCTAAAGATGAAAACTACCTTAAAGGCGTATTTTCTTAGAGACGGAAAGAGAAACAGAAAACTATCGATCTTCTCAAATAATTTTAGCAAAAGCTTCCCGCCAGGTAAACTCAAAAACGGGAAGAAAATAAATGAAACTATATGGAAGTAACGGACCTCTATTTTATTAAAATAATCTTTGGCAACTTTCAGGTCTTTCTGCTGGAAAATATGGCTTTCGGCCCAGTTTGTTCTCCTACCGGTTATTTTATTTATCTTTCTTTTAAGATTGGCTATGGGGTTGTGCCCAAAGGTTTCTATCCCGATTAACAGCCCCTCCGGCTTCAAAACTCTTACCAATTCCGGGTAGACCCTATTTAGGTCCAGAGAAGAGAAGGTGCCACCGTCGAGGATAACATCGAAATAGTTATTGGGAAACTCCAACTTTTCGCAATCCATTTTCAAAAATTCTATCCTATCCCCTACTTTTTCGCTTTTTGCTCTATCTCTGGCAACCTCCAAAGACTTTTCTGAAAGATCGATGCCTACTAGTTTTTCTGCTCCGGCTTTCAAGGGAAAAACGGAATGAATGCCGTTGCCACAGCCGTAATCTAAAACTTTTTTGCCTTTGCAATTATCTTCTAATAATCTATAGAAAAATTTGAAACTCCCCAAAACCAAAGGATCAAAACCCTCAAAATCTCCCTTCTGTTTTTTGTGCGAAGCCTCCTTTAATAAATTTTCTGCCTGAACATCGTAGTATTCAACTTCTTTTTGTTTTCTCTCTTCCATGCGTTTATTTTAACATCTTTATAAACCCTAAAAGAGAACCCATTCCATAGCCAAAATGACGATAGATAAAGACAATGGGCATTATAAATAGATACCTAAAGCCCCTTCTAAATGCAATACCAATAGAAAAAAATAAATTCAGCATAAGGTAGCTTCCGAAAATAAGATCAAATATGATCCTGGCCGGAAAGAAGAAAATCCCAAAAATAAAAGTTAATAAAAAAGTTAAAATGAATAAGAGAGGAATATAATGACGCAAATTGAATGGCGCTTTAACAAATTTAAACGGTAGAATAGCCCATACTCCGTCTTCAAAATTATGTCTTAAAAAATCTTCCAAATTTGATTTCGGATAGTAATAGGCCACGATATCTGGAGCCAAAAGGATCTTTCCTCCTGATTTTTTAAGTCTCAGATTAAATTCAAAATCCTGGCTTTTGCTCAGTTTTTCGTTGAAAAAACCGATTTTGTTGAAAACCTCTCTCTTATAGCACCCACCGAAAACCGTATCCACCCAGCGAGGTTTTTTTGACCCAATTCTGAAATAGGACCCTCCAGTCCCGAAAAAAGAAGAGAAACAATACGCTATCGACTTTGCAACTAAGGTATCTTCCGCCGGAACCGTCTTTAGCACTCCCCCTACGTTATCAGCATCATATTCTTTTAAATATTTAACGCACTTTGAAACGTAATCTTTCTCATAGATAGCGTGAGCCCCCATTAACGTTATAATCTCTCCCTTTGATTCTCTGATGCCGATATTAAAAGCAAAATTGGTAAATTTCTTAGGGTTATCCAATATCCTTATATATGGAAACTTTTCTGAATAATCGTTGATGATTTCTCTTGATTTATCCTCCGATATTCCGTCAACTACTAAAACCTCTATCTTATCCTTTTGATAGTCCTGTTCGGCTATAGAACCTAAACATTTACCGATAAGTTTTTCTTCATTCCTACAGGCAACAACGATTGAAACAAAAGAATTATTCATACAAATTTCTGAAGTTAATGAATTTATAACCTTTTTCCTTACAATAATTTATTAACCAGACGTACCATTTTTTATATTGAAGGAATTCTTCGCTAAAATACTCCTGGTGAAACAATATGGATACATACCTTTTGTTTTCCTTTTCCGCTTTATCTAAGAGCCCTGCCGTTTTGTTCTTAGCTTCCGCCAGGTTTAAATTTTGCTTCAAATCAAATAAGTAGCTGTCCATTAGGTGAAAAGGGATTTCTGCTATTCCATCAATTTTATGCGTTTGATCTAGCTCACCCGACAGAACACTAGAGTCAAACAAATAACCGATCCGGGCCAAATTTTTTAGCGTATCATCATTCAGTCTCAAATAATGCATTCTTATCCCAAAACCATCCAGACCGCTTATGTTTTTAAAATCTTCGTATTCCCTCCTCATTTTTTCATAATTGTCGTAACAAATTCCATGGAGAGCGACATCAAAACTATATCTCTTTATTAAACTTATGGCCTCCCCCGCTTGTTTCTTAGAATAACTTAACCCCTTTCCATTTGACGTTGCCACAAAAAAAGTTGAGTCAACCGAATTCTCCCGATCAAAAATTAATAATTCCTCTAAATTATTCCAGGCATTTTTTTTAAATAATCCTGATATTTTTGCAGTGAATATTTTTAGGGAAATCCTGCCATTAACTAATTCTAAAAACGACCGAAAGATGTATTTCGGGATAATTAAATCCTTCAAGATGTGCTCTCGCACGCTCAAATGATCTATGTCGTGGGAGATTATGATTTCCATTGATTAAAACGTCCCTCTCTTAAAAAACTTTAAAATAATTTCTATAAATAACCTTGCTTTACTTATTTTGTAATAGGGGGTTAATTTACCGCCAAATCCTCTGAAATATTTCTCGATTTGAGGTACCATTGAGCCCTCAAAATCGAAATATTTTATTCCTAATTCTTTGGCGTATTTAATAGCCTCCCACATTGCCAAAGCCCCTGCCCCGTGATGCTTTGATTTGTCATCATAGCCACCCAGCAAATAATAGGCAGTATCTCGATCATATATACAAAAACTAGCAGCAATTGGTTTTTCCCCCTCAAACGTCACAAAAGCATAGCTATTACTATCGTTTGAAAAATTAAAAAGAATCTTATCCAAATAATACTCTTTGATTTTTTTATTTTGTCTTAAGAATGTTTTGTTTATCAGAAGTTTTACTTCCTTAACATCGTTAACCTTTTTAGAAATCAAATTGTCCTTTAACGCCTTAGATATATCATTTCTTCTTTCTTTTGACATTTCCTTCTGGATTTCTTCTATGGACTTGTTCAAATCTAAAACGTATGTGTAGCAGGGATTTATTTTGAACTTTCTCCAAATAAAAGGCTGGGTATCTACAATCTTTTTATCTAAAGAAAGCAAAACTATTGAATATGGTAAACTATCTATCAGCTCAGCCACAAGTTTAAGCACCTCTTTCCATTTATCCATAATAGCCACTTGGTTTTGTGCGTCCACCTGCATAATTGGGCCGATTGAAGGAGAGAAAGGAGGATTTTGATATATATTTAAGCCAAATTTTTTTTCTTTAAATAAAGGAAATCCGCCCACTAATTTCCCGTCATCCTCATATATACCAAAAAACTTTACTTTATCGCTAAAAATATCTAGCCATTCTAGGCTGTTAAAGATATTTCCTAATTTTTTAGCCAATTCAGAATATTTTTCTTTATCGGCAGCGCTCACGATCTCTTTTATTTTCATAATTTATTTTAAAAAATTAATGTCACCACAAGGCGGATCAGCGGAAAGAATAAAAAATCCTTAATTTTCTTAAAATCCCCATTACTGTTTTAACTATTTTAAACAATCTGTAATTCGAAGGATAATCCCTAAATGTCTTAATCGGTAAAAGCATTATTTGTCTGAATTTTTCTTCATCAAGCCCAAGTTTTTTTATTACATACTTTCTGTCCTCCATTAGCTTTTCTTCTGTCGGATAAGGATCTTTTTTCATTTCCTCTAACGCCGCTTCTCTTGTTATCTGGTCGGAACAAATAAGGCTGGATAAATGAGCCCTCCTTTTGTCAAAACCAAATTTTTTAGGGAGGATATATCCCTGAAAAAAACGGGTGTACACAGATTCGTAATGTTTGGCCCCATAATTTTTCCAACCGAATTCTTTTTCTAAGAATCTCTTAGTCTCTTCCCTGTTATATGGAATATAGTTCAGGATGCGAACTTTTTTTATCTTTTTTATAAAAAAGTAATGAAAATAATCGAAAAGACTAATCTGCGGAAAACTTTTCAGCTTGATCCTACCGAATTTTTTGTGCACAGCCCTAATATGCTTTAAGTCAGTACAATCGTAACCCCAAGCAGACGGCATTATTTCTTCACTGACAACATTACTCCCTGTGATTATATTTCTTATCCCCCTTTCTGAAGCAACCTTATAAAGTAAAGCTGGGATTGCATGGTCCGTGGGTATTTCGCAATCAGCGACAGAGGCTCTCAAAAAAGACAACTGCAAGTCTTTGAATTCTTCCCAGTCAATTACATACGTATATAGATCAATATTCAGTTTTTCAAGCATTTTCTTTATATTATCCACCGATTCCTCTGAATTCCATCCGTTGTCTAGATGAACTGCTAACGGACGTAAACCAAGTTCTTTGACTTTATATACAACAAAACTGCTGTCTACACCTCCACTGACCCCAACTATACAATCATATTTTTTATTCTTCCCTTCGTCTTTTATTTTACCTATCAATCCATTTAACTTGTCTCTTCCGACTTCGGGAGAAAAAAGATATTTTTTAGAATTCTTATCGTAACTTATACAGTGGTTACAGGTCCCATTTTCATCAAATATTATATCCGGATCCGATGTGTCCATAATACACCTTACGCAAATTCGATATTCTTTTTTAAGATCATTTTTCATAAATTATTCAATAAATCTAATTCTTTTTGATGTGGAAAATTTATTAACACTGCCCTTTGTCTTCCATAGAAAATAAACATACTGCCAGCAGCAACGGCTGATGCGCCAGCCATAATTGCCTCTTTGAAATCTTCTATCTTACCTGCCCCGCCGCAAACAATTAAAGGGATACTTACTGCCTTTGAAGCCTCACTAATTAAACTAAGGTCAAAACCCTGCATTAAGCCGTCTCTGTCTATTGAATTTAAGAATATCTCCCCTGCTCCCATTTTCTCTATTTTACCTATAAAATCTTTAAGGTTTAGACCGGTCTCTTCCTTGCCGCTATTAGTAAATATTTCGTAATTTCCTGATTTGGTTCTCTTCACGTCAATTGACACTACAATACTTTGACTGCCAAAAATATTTGCAGCCTCCTTAATAAACAGAGGGTTCTCAACCGCATAACTATTTATGACAACCTTTTCAACCCCTAAATTGAATATTCTCTTGATATCATCTATCTCTCTTATTCCTCCTCCATAGCCAAAGGGCATGAAACACTCACCAGCAATTTGAGATATAAGTTCAAAATTAGGTTTCTTTTTCCCAACAGTAGCCGAAATGTCGAGCAGAATCAACTCATCAACTTCTTTCTCGTTAAAAATCTTCACAGCATTTATCGGATCCCCGACGTATTTTGCATCCTTAAAATTTACCGTTTTTACCAAACCGCTATCTCTTAATAAAAGACTTGGTATTACTCTAGTTTTTAACATAAATTAACAAAATTCTCAAAAAGTTTAATGCCGAATTTATGACTTTTTTCTGGATGGAATTGAACGCCAAAAATATTTTCTTTCTGGACTATCGACGGAAACTCATATCCATGGTTAGTAGTAGCGATTACGTCTTCCTGATTCTCGCATATCAGATGATAGGAATGGACAAAATAAAATCTTGCCTCTTGATACATATTTGCCAAAAGAGGACTTTCCCTTTTCGTATTAATAGTATCCCACCCCATATGAGGAACCTTTAGATTAGTTTCTCTATCGTCAAATTTAAACCTGACTGTTTCCGCATTAATCCAATTAAATCCCGCCAATTTTCCTTCTTCGCTTTTTTTCGAGAATAACTGCATTCCAAGACAAATCCCCAAAATAGGAATTTTTTTCACTAAAACCATTTCATTCAAAACAGGAATCAGGCCTGCATCTTTAAGATTATCTATGCCACTATCAAAAGAACCGACTCCGGACAAAATAATTTTGTCAGCTCTTTCTATGTCTAAAACATTGGACGAAACAGTCGCCTCTACTCCTATCTTTTTAAACATATTCAATATTGATCCCAAATTACCCGTTTTATAATCAATGATCACGACCATACTCAAATTCAATTATTTTTTATTAATTCTTCGTAGATGTTTAATAATTTTTTCGCTTCATTCTCCCAATTATATTTTTCTGAAACTGTTTTTATCCCATTCTCTGCCATCAGTTTAGCCTCCTCGGGATTATTTATTAAATATTCAATCGCTTTAGAAATTTCTTTTGGATTTAAAGGGTCTACGCAAATACCGCATTTATTTCCCTCAATAATCTCTCTCCATAAGGGGAAATTGGAGGCAACAATAGGAAGTCCTGCGGCCATATAATCAAATATTTTGTTGGGAAGCGACTCAAGGTGGTTTGGCTCTGGGAGGAAGACAACTAGACCGACATCAGCGAGCTTCACGAAAGAATATATATCTGTGGGAGGCAAATAACCCTTATATTTTATATAGCTTTTAGGATTGGATAAAATTTCTTTTTCAAAAGAGGGAGGAGAAAATGGCCCTAACAACCACAATTCTGCTTTTCCGTTCAAAATATCTAAAGCCTCCAATATTTGTTTTATACCTCTAATTTTTGTGATAGCTCCCTCATAAATGGCGACCGGTATTTTTTTGAGGTACTCTATGGGAGCCGATCTTTTAATTATAGAAATAACTGGTAAATTTTTAATTACAACAACTTTTTCCTTAGAGAATCTTTCGCCTATACTTTGTGTTGCCGCTATCACCTTATCAAAACTTTTAACACTAAGTTTTTCAAAGATATTCATTACACGACTAATTAGTCCCCTTAAATATTTCGGTATCCAATATTTCGAAAGTATTTGTCCCGGCACATTTTCGTGAACATCATAAATTATTTTAACCCTGGTCATTTTTTTTATCATAACCATCCATGGCAATAATTCTGGGTCGTGAAAATGATAAATATCCGCTTTTTGCTTTAGGGCAATAACACACATTTTTCCTGTTAGGCCAAAAATCCGAGAAAATCTATTATTGGATTTTGGTAAAGCAATAATTTTTATTCCCCCAACCACTTCATTTTTATTATGTTGAGCAATCAGAGTAACGTCATACCCAGCCTCGACCAGAGATCTCGCCTCTTTATAAAAGATCCTATCATCAAAAGCTGGGTGGACAGAAGTTAAAATACAAACTTTTTTCATGTTATTTTGCCTTTAAGAAGAATAAAAAAATTTCTATAGAACTGAAAATCGGACTTCTTAACAAAAAGTATATCTCTGACTCTATTACCAGAAATTTTACTGTAGAAAAAAACTTTTATTAAAAATGCAACATTATACGAAATAGCGGTAGCTAAGGCCGCCCCGACAATACCAAATTTTGGGATAAATATGATGTTTAAAATAATATTTAAGATTAAACTGGCTACGGCGATATAAGTATTAACCATTGGTTTTCCCCTCCCCGCCAAGTCGTAAGTTAAAACCGTATAGCCGCCAAGACCGATTGTTCCTATCAATAATATTCTTAATGACAGAAGAGAATCTAGATATGCGTTAGAATAAAACATAACTATTATCCAATAACTCAAAATAAAAATTATTAAAATAACAAAGAGTGTAATGAATAGAATGTTACGACAAATTAAAGGAGTAAACTCTTTTAAAACTTTACCGTCCTCTTCTGAGGCTACCTTGGGGAAAAGCACTGTTCCAACTGATTGCGGAATAATCTGAATTTTCTCCGACAATATAACGGCGACAGAATAAAAACCGACTGCCAAAGGATTTAAAAAAACGTTAATCATCCACATATCTATCTTAAGGTGCAGAAAATTGCCGATACTACTGAAATAAGATTTACACCCGAAAGAAAAAAGGTCTCTAGCTAGAAGTTTATTAAATGAAAAAATTAAACCGCCGACTTCTTTTTTAATTACGAAAAATAAGACAATGCAGGCGACAAAAAGCGAAAGAAGTTCAGCGAGAACCGCCGCTTTTATCATAAAATGAAACCCTAAAAGGAGAACGATTGTTAACAATAAAAAAATAACGGTATTAAATAATTGGATAAAATTATATTTCTCAATCTTCTGAATGCCTAATAGAATGTTGACTACTAAAGCTAAAAAGAACTTAAAGGGAATCAAACTTAAAACCAAAAATAGGTATTCTTTCCCAACCCCGGGGAAAACTTTATTGCCGAAAAAAGATATGACAATCAGGCCGATAAGCACTGCGAAAATACTTATTAAAATAGACAAGATGATACTCGTTCCAAAAATTTCTTTTAAAGAATACTTTTTCTTTCCGATATAAAAAACAATTGAAGAAGTAAGCCCAAAATCTGTAAAGATTATCAAAAAAGCCGGCAATAAGACAGCCAGAGAATAAATACCATTTTTCTCGGGACCCAAAACCCTAGCGATAATGACATAGATTCCGAACCCAATAATCAATTGAAACACCCTGGTGATAAAAGTGATTAGAGTGTCTTTTGTAAATTTACCCATTATCGGATCTTCCTTTATGAATAATATAGTGATCGACTTTTTCTCTCATAATTTTTTTTCCACCATGCATCTCTTTATTAATATCTGGTTCCCTCCCTGCGTAGCCAAAAACTACGCCAGCCATAATTTTAAAGTTCCCCCCTATTCTTATATAATTCCTTAAAAAAAATTCGAAGTTATTTTTTGACGAAGCATGCAGCCCAAATACTATCTTGATTTGTTTTATAATCTTTTTGATTAAACTAGCTTCTCTCTGTCCAAAATGGTATTCCGACAAGTTAACAACACAGCTGTCTATGCCCAGACTTTTTGCATATAAAACCATATTCTCCAAGGCCAGACCAGTATCTATGAATTGCAGACTGCGGCTTGCTTTCTCGTGATACATCTTACTTAAAGGCAAGGACATATCGCAAAATACTAATATAACCGTAGAAATACCTTTAAAAAACGGTTTAAATTTTATAAATTCCCCTATATCCTTTTCATCGTCCAACACAAGAAATCTTAACTCCTGATTATTGCAACCGGTAGGAGCCCATGTACCCGCTTCAATTATCGATAATATGTCCTCTCTAGGAACCTTTTTTCCGTTGAACAACCTGACACTTCTTCTTTTTTTAATTAAATCTTGCAACATTTTTTTATTTCTTTAATTAATATTTCTACACTCCTATCAATTTGTTCAATTATTTGATTTTTTCTTTTTAAAACTTTTTCTTTATTAAACCATTTTCTGTCCTCGTAATACTTTTTAATTAATTCTACCGAATCGCTTATGCTAGTCGTCTTGCAATCTACCGTCAGAAAATCATCTAAAAATAATGACATCATATCTCTATATTTTTTGTGCCAGGATAAAGATATAACAGGAACGGCTATTGATAAGGCCGAAGATAACCCGTGGTACCTGCCCGTGATATAAAATTCCAACAAGCCAACAATAGCTCTGGCCTGTTTATAGGTTAATGACGTATCAGAAACTATAAATACATTCTTCTTATTTTTTAACTCGCTATAAATCTTCCTGCATAGAGCTAAGTCGCAAGATCTCAGATCTATCCCGTCCTCTATTGAATGCGGAATCAATAGAATTTGACGGTTTTTTGATTGAAAAAAGGCTATGATCTCCTTGCATAGTTTTATATGATCTGGCGATATCCTATTAATTACCGCACTTGGCGAGAAACCTACAATTGATTTATGCAGGTCTAATCCTAAATTATTAATATAGCTATTTGCCCAATCTTTGTTTTCCGGTACTAAACCGATTGAAACTTCCGGGAATGAATAAACGGGAGCCTTTAATTTTAACTCCTGTATATCTTTTAAGTTTTCTTCTCCCCTGACAAAAACGAAAGGAAGATTATTCAGGGCTCTCTTTACGAAAAACTTATATATTCTATCAGGGAACGGTCCGTACGAAGACGTAAACCTGAAATAGGGTTTTCTAAAAAGCAGATTAATAAACTGCACTACTGTCACGTCAATATAATCTTTCCATCTCAATTTAGGTGGGTTGTTTCCAAAAAACTCTATACCGGCCAAGTTGATTATCACATCGCTCTTTTTTATTTCTTTAACTACATTAATATACTCTTTTCTGAATAGCCCCGCCAGTCTGGGGAAAGGCACAATATTAAATCCATATTTATTGGCGAATGAAAGGTTTTTTTCATAATATTTTTCACGTATAAACAAGGTATATTCAGCATCCAAATATTTATTTAATTGGTCTGTCAAAGAGAAAACCAAACCCTGTGCCCCATAGTTATGGTTCAGATAAGATACATTTATAATTAAAATTTTGATTTTATTTTTCATTCAAAAATTTAACGATCCTCTTAGCGGTATTCCCCCGGCCGAAATATTTTTTTCGCTTCCCCCTGGGATCAAATTTTCTAATGGCTTTTAAGATTTTATCCTCATTTGCCCCGACCAAAATATTCCAACCACTCTTAATAGTCTCCACCCACTCGGTTTCGTTCCTTAAAGTGATACAAGGCACTTTTAACCAATAAGCTTCTTTTTGGACACCACCAGAATCGGTTAATATTTTTCTGGCGTTTTTTTCTAAAACCAACATATCTAAATAATTGACTGGCTTAATAACCTCTAAATTATCAAATTTGGGCAGTTTTATCTTTTTTAATTGTTTTTTTGTTCTTGGATGGATCGGGAAAATAACCTTCTCTCCGCTTTTACCGATAGCTGTAATAATTCCTCTAAGATTTGCCAAATCGTCGGTATTTGCCGCACGATGAACGGTCAAGAGCAAATATTGTCTTGGTTTTAATTTTAATTTATCCAGCAATTTGGAATTTCTAATTTTCGATTCAGAATTTATCAAATTATCATACATTATGTCGCCGACATTATATACTCCCTTTTCTATCCCCTCTTTCGTTAAATTCCTGACCGCATTATCTGTGGGGCAGAAAAGGAATCTTGAAATATGATCCGTCAAAAGACGGTTAATCTCTTCCGGCATTATCTTATTGTAGCTACGGAGGCCCGCCTCAATATGGGCGACTGGAATGTTCAGCTTTGCCGCCACTAGAGCCCCTGCCAAAGTTGAGTTTACATCTCCAAGAACCACAATATTATCTGGCCTTTCCCTTAATACAACGCCCTCCAATTTATCCATTATTTTTGCTGTTTGACAGGCGTGGGAGCGGGAGCCAACCATCAAGTTGTAATTCGGTTTTGGAATATTAAAATCCTGGAAAAAAACCTGAGACATCTCATAATCGTAGTGTTGACCCGTATGAACCAATATCGGCTTTATTCGCCGATATTTTTTAAATTCTTCCATTAGTGGAGCAATTTTAATAAAGTTTGGACGTGCACCGACAACGATTAAAACCTTCATATAAAAAATTCTTTTATACCGCTAATTATTACGTCTTGGGCAGTTTTCTCCATCTCTGGATAAATTGGCAGAGATAATACTTCTTTTGAAGCTTTTTCCGCTTCTGGAAAATCTCCCTCTCTATAGCCAAGATTCTGGAAAGCAGGCTGTAGATGCAAGGGCAAAGGATAATAAATCATCGTTGGGATTTCCTTTTCTTTCAAATACTTTTGGATATCGTCCCTTTTCTCAACTCGAACAGTATATTGATGAAAAATATTATTTCTATCCGAACCAATAGAAGGAACCGATATTCCTCCAGCGTCTTTCAATCCTTCGCTATAATAATCAGCCTTTTCTGCTCTTTTTTTACTCCACCCCAAAAGATATTTAAGTTTCACTCTTAGTATCGCCGCCTGGATGGCATCCAATCTAGAATTCGTGCCCACAACCAAATTTAAATACTTTTCTTTCGGCGAAGAGCCATGATTTTTTAATAATCTTATTTCCTCTACCAAATCATCTCTATTTGTTGTTATCATTCCTCCATCACCATAAGCCCCTAAGTTTTTAGAAGGAAAAAAACTGAAGCAACCGAAATCCCCTATTGTCCCAGCTTTTTTACCTTTATACTCGGCTCCTATTGACTGAGCTGCATCCTCAACCACATATAAATTGTGTTTTCTGGCAATACTCATAATTTCATCCATGTCTGCCATTTGACCGAAAAGATGAACCGGCAAAATGGCTTTTGTCTTTCCTGTTATTTTCTCTTCAATTTTTGAAGGATCAATATTAAAAGTTTCAGGATCAATATCGACAAAAACCGGTTTTGCCCCGCAATTCGCAATAACTCCGGCCGTAGCTATGAAAGTAAACGGAGTGGTTATTACCTCGTCTCCCTGTTTGATACCTAATGCTTTCAAAGACAGAAAAAGAGCGTCTGTCCCGGAATTCACCCCGACAGCGTATTTCACGCCGCAAAAATCAGCCGCTTCTTTTTCAAATTCTTCAACTTCTTTGCCGCCGATAAAAGAACAGCTGTCTAAAACTCTTTTAATCGCAGCATCTATTTCTTCTTTTATTGATTTATATTGAGCGCTTAAATCTAAAAATTGCATACTATATTTGATTAACTTTATTACCCTTCTTTTGATACTTTCTTTTACAAATTTTGCAAACTGCCTTCCCTCCAACAAATTTAAGTTTATTACCGCATTCACACGCCCAGGCTACAACTTTTGCCGGTACACCGACGGCTATAGCGTGATCCGGTATATCATCCGCCACTACTGCTCCGGCTCCAATCAGAGCCCACTTCCCGATAGTATGACCACATACAACTGTCGCATTAGCTCCAATTGTCGCCCCCTCTCTAACCAAGGTTGGCAGCCACTTGCCGTATTGAGGATATTTTGACTTCGGATATTTTGCCCGAGGATTTTTATCATTTGTAAAAACGGTTGAAGGACCTACAAAAACATAATCTTCCAAAACGACATAATCCCAAACATCTGTGTTTGATTCAATTTTTACTCCTTTCCCTAATTTAGCCCTAGAAGAAATTAAACAATTATGGCCGATAGTACAGCTTTCTCCAATCTGAGCTCCTTTTAGGGCTTGGCTATTGTGCCAAACTTTAGTCCCTTTACCGATCTTTGCTCCTTTTTGTATCTCGGCCGTTTTATGAGACCAATTTTTATTTTTCATAAGATTCATAGATTTTTTCAATTAATTCAATGGAGGGAAGGGCTCCCACGGGAGTAATCCCTTTTTTCTCTAATAAATCTTCATAGACCTTTATGTGTAAATTATCTTTTGAAGAAAAATCATAATTAGCGCCGTTAATCTTAAACAACCTTTTCTGGCTATCTGCCGACTCTTCAGTGCTTATTCTCCAATTACACGAATAATTTTTTCCCTTAATTGTCCCTGTCCCCGTTTTGTCGGTAAGTAAATGAGTTTTAATTTCTTCTGGTTCGCCGAATAAATAAAGCAACAAATCAAAATAATGTATGCCTAAATTAAAAAGAATACCTCCTGAACTTTCCAGCGTCCCTTTCCAGCTTTTCCAATAATCTTCGTCTCTATGAACAGAAATGTCCATTTCAATTTGATAATTTTCTTCTTCTTTCAGCTCAGATTTTAATTTCTCCGCAGAAGGGTGATACCTTAGCTGGTAAACAGTGAATATGTCCGGATATCCAGCTAAGACTTTTACATCCCCTAATTTCAAGGCCAACGGTTTTTCGCATAAAACTATTTTTCCATTTTTAGCTGCAAACTCTGCCATCTCAAAGTGAAGATTATTCGGCGACAGAACGACAACGCAGTCAGCTTCGGTCCTTTGTATCATTTCTTTCCAAGCATCCAGGCCGTCAGAGCCATCAACGGCATCTACTATTTTTCT
>Ga0265297_10005998_pt1 | contig 17985 bp, 21 predicted proteins | sample Munlanlwell13791_FD_192502 | JGI IMG/M metagenome (GOLD analysis project Ga0265297, IMG submission 192502) | Leachate microbial communities from a municipal landfill in Southern Ontario, Canada - Leachate well 137-91 | ecosystem: Engineered > Solid waste > Landfill > Unclassified | place...
AAAAAGAGAAGCGCAGGGGGAAGATTGTGACCCTCGTAGGACCTTTTAGCCTCAGTGAGGCAGATGCCCAAAAAACGCTTTCAAGCCTCAAAAAATCTCTTGCCTGCGGTGGTGCTTATAAAGAGGGATGGATGGAGTTTCAAGGCGAAATTGCCCCAAAAGTTCGTGAACAGTTGGAAAAGTTGGGGTTTAAATTTAAAAATTCGAAATCATAACGTGCTGGACAAGACAACCATATTTCGCCCTCGCTCTTTTGCGGCATAGAGGTTTATATCCGCGCAATGGAGAAGCGATTCATTGCTCATGCTCTCGGTTGGTGTTATGCAAATAGCACCTGCTGAGATGGTAAGCAGACCCGTTTTTTTGTTTCCTTTGTGCTCCATGTTGAGGGATTCAACGTTAAACCTTAATCTTTCCGTCATTTTTCGACTATTAGTGCAGTCTATTTCTGTGAGTATTACCCCAAACTCTTCCCCTCCCAAACGAAAGACAAAATCTCCCGGACGCATCAGGGATGTTTTTAACACACGAGCCACGCTTTGCAAGGCGACATCTCCTTGGAGATGACCGTAGGTATCGTTGTATTGTTTGAAAAAATCGATATCAATCATTACAAATGTGATCGATTTGTTGGCACGTAATGCACGTTTGTATTCGCGCTCATACACCATATTGAAATAGCGTCGGTTAAAAATACCGGTCAATGTATCGGTATAGGAGGCTTGCTCGAGCTTGATATTGAGATGCTTGAGTGCTTCTGAGGATTCGAGAAGTTTGTGCTGCTGTTGTTCGATTTGCATAAAGATTCGCCACGCAAAGGTCATGACACCCAGCAAAATAACCCCTAGCATCACCGCAAGTTGCATAAGGGAATTTTGATGATGCCGGAGGAGGAGAGAGCGTTCATACGTGGCGGCGGCAGTTTCGTAGGAAATGAGCTGGGAAACAGTGTTGTGGATGGAGGTGGTGTTGTCTGCGAGGGTGACCACCGAAATAGCGGATCGGGCGGTGTGGTTGAACGCAAGGGAGCGTATTTCCTCAAAATAACGTTTCATAATCTCGATTTGTTCTTCAGTGTAGTGAATATAGGGAAGCTCTTCTGGACGCTTGTGATGCGAGAGATAGCTTGCCCACATCTGATCGATGTGTTCGAGTCCCAAAGTGATATTTTGGGCCACATTATCATCGCTGATAAGCCCTTCTTTCCATCGGTAGACACTGGCTTCGAGATCATGATGGTAAGCAGCGTTGATGGAACCCAGTTCACCAAGAGGAATGAGGGAGCCAAAATAGAGAGTATCTACATTTTTTTTCATCGTAAGAAGATTGATATATCCGACAAAACCAACTACGACAAGCCCTAGCGCTACACTGAGAAGCAGATATAACAGTTTTGTTTTAAGCTTCAATGATTCCATAAATAGTAGTGCACCTTTTAGGGCATAGATGTTTATTCTAAGCAACTCCTATACCAAAAAAGACTAGAATCAGCAAATAAAAATCCAGGAGAAAAAGATGTCCAAACGGGTCATTAAGGGTGAGCGGATTAAAGCAATCATTCACAATATAGCGGAAGATTTTCGTTTCTCAGGCGAGATGGGAGATTTTCCTTTATTGTTTTACAAAGCGGATACCGAAGGGTTGCTTCGGGGAGCAGAGATTGAGCAAATGGTCGAGTACCTCACAACAGGACTCAAAGAGTTGCAAGACAACATACAGTGGCGGCGGGAATTTTTGAGTGAAAACGGAGAGATTGGCGAAATCAAGATGCTTGAGAGTCTCAGTGTCATCGAAAAAGAGTACATTGAGCTGCTGGAATTTTTACGATAACAGCAGATAAAGCCCTCCGCCAACGAGAGCAGCGATCAGGGCAATAACCAAGAAAATAGCAATTAGCCTCGTAATGAAAAAAAAGAGAAAACGGGCCATTTAGAATTTTGGTTTATACGGTTCAATAGGGAACTTTTTCGCTATTGCGTATTGAATTCCCCCTTGCAGATCAATGACGTTGTAGCCCATCTTTTGTCCCAAATGGGTTCCCAGCATTTTTGATCGGCTTCCGCTGTTGCAGATGAGGGCAAAGCGTTCCTTTTTAGTTATTTTTTTGTTTAATTCAGCGGAAAAAGTTTCCAAATTGTAGTTACCGCTCTCATCAAAAAACATGATAGGAATAGAACCTTTGACGAGCCCTGTTGTTTTCCATTCAGAGGGGGTCCGAATATCGATAATTTTGATTTTGGAATTAAGCAGTTGTTGATCGATAGGTTGTGCGGTATAATCCGCCATCAAGGCAGTGGTTGCCAAAAGTAGAGAGAGTAGCCATTTGTTCATCAAAAAACCTTTTACTAAAAATAATAGATATAATTGTAACCAATAACAGTTAACTGAAGGTACTATGGGCGCACCAAAAGAAGAAAATGCAAAACGACTCCGTTACGTTCGACTGCTTGGTCGTTTTGTGAATGGAATATTATCGTATTTGGCAAAAAGTGATAATCCTACCAAAGAACAGTACAATCAAAAAGTGGACATGAATTTCCGTTTTTTAGAGAAGAATGAGGCGGTTAAGCTTTACAAAGATGAATACATGGAGCTTGAAGCGCTGGGGCAAAAGATTTTAAATTTCCGAACCGGTGATGAAGAGATCAAAACAATCAAAGAAGAACTTTTTTACGCGCAAAATCAGCTTGAAAAAAGAGTCAATGCGTGTCGCTATAAAAAATCAAAACACGACAATCATGCACGGGACGGATGGGATTAAAGCCACTGAAGAATAATGCCATGGGGCATTGTACTTTTTTTTATTTTTCCATCATTATAAATTAAAATATACCCAATCCCTCGTGAGCGTAATAGCGTCAGTGCTTTTTTTTCTTCCATCACCGAAACCGCTGTTGCAAGGGCATCGAGACGTGTATTATCTTCTTTATCGATAAGGGTAATAGAAGCATACCGTTGTTCAGAGTATCCTGTTTTCGGATCGATTAAGTGGTTATGGGTTTTGTTTTTAATGTACCGCTCATAATTACCGCTGGTGCTGATGGCAAGGCGTGGTAACGAAGAGCGGATGAGTGCAATAGAGCCATCGAGATGAAACGGATCTTGGATTTGAACATCACACGGGCCTAAACAGCCAATATCACCCGATGCAGCGACAACCGCTTTTTTAACACGGTGACGCTCTAATAATTCTAAGGATAAATCAACGGCGTATCCTTTGGCAATTCCTCCCAAATCAATTATTGTTTCAGGGAGAATTTTCACCTTATTTTCCTTTAACACTATCCGTTTTGATCCTACACGCTTTCCTGATTTTTGAAGCTCTTCGGGGGAGGGAAGGTGTTCGTTATCGTACCCAAAATGGTAGGCTCCATGGGTAAGTGAGCCGATGGTAACGTCAAATGCTCCATCGCTTATTTGGGACATTTCCAAAGATCGTTCTAAAATATTTTGGGTAGTTATGGATGCGTTAATCTCATAATTACGATTAAGACGTGAAATTTCAGAATCACTTTTGTACGTCGAGAGGCGATTGTCTAAATCTTTAAATAAGGCAAAAACATCATCACTCAGATTTTGCTCGTCTACTTCAACACGGATGAGGGTTCCCATGTGTACTTGGGTACGTTGGGAAGCATATAATGAGCCGATTAATAAACAGAATAAAAGTAGCTTTTTCATACCACGAAGTTTAACATGATTTGAGCGGTTATTCTCATAAATGATAATTGTTTGCATTATTAATATTCTCTTCAGCTTGTTGTCCTATACTTTCGCTATTAATAATCACTATCATAAAAGGATACCAAGTGAAAAATCTCCTCTTAAGTGCCGTTACTGCAATGGCGATCACAACTACGCTGGGAGCTGATGAACTCAGCGATCTAAAAATGCAGCTTAAAATTCTTAGTGAACGTCTCTCATCGCTAGAAGCAAATGACAAGAAACAAGCTGAACAAACAAACACGCTTACTTCAGAACTTATCAATGTTCAAAATCAAACGTCGTTTACGGCGATTGATCCTGAAAAAGCGATTCAAGGGATGAGCCCTGCGGCATCCAAAGTCTATTATTCTAAAAATCCTCTCTCGATCGGTGGATATGGTGAAGTGTATTATTCACAATACAATGACAGTGTTGGGGTGGGAAATACTAAAGATGCGTATGGTGATACCTACCGCTTTATTCCCTATATCGGATATAAATTCAGTGATGATATTATCCTAAACTCTGAACTTGAGTTTGAACACGGTAATGAAGTGGCGATCGAGCAGCTTTATGTGGATTTTATTCTCGATCCGTTGGCTACCGTACGTGTCGGTCATCAACTTGTCCCAATGGGATACGTCAATCTTTATCATGAGCCGACATTGTTTAACACTGTTATCCGCCCCGATGTTGAAAGACAATTGATCCCCTCAACATGGCATGAGCTTGGATTAAGTCTCTATGGTAGAACCGACACCTTTGAGTACCAAGTAGGAGCATTCACGGCACTGGATATGAATAATGCTGCACTAACCACCCCTTTATCCGATAAAGATTGGATTCGTAAAGCGCGTGTCGGAAATGAAAGCGATAAAGGGATGGACAACATGGCGGTTGTCGCACGCTTGGATTACAACGGCATTAACGGCTTACAAGTGGGAGTCAGTGGTTATACCGGCAAAGCGGGCAATGCTAAAGTAGCAGGAAAATCGCAAGAGGGACAAATGACCATGTTTGATCTGCATGCTGCCTTTCAATATGAAGGCTTTAAAGCACGAGCTCTTTATACGCAAAGTCATTTGAGCCATGCCGATTCATACAGAACCGATATGCCGGAGAGCGCACGTGGCGGTTATCTCAATTTGGAGTATAATATCCTACCATTTTTTGCCTCATCGAGTCAAAGAATACCTCTCTTTTTCCAATATGAAAATTACAATCTGGCTGCTGCAATGGCAGATGGAAAATCGTTTGGAAATACGGAAAGTTATACATATGGTTTGAATTACTTCCCGCATGATCAGGTAGTATTAAAAGCAGAGTATATGTTGCGTCACAATGAAAATAGTGTTGACACAACCAAGTATGCTAATGAGGGGATTTACTCACTTGGACTAGGATTTATTTTTTAATGAAAATTATTGTACTTTCACTTCTTGCATCTGTGTCTCTATTCGCCCAAGTATTGGGCGATCCTGTCGCACTGACACAGCGAACTTTTAGCGCTAAATCGGTGCAAATTCAAAACATTATTCTTAGTGATGCACAAGTTGCTGAGCTTTCCAAAGCCTCCATGCAAAAAATTGATTCTAAGCTGTATCGACTCTACCTCGCACAAAACGGTGACAAAACGGTAGGTTACGGTGTTTTGATGAATAAAAAGGTACGTACTAAAACAGCAATTTCCCTCTATCTCATTGGAGTAGACGGTAAAATTAAATCGATTGAAATCGTTGCCTTTAATGAGCCTATCGAGTACCTCCCCCGTGCCACATGGCTCAATGTGTTTGATCAAAAAAGCAGTGTCAATACGCTCAAACTCAATCAAGACATTCCTACGACAACGGGTGCTACCCTTTCCGCGCGTGCGATTACGGATGGGGCACGTGCGGCGTTGGCATTGCTGGATATTGTAAAGCCCTAAATTATGAAATTTATTATTTCAAAAAAAATTATTGACAATCGCGCACTCTATGCGAGTGTAGTGTGGATGGTCATTTTCTTGCTCGTTGCTTTGGTGCTCAATGGTGTCGCCAAGGGGATTAATTTTGGAATAACGCCTGCAATGTGGGTCAATACGGTTTTAGGCAATGAAGTTGAATTTATCGAACCTCTGCTATGGAGTGATTTGTTGCTTTCGCTTCACACGGATCTTTTTGGACTTATTCTTGTTTTTATTTTGATGAGTGCGCTGCACATACGGTCGTCAAGAGCTAAAGAACTTAAACTAACGATACTTTTAGGGGGCGTAATCTCTCTTTTGCTTTATCCTATCGGACTGATGGCGTCGTTGTGGATTGGGAGTTTTTCTATCTTGCTGTCGTGGAGCGGATTTTTCTTGTTTCATCTGTTGATGATCGGGAGCGCATTGGATATTTTGATTTTATTAGTACGTAAACGATTTTAATGCATCATCAACTTTTACGGTTTTTAGCCCTGCTTTTCATTGCTTTGGTGATTTTGCAGTCTATTTTAGGCGGTGCATTGTTTATTGTTCTCGCGGGCTGGAATCCTGATGATATCGCCCATTACTATCGCGAAAAATCATTGCATGGTCTGATCGAAACGCTTGCCCCCCATACCCTTTTTATCTCGATAGCGTTGATGGGGAGTCTCCATTTTTTAGGATTTATTTCTACAATCACGGAGAAGAAAAAACAATTTTTTATCCATGTGTTGTTTGGACTTTTTGCGATAGATCAGAGTGCTTCCGTTTTTGTTGCACTTGGAATTGATTTTTTTGCGATGGTCAAACTTGTTGCATTTATGAGCTTTGAATGTGCGCTTGGCTGGGTGTGGATCGTGATGTTTAGGGAATCTTTACGAGACTCTTTTTCACATCACTCAGGCGAACAAACGTAAATCCTTCTCTTAGCAATGCGTTAACTCCTTCGATTATCCCCTCGCGGGTTCCCCCCTCCGGATGATTCATGTGCAGGAGGATAATATCACCGCTGCGTGCGCTTAGGAGCTGTTGGGTTACTTTGGGTGCACTAAATGTTGCTCCTGCATCACCAAGAACGGAAAAGCCACCGATTTCCATCCCGAGAGTATGGGTGAGAACAACGGCATTTTCATCATAATACGCCGTACCGGCGCGAAAAAAGGCAGGGCGTTTGCCTGTTAGCTCTTTAATTTTTTTATTGTTGCCTTCGATTTCAAAAATCACTTCCTCGGCTGAGGCGGTACCATGGATTCCATAAATACTTTTTCCCTCAACTGAGAGCGGTTTATGCGCCGTTCCGTGATTGGCGATTTCGAATAATGGATTGGAAGCAAGTTTCATAAAAATATCAGGGTTGCTGTCGATCCATCGCGCATTGATAAAAAGAGTGGCAGGTATGTGATTGTCACTCAAAAATTCAATCAGTCCAGCATCGTATTGAGAGCTTTTTAGACTGCCTCCACAAGCATCAAACGTTAAAGCAATCTCTTTTTTATCGCTATGAAAGCGGGTCACAACGCCCGTAACATTTTCGCCCCATTGTCTCGGGGCAGAAATTTCAGAAGCCGTTATCATGGTTGTGAGTAAGAGTAAACATAAAGAGTTCAATAGCATAAAAGTTCCTTCATCGTATAATACCAAAAAGAAAGAGGGGGAAGCGATGAAATTTTCTAAAATAGTTTTTATTTTCATGATGGGAATTAGCAGCGTGAGTGCCAATGAGAGTTTTAACAGTGAAATCAGTCACGTCATCGGAGGAGCTGTAATGGCAGGGGGGATTACAGCGGTTGTTGATAACTATTATCCAGAGTATAAAGCCGACAGAGGGATGATTGGTTTTGGGATTAGCAGTGCTACTATAATTGCATTTGAGAGCGTTACAATAGCGTTGAATGGAGATGCGAAAGGGCAATTACTTGATGTCGCTTCCCATATCGCCGGTTCAGCTTTCGGGGCTTTTGTAACGGATAAATTTATCCTAGCACCCGTTCTTACGAATTCAGCGATAGAAGGAAAAGTTGTTGGTTTGAATATCAAGTACTCTTTTTGAGTACTAAGATTATTCTGTTTTTTCTTTGACGTAGCTCGCGCTGTCATTAACCTTTTTCTTGCTCCAGTCGGCTGCAGTGGAAGTATCTTCTTTGAGACCGCTCCATGTAGCGCAACCGCTTATAAAGAGGATAGACATAGAGAGGGCTAATAGAATTTTCATTGTGATCTCCTTTGTAATAACAAACATTGGTATTTGTTATTGTAGCAAAAAAATGGAAATGAAAATCAATAAACTTTTTTACTGAGTGCTTCGACGTTGTTGCTGTTGCCTAGAACAACGAGGATATCACCCTTTTCGAGGATATCATCCTTTTCAAACGAGGTGTGCCATTCTCCTTGGTGTTTATAGGCGATGGGTTTAACGTCATACTCTTCTTCAAATACAGGGGAGAGGATGGATGTCCCTATCCAAAATGGTGGAAGGGTCATTTTGGCCAACTTCATGGTAATGGAGAGGTCAATGGTTTCGTAGTGCATGTTTGCAACAATCTTTTTGACCAGTTTTTTTGCGGATTCCATCTCCGGATAGATCACTTTTGCCGCTCCGAGTTTGGAGAGAATTTGACCGTGTACTACGGTGATTGCTTTGGCTACGACGGTTTCGATACCGATCTCTTTGAGTGCCATAACCGTGAGGATACTGGCTTCGAGGTGTTCACCGATACTGACGATGGCGACTTCCGCATCGGCGATTCCTGCTTCACGCAATGCACGAGGGTCGGATGAGTCGAGCATAATGGCATCTTGGACGTATTCGCTGATATTACGAATTTTCTCCTCATCGTTATCAATTGCAATGACTGCCTCTCCTTGTTGAGCCAACCCCTTGGCAACATGAAATCCAAATTTTCCTAATCCGATAACAACGTATGTCATAGTATTACCTTTCCTTCTGCATATTTAATGCGTGTTTGTATTGCTTTGCCTACAATAACGACCGTGAAAGCAAAAACACCGATTCTTCCCATGAGCATCAACAAAATAATATTCGCTTTACCTAGATCACTAAAGAGGGCGCTGTAGCTCAATACACCGCCATTGCCGGTTGAGAGTCCTACTGTTCCAAAAGCGGAACAGGTTTCAAACAAGGTTCGAACAAAATGGAGCTTTTCGCTTTCATTCAAAATTACCGTCGAAATCAGTACATAAAAGGAGGCAACAAAAATAATGGCATACGCTTTGTTGATTTGATAGGGCATGAGACTGCGACGGAAGATGTGGGGATTGTTTTGACCGCGAAGCGTGTACCAAACCCCGATAACAGAGAGTGCAAGGACGGTGGTTTTAATTCCCCCTGCAGTTCCTCCGGGGCTTCCTCCTATAATCATGAAAATTGTTCCGAAAAAAAGATCGGAGTCATTAAAAGTGGAAAAGTCGATACTGTTGAATCCTGCAGTACGATAATTGACCGAAGCAAACCATGCAGCAAGAATTTTTTCCCATGCGTCCATCGAACCAAACGATTTTGGATTGTTCCACTCCAGTGAGAGGATGATTGCCATACCTCCCAAGATGAGTATCCCTGAGGTCCATAAAACCAGTTTGGTATGGGTAGAGATACGTGTCAGTGATTTTTTACGATAGTTATAAAGCTCCAAAAGGACCAAATACCCCAATCCTCCGATAATAATCAAGAGAGGTATTGTAATATTGATGATCAAATCACCTCGAAAGCCCATCATGTTGTCACTAAAAAGAGAAAAACCGGCATTGTTAAAGGCAGATACCGAGTGAAAAATCCCAAACCAAAGAGCTTTATCCAGTGGCATATCCGCCCAAAAGCGCAGGGAGAGAATAATGGCTCCGACTACTTCGATAATGACAATACTCGCAAAAACGATTTTTAAAAAGCGAAATATTCCGCTCATTCCGGGGTAATTAAGGGATTCTTTGAGGATGAGCCGATCACGATAAGTGAGTTTTTTACGGCGCATAAGTGCCATGAATGTTACCGCGGTCATGTAGCCTATTCCCCCTATTTGTATCAAAGAGAGGATGACGATGTGCCCAAATGAGGTAAAATCAACAGGGGTGTCTTTGACAATCAATCCTGTAACACAAACAGCAGAAGTAGCAGTGAAAAGTGCATCAACGAGGGAAAGCTCGCCATTATGAGCAAAAGGAAGCATCAGCATAAAAGCACCGACACCGATCAAAATGACGAAGCTCATAAAAATAATTTTAATGTCTTGAGATTGCGTAGGAGATCCTTGCACAGTTATTTAATGGATGAAATGATAGAGCGGTTTTGATAAAAAAGAAGTTAAAAAGTGATAAATAAATGGAAGTATTAAAAGTAAAAGAATTGTAAGTGGTGACTCCAAGGGGATTTGAACCCCTATGACCAGAATGAAAATCTGAAATCCTAACCATTAGATGATGGAGCCACTGAACAATTGTAAAAAAATGGTGTCCCGTGATGGATTCGAACCATCGACCCCTTCATTAAAAGTGAAATGCTCTACCAGCTGAGCTAACGGGACAAGAACGCACATTATTGCTTGAACAATTTGTGGACGGGAATTATAGCGGGTATAACCTTTTATGTCAATAGGTTAGTAAACGCTTTGGATGTTTGATCTTTCTTGAGGATAAAAGTATAAAATTATAGGGTATTGATATACTCTGCGAGCGCATGAATTTGCTCTTTACTGTTAGCGTCGACGAAGTTCTTTTTCATCGCCTTCACCATTGGCATCGTTTTTTTTGTAGCTGAAGCGTAGTCATGAAGCGCTTGTTCTATCCTTTCTACGGGCATGCCGTGAATGGCTTCAGATTTGCCAAAAGCTATTTTCTCCCCTTCGAGACCATGACAAATTCCGCATTTTTGCTGATAAACAGAGCTTATGGAGGATGCCCATACACTGCTTGCGAAGACAATAGGGAATAAAAACTTTATTAAATCCACTCACTCATCCTTTTGACATATAAACTTATGTGCATTTTAACAAATAATAAATCCATAAAAACTTAAATACTCTTACTTAATGGTCTCAAATAGGAGAGTTGAGCTTTTTTTGCAGCTCTATTTTTGACGTAACATTGTACTTGTTAAAAATATGTTTCATATGTGTTTTGAGGGTGTTAATCGATACACTCAATATTTCTGCAATTTCAGGATAGGATTGTCCGCTCAATACTTTGCGAACAATTCTTTTTTCCTGCTCCGTCAGCAGTCTCATATTGTCATCTACCCTCGAACATCTCGTATAGACTATATTATGGTTCGTATCATAAAGCGGTTGCAATAAAGTTTGAAATAAGAGTTGAACCCCTTTGAGTTTTTCGAGATCAATCTCTCTTTTTGTTTTAAAAATAAAACAAATGTAACCGATTTTCTCTTGTTTGTCAAAGGCATACATCGGCATCAAAACAGCTTCTTTCATCTGAAGTTCACTGGTGAATGCGTCTGTTTCTTTTTGGGTCAGTATTCCCTTGAAAAGTTGATTTAAATGGTCAATTCTCAAATAGTGTCTATCGGAATTAAAATGATTTTCGCAATCTTTAACAAAATTACCCCAGTTCAACTTTTTTTTAGTAAGGATGTATTTTTGTACCAGATGGGCAAAAAGTCTGTGCTCTTCAAGAATATATTCTAAATTGACTTTTTCATGCTCATTCATATAAATGGTAATAATGTCCGCATCGCTTTTTTTGAGGTAAAAATCAATATTATTATGCAATAAAGCTTTCAAGCTTCGCCCCTGAATCACACACCCCTGAATTTCTATAATATTATGGAGGATTTCATTATCCGCCGTATTCATTTTGTAATCCTTGCAATCTATAATTTTTTAAAAGTTGGTTATTGTATACTTTAGTGACTTATAAAAAAGAATGTTAATCTTTTATTCTAATCACACGAGAGGGTGATGTATAAACGATTAGTTTTTCGCTACAATGTTAACGAATAGTAAATGAATTGTAAGAAGGAGAAGAAATGAAAAAGCAAAAGTTGGGTATTTCTATTGTTGGTCTGCTGGCAGTGATAGGGTTGACGAATGAAGCTCAAGCAATGCCGATGTTTGGTAAACAAACGGGGTTGGATTGTAAAGCATGTCACTTGCAGCATATGCCAAAGCTCAATGCCGCAGGACGACAATTTGCAGTTTCAGGGATGACCCAAAGCAAAAAAAGTGTTGATGCAAACAATAGCGGAATGGATCTGTATACCTCTGTTATGGTTAAATCTATGTACGAAGAGACGTGGGATAAACCAAGCTCTGATGGTAAGATTAAAGATACTTCTCCGACGGTGGGGGGTGAATGGTCCGTACCGAGAACTGCAAGTTTGTATATAGGCGGGAAGCTGAGTGACAATGTCGGTGCGATCATCGATCTTTCTTACAAAGACGTGGAAGATAATTCCATCCAAGGAAAAGCCGTTTATGCCAAAGAGATTGAAAATGGGTACATGGGGGCAGTTGCTTACTCATCCGCCAGTTTCGGTCCATTTTCGGGTATGGAAGCCTACAATACAGGACTTTATAAGCCACTGAGAACGTTTGACATCAAGAAACTTTCTAATGCCTTCCAAGCTTCTGAAATCGGAACCGGTGCTGCAACCGGGGTTCAGATTTATTATGACAAGGATATAGGAACGGGCCATTTGTTCGCGACAGCCGGTATGTTTGCTCCGGTACAGGACAATGCTGAGATGGAGCTAAGCGATAATATTCTCCCTTTTGCGCGAGTGGCGTATGAATATCCTGTAGGTGATTTTAACTTTATCCTCGGCGGTTTTGGGATTTCAGGGGGGTCAAAAGTTTCCTCGGTGGAGCCGCTTAGTATCGATCGTAAAACCTATGGAATTGATTTTCAGCTCGAGGGTGTCGTAGCGGAGAAGAGTGTTTCGTTGATGTTAAGCAAGGTCTTGAAAAACGAAGTGACCTATACTGGTATTGGGTCAAACTTGCTTGATCCAGAAGAGCATACCAATCTTGATAATACAGCCTTCTCGGCAGAGGGAGAAGTCAACCTTTTCTCTAATTTCGGGGTTAAAGCGGCGTATTTGACGTTTGATGATCGTTCCGATTATTCGGTTCAGAGCAAAGGGTATGCAAAGAATCATATCAATGTCAAAGATATCGATCATGCTTACACAGTAGGGGCTGATTACTCATTTAAAGTATATCTCCCTATGAAAGTGGCGGTTGAACATTCATGGGTGGCACCAAGCCTTGATGCTGTAAAAAACTATAGAGACTTTCTCGTTTCGTTGAATATTCTCTATTAATAAACCTAAAGACAAAGGATACAAAATGCAAAACACAGTTCATAAAATAAAAAATCTTAGTAGAAATAAAAAAGTAGGGCTTAGTGCTGTTGCTGCTGCGCTGATAGTAGGCGGTTTAGTGGTCGGTTGTGGCGGCGGTGGCGGTGATGCGGTGTCGACGACAGTGCAACCGTTGACACCGGATCCAGTTATCACGTCAACAGCATTGGTATGTGACGGGGTATTTGATATCACTGCAAGTGTTGCCGATCGTAATGAAAGCAATGTAACGGTTTCTGTCAATGTCAGTGGAAAAACCGACAGCGGTTCTGACAGTGCACTATGGCGTCAAAGCCCAAATGCTGCCAATACACTCGTCCGAATGATGGGTGTAGTTTGTGATGCAAAAACAGCAGGCGGCGCAGTCCCAGACGCCAACGCAACCATTGAAGCGAAAGTTCACCCGATGCTGTTGAGTTATGCGGAGCAGGTGATTGGTGATTATGAACTGGGTGATGGAAGTGCCGACGTCGGTGATCCGACCCATGTGGATGAAATTTTCGTATCGCTCTCTCGCGATGACGGTAGTACGTGGAAAAAATATCAGATCAGTGACAGTACGGATAAATGGTCTAAACAAGTGCAATGGGATACCAATGATGATAATGTCACCGAATTGATTAATTATCCTGGTCACAATATAAAGCCTACTATGGCAGCGTATGGAAATAGAATTCTCGTCGCATGGCACAGTAAATATTGCCCAAGCGGGAATCCTTTTGATTTGAATTCAACGATTCTAACTGACGGATCGACTTCATATCCTACCGATTTCTTCAAAATTAATGGTGATCAGGACTCGATCAATTATGAAGGTATTGTTTTTGAACCGAATGGCAAAACGGTATGGGAAGTGCCATTTAGCTGTATCTGGGTGGCTCGCGGTATTTTTGATGCGAATGCATCCGATACCAATGACACCAACGGAACGATTACATGGACGAAACCGGAGCAGCTGACAGCAGGTATCCGCGATGCGATGAAAGTGGCAATTTCGGCATCAGAAGATGGTTTTGCCCTCACCTGGCAGGAAGATGTCGAAGGATTACGAGAAGGTAAGGGTGCCGGTCCGGGAGAGGGATGGAGCGGTTCGACGACCAATCACGGATCGGATATCTGGTACAGCATGATTATGAAAGAGGATTTTTATATGAATGATGGGGCTACCGAAACGAAGCCGACAGCAACATCCAACTTCAGCTATCCAATTCGTATAACGGATAATGAATTGTGTAAAGCATCGGGTGGGGTAATTGATCCGACTGAAACTAAACTCTATTGTAAAGTTATGTGTGATACTTTTGGGACAGCGACCGTTACTGATTCTACAGGAACATTAGTGGGTGAGTATTGTGAAACCGGTGATGTTGATGCGCTGGTCGACCATTATGCTGTTCTAAATGGTGATACTGGGGCTTCACGTCCGTTGGTAAAAATCTTGAAAACGAATACAGGTCCACTTGTCGTTCTCGGATATGAGGAGACAAAAGGTCTCTCTGAAAACGGTACAGAAACCAAGACTACACCGGTCGAATTGGTAGGAAAATCGGTCTATTATGAAACATTCCCGTTCAAAAAGATTGTAGCTCCAACTACAGAAGAAGAGTTTAAAGCACTCGTATCGAGTGTGCCGATGGTCAGCTCGGGTAACATTATCAATATTAAAGTACCTGAAGCCATTGCAACTAAAAATGATGATAAAACGTATACAGTAACAGTAACCACACCTACAAAAATGGTCTATGAGAATGCACGCCGTCTGACGCTGGTAGCGCAAGCTGACAACTGCGATGAAGGTAAATACAAATACGGTTGGTTGTACAAACAAGGGATCTTTACCCAGGGTGATTCGTCCGATATGTTTGTCCGTTTGAATACAGGTTTTGGCTACAGTACACTGGAGCAGCCGGTCAATGTCAGTGCGAATGCGTATATGGCGTCGGATAGCAAGACATCGGAATGGACAACGAATAATTTGGCAGATCAATCGTATACGAATATTGATGAGAATACCTTCTCTCCACGCGGATTTATGAGAGGGAATCATGTTTATATCGGTTATGAATATACACCGACATACATCGAGCCGGATGCACAGGGGTATTCTCCGAACAACTTCTATGTGACTACATTGAAGGATAATATCTGGCGAACACCAGTGAACGTTTCACGAGTCTATGGAGATACACTTTCGACGTTGGATCCACGGTTTATTACGACAGCAACACCGAAATCGCAAACATTGACTCAGGATGCATTTAATGATGGAGTCTTGTTTGTATCATTCGGTACGTTTCGTACTGACACAGGTATCGAAGAAGATCTCTATTATACGCGTTCCGTCAAAGGTACTGATGAAACAGTTGACTATACCGGTGCTGTAAATACGTGGGAATACGATCCTACATTCGTTTGGGGTGGTACTGTGGGTGTAACTCCGGCGTTCAAACTAGCCAATCGCAGTGAGGTTGAAGAGAAAGAGGTGCAATCTCTTGCAACTCCGGACGGAACTCATTTGTTTAACGCATGGTTGTCAGAGACTCTAACATATACTCCTTCTGACCCTCACTCAGGCTTGGATAGCTGGTTCGGTCGTATCGATTACACTAAACCTGTAGCTCCTGTAATTCCTCAATAATTGTAAGATGCCGAGGGTTTCCTCGGCTCTTAACCTTTCTCCTCTCCTCCTCTTTTACTGCTTCAACGATAAATAGACAAATTTTGATAGCTACCTAGGTATAATTAGTTCTATGTATATTTGGTTTTTGTCACTCATCATGGAGGAAAATAATGAAAACGTTCTTTTTTCTGTTCGTCATTTTTGGTTCGCTTTTATATGCGGCACCGATTCAAAGTGACAAAGAGTTTCAGCAAGCGATTGAAAAGATGGGTAAAAAAAATAAGCTGGTGTTGATGATTTATTCCACGGAAGATTGTCCTGAGTGTGCGTACATGAAGCAAAAAGTATTTCACGATAAAGCGGTTGAGCCGTATTTGAATCGAAATTTTGTCGTTATCGAGAAAAATATTCATAAAAGCAACCTTCCTGACGGGTACGATTATTTCGGCATACCGACGATGTTTTTTATCGATAAAGCAGGGAACAAAAAAGAGACGCTCATTGGAAGCAAACGTCCTCAACCGTTTTTGGGTGAACTTCGCCGTATCCGAGGATTAAAATGAAAAAAGCGTTAGCGCTTAGTTTTTTTATGGGATGGGTTTCGTTGAGTGCTTACGATGCAGTGCATTTGAAAAAAGCGTTGGAAGAAAAAGAGTGTATCAGGTGTGATTTACGGGGTGCGAATCTCAGTAAAATGGACTTTAGCGGAGCCGATTTTAGTAAAAGTGATCTCTCCGGTGCAAATCTGCGCGAAAGTATATTTGAGATGGGAGATTTTAACGATTGCAATCTAAGCGGGGCAAATGCACAAGCGGCGGTATTTTGGAAAGCATCAATCCGCCGCAGCGATTTACGCGGACTTCACGGCAAAGAGTCAAATTTCAAAGGGTCTCATCTTGATAAGAGCGATTTGAGTTATGCCGACATACGCGATGCAAAGGTTTGGAAAGCGGATTTTACCGATGCCATTTTAAATAAAACTGATTTTCGAGGTTCTGAGATTGGGGGATCGAAATTTATCCGTAATGATTTACGTTTCGCAAATTTGAAGAATACCTTGTTATGGGAAAGCCGTTTTAGTGATGTTGTAATGACCAAAGCACAATGTAGGCATGCCAAAAAAGAAGAGGCTGTTTTTGACTCTAATGTGACGTGCCGCTAAGAAACGATATAATATTTTTATGAATATATGGCTATTTGATTTTCTGTGGGTGTGGCTGATTGCTTTGCCGATTTTGTGGTGTCTTTATCAATGCAAAAAAGTTGGAGTGATGCGTATTTTCCCGCATCTTCATTTTTTTGGCACCGTGGGAAAATGGCGTAACGTCGAGTGGCTTTTAAAAGCGCTTGCGGTATTGCTGATGGTGGGGGCGTTGGCGACACCTGTAGTGGTCGATTATGCTGATCCGCGCAACCGTAACGGAATCGATATTGTCCTCTCTCTCGCTGGGAGCGGGTCGATGAATGCTTCGGGGTTTAGTGCTGCCAATGAACGCTCAAGTCGGTTTGAAGTCGTTCAAAAAATAGCCGGTGATTTTGTGATGAAGCGTTTGGAAGATAACGTCGGGGTGGTACTGTTTGGCGATTTTGCGTTTATTGCCTCACCTGTAACGTATGAAAAAGAGATAATTTCTGAGATGATAGGGTATCTCTCGCACGGTATGGCGGGACAAAATACGGCTATTGGCGAGGGGATTGCGATGAGCGTACGTGCCTTGCGCGATTCAAAAGCCAAAAGTAAAGTCATTATTCTCCTCACCGACGGAGAGCACAACAGCGGTGCGATTTCTCCCAAAGAAGCGGTTGCAATGGTGCAAAAAAACACGATCAAGCTCTATACCATTGGTATTGGAAAAAAAGGGGAGTTTGATAATGCCCTTTTAGCGCAATTGGCACGTGATGGAGGGGGAAAGTTTTTTACCGCCTCTGATGAAAAAGAGCTTCAAGGAGTGTACGATGAGATTGACAGCATGGAACGCTCAAGCATCAAAAGTGAAAAGCATACCTTTAAAGAGCACTATTATTGGATGCCACTTTTTGGGGCGTTGGGGATAATGGTCATGCTGGTATGGCGACGCAGGAAGGTGATGGTATGACCCTTCTAAATCCTCTTTGTCTCTTAGCTTTAGTGACACTCCCTTCGTATCTATTTTTTGCCAAACGTAACGGATGGGGGATGGATGCTTCTCAAAAGTGGTTGTTGCTCTCTATCTCGCTGATAATCCTTTCCCTTGCTCGCCCTGTAATTCCTCAAAAACCGCTTGAGATAGAGCAAGCAGGACGTGATGTGATATTGGCAATCGATTTGTCCTACTCGATGCGGGGAACGGATGTGGCTCCCAGTCGTTTGGAAGAGGCGAAAAAAATCTTGATAGAGACAGTGAA
>Ga0265297_10005999_pt1 | contig 17983 bp, 20 predicted proteins | sample Munlanlwell13791_FD_192502 | JGI IMG/M metagenome (GOLD analysis project Ga0265297, IMG submission 192502) | Leachate microbial communities from a municipal landfill in Southern Ontario, Canada - Leachate well 137-91 | ecosystem: Engineered > Solid waste > Landfill > Unclassified | place...
TTGAGGCGAGGCTGAAGACGAGAAGAGGAAATAAGTCTCTCATAGCCTGTGAGGCTCTCGTGAATGACATCTTGCTACGGGTTGAAGAGCAGGCCATCACCCACAATTAACGCAACAGTGCCGTTTACAAAGCGGTGCGTAGTGCGTGGTACGTGGTGCGTAGTAAAGATCTTCCCACGCAGTTTTTCTATGTTTAGTTTTGTTATTTGATAAGTATTTATATGCTTAAATTTTAGCTCAATATAGCTAAGAATTAATAAATAGGTAAATAGGCTCTTGACATATTTTTTGATTCGTGCTATAACATCATCATCACAAACAAAGAGCAGGAGGTCAGACCCTTCATTCCTCGTCGGCAACGCGAGAAGATCCTCCTTCGCCCTCGATCCCCTTTCGCTGAAGCTACAGGGGACGGGCTTCGGAGGACAAGGAGACGATGAGAAATGAGGCGTTTGGCAGTGTAGGTAAGGGATACTTCAAAAGCATATCCATGATCGATTCTGAAACCAGTCTCTTATCGCCTTTTCTCCAAACTCCTCAAATTCTCTCGTTTGAAAGTAGTGTAGATCCCGGTTTCTTCTTCAATTGGACGTACAACACAAGTCGAGATCGTTTTTTCTCTCTCAAACGAACGTTCGTTCACAATGCTCTCGTGCAGTAGTGTCGGAATGAGTTCCATCTTGATCAAGACACAACAGCAATTGCCGCTACCCATGGTTATTGCATTAGCGCTCTTGCCGCATTTTCTCTAAATGGCGATGGCCATTCAGAAGCGTAGGTAAGGGTTCCTTCATTATCAATGGAAAAGAGTCCGAGGTCGCTCTGACAAGTGTGAGACCCCAACAAACTCATTTCAATTATTCTCTGCACGCGTTCGTGATCTGTTTCGGAGTAGCGTAGGTATTGGTTCCTTCTGAATCATTTGTCTACAAAAGACCATTGCCGCCGCCCTGTCCTCCACAGCTCGAGTCTTCCTGCCTGTCCGGTAGGCAGGCGAGAGCGAAGGAGGATCTCCGATTCAGATGCTTCTCGCGGCCGACGTCATCATGCTTTGATACGTCGGCCTCCCACTTGAAACGAGGATCGTATTTTATGTGATCATCATTTCAAAAGGGAGCAAAACATCATGGCGAACTTTATACCGCCACCTAGGCTCCCTCTTACATCTCAGCCAGTAGGGTTTAGCCAGTAGCCAGTCGTTGAGATACAAGAGGAAGCTTAGGTGGGTGCAGACATCTAAGGAGTAGTTCCTCGGTTACCAAACCGTGGAGCATCATCAGTCAGCTCAGTCTGATGAAGCGGATACGATGAACGCATGTCGTTGAAGCACTGGGACCTCTGCGGAGGATGCGGCCCAGACTGCACAGCGCTATTCCGCTCGATGTGATTTCTCCTCAAAGGAGGATTGGTCACATCGAGCAACTTTCCAAGATGAGGATGTGAATCATCATTTTAGAAAGACGAAACTGGAAGAAAAAATAAAAGAATAAAAACAGTTCATTTCAAATGAATCGATGAGTTTTTGTACCCCAAAAATTAACGTATTAACGAATTAAATAAAAATTCGTCAATCCATCAATCCGTTAATTCGTTAATTAAACATGGAGTTGTATATGCAGAAACAAGTGTACTGGGTTGTTGATGGCGTTGTCTATTTCAGCGCGAAAGCAGCACAGGAGGCCCGAGGCAAGTAAGTAAGTTTTCTCTTTCTTTCCTTTCTCATTCCCTGAATTTTTTTCAGGGACTCCCACAGGTCGACGTGATGTTGTCGTTCTATGGGAGGATCGAACTTTTTCAATCCAACAACCAAATCCACTGATTGACGTTAGTGGTACTCCGGAGGCAATACATGGCAAAGCAAAATTTCCGTCAGCAACTCTCGACCGTTCTCGCCACTCGTCCCGATGCAACTCGGAATCACGAAGGCGGTCTCGCATTCACGATGGATCCACGCACGCGGCTTTACACCCGAATGTGCGCATCCTTCATGGGCGAAGACAAATTCTATGCGTCAGCGAAGCAGTCGGATGCAGAGCTTATCTCTGACGTGCAGACTGCGGCGGCCGTGGATGCGGAATTCGTGCTTCGACTCGCGGCCTATGCGCGTCAAGTCATGAATATTCGTTCCACGCCTGTGGCGCTCCTCGCGACCGCGGCATCCATTCCCGCGTGCAAGCCCTTTGTACGCACATGGACGCCTCAAATCGTTCGCCGTGCGGACGAACCGGGCGAGGTCATCGCATACTGGATCAAGATGCATGGAGCTATTGGTTCCACCGGACCGACCGGTGCGGATCATGCATTTCCAAACGCCCTCAAAAAAGGTTTAGGAGATGCGCTCGGGCATTTTGGCGAGTACGCGTTTGCGAAGTATGACCGGGACGGAGCCGTAAAGCTTCGCGACGTCCTTCGCATCGTCCACCCTTCACCGAACGGCGACGCGCGCTCCGCGCTGTATCGCTATTTGGTCAAAGGGGAGCTGGACCGTGAGCTCCTGCCAATGTTGGCCGCCAAGCATGATCTCGTTCGCAAGACCGAGTTTGATGCGGAAGCGATCCGATTAGCGGCAGCATCCCATGCCACATGGGAAGTGCTCACGTCCGTCTTCGGTTCAAAGACCGAGGTATGGAATGCGGCAGAGTTTCCGTTCATGGCCGGAATGCGCAATCTTGCCAATCTCATGCGGAACGGCGCTGATGAAGCACTCGACCGCGTGATCGGCATGTTGCGAAGTCCGGAACATGTTCGGCGCTCCAAGCAGCTCCCGTTCCGCTTTTTCAGTGCGTGCCAAACGCTTGAAAACGGCAGTTCATACGATGAGGAATCGGATGAACAGGAACGGGCGATGCCAGTCGCAAACCATCCTCGTCTTACGGAAGTGCTGGAAGCGCTTCATGAAGCTCTGAAGTTATCGGTGGTGAATCTTCCTCGCTTGCCGGGGAAAACCCTCATCACGTCGGATAATTCAGGATCCATGGAGGACACGCTTTCCGGCCGTTCCGTCGTTCGGCGATGCGATGTCGCAAACCTGCTCGCCTCCATTGCTCACACAATGTGCGATCAGTCGATCTGCTCCGTTTTCGGCGCCGAGCATCAAGTCGTACCGATCTTGTCTTCGGACTCGATCCTTACGAATATGCAACGGCTCAAGAATACGGATGTCGGTCATTCGACAAACGCTTACCTGTCCGTGCGATACCTGCGCGAGAACAAGATTCGGGTCGACCGGATCATTCTGTTCTCGGACATGCAGTGTTATTGCACGAACATGTACTCCAGTGGCTCACTCGCAGAGGAGCTCGCGAAATACCGAAGTTCGGTGAATCCGCAGGTGTACGTGTACTCTGTGGATCTCGCCGGCTACGGAACATCGCAGTTCCACTCCGACGATCCTCGGGTCGCCTTACTCTCCGGCTGGTCCGAACGGCTCCTGGAATACATCCCTCTCTTCGAGACGGACGGTATCCAGGCAGTCGATCGGATTGCACGCTGGGAGCCGAGGTCCGGTTCCGTTGCTGAAGAAGCAGCGTAATCTTCTTCGAGAGCTTGAGGCGAAAAAGTTTGGCACCTTTTTCGCTTCGCTCTCCATTCTCTCGTGCTCGATCTTGTTTCTCCTGAAAAGGGAAATGTAACAAGATCGAGCCACTCTTCAAGGTGATGATTTATTCGTCATCTTAAAGGATGAAACGTTCTTTCAATTTTTCGGAGGTATCCCATGTCATCTACGCGTAGTGTTCAGCAAATTCTCGCGTCTGTTGTCGACCCTTCTAAGCCCGCTGTTAAACCTGCGGCAACGCCGGCGACCAAGCTCGTCGTGCCCACACTGTTTCATCGACAGTGCGTGTGCAAACGCAAGTTTGTCACGGCGAATCCGAAGCACGACAAGTGCAGTCGGTGCGCCGGCAAACTGCGTCGGGCTCGAACGCAGCAGTTGGTTGCGGGCAAGCAACGCGACGAATTGCGCGAGTGTTTGCGCGAGGCGTTCGTTGCAGGAGCTCTTCCGGCTTCTGCGCGCGTCACACGCAACAACTCGCAGGTTGTCGTGGTGTGGCAGGGCCGCTCGCACACGTTCTATGCACCGTCACAGAAGGCGGCGTAGACACGGCGTTCGCGAGCGCCATGCGTAGAAATTCGAAAGGCAACGAGATGAGTGATGATCATTGCGGGCCTCTTCTCGGGTACGTTGTTCTCAAACGTACCCTTCATCATTCAGTCCGCCATCAAAGTGATGACGGATGGAACAGTGAAGAAATCGATGGAGGAAAAAATGGTCACCTCAAAAAGACTCACAGATTCGGAATTTATAAAAAAAGTTAAGGAACTTGAACGTCTCGGCGAAGTTGAATTCGAAGCCGTTGTTATGGCGGTTCGTTTACGAAATCGACATCGACGGCAAGAAGCGTTAAAGCTTCGCAATGTGATTCCTTTGGTGCAAAAAACAAAAAAGCCTCGCTGACATCATTTCAAACATGGGGACGATCGGTTTCGACGGAGAGAGTGAACGTATGCTTGCGTGCCGTGGCGCTCGTGGCCACGTAAAAAACGAGCACCCGTGTCTGCGAACGACACAACCCCCCTCCTGGCCGCTTGAGCCGGGCGTCATTCCATAAGATCGTCATGGTAATGGAATGGCGTAACACAATGGCTGGATCATCCGAATGCGCTCTTACGTAGGATGATCGAGAAAAACGAGAGATAGGCCGCAGCCGAATCTGCGAACTCGGTCTTCGGGGATGCGAAGACTACGCACGTGAATGAAAGGTACGTAACGCCTTTTCGGACCCGGGTTCGATTCCCGGCGTCTCCACTACAATAGAATGACCGTCTTGTATCTCAAGGCGGTCTTTTTCTATTTACATCCTTGACATATTTCACAAAAAGGAGTAGGTTTTTGCCGTTCGTTCAAAATTTTTCTCGCAACAATTCATATAAAAGCAGGGAGGTTTCTCATGAAGCACACACGTTCTTCTACTCGCGGATGGTCAACACCGTTAACAGTTATTGGATTCCTTGTATTGTGCATGTTTCTTCTGTACTGCCACGGCCACCATTTGCTTTTCTGGGGAGAATTTTCTTTCGGAAAACAGCAATGTGTTTCCGGGATAAAGAAGATGCCCAGAGACAAGCAGAAGCGCGATCCAGCTATCGCGCCGATGAAAAACGATCGGCCACGGGCGTTTTGGCAAACGGATATCGATGCGAATAAATTGTCGCCGCATTCCGTTGAAATGTTTCTCCGGCTCTCAATGAGATTTCGGAACAGCCTGTCGCTGAAAGCGGATCCGCTCATGCCGGTCAAAGAGACTGTGGTGGATAAGGCGGTTGAACGAGCGAAAGACGCTGTTCTCGCCGCAGACGCTCCGCCATGTGCGTGGCGTTGGAATGAAGTGAAAGAGATCATTAAGAAGTATGGAGTGCGCCTCGTCGTAAGCGATTACGGACTCGTAAATCCATACGAAGATCAAGTGTCGCAATCCGAAGGCGGATCGGTGTATATGTCACGCCGCTTGTCTACCTTGGAGGAGTTGTCCACGAAGGATGAAGACGAAGTGGCTGCGTCATTTGTCTATAATGCAACCGCCATCGTTTTTGAACGCTTGATGATGAAGGCGAGCGGATATAGCATCGGCATGCTTGAGTATGCAGAAAATAACTGCAATTTTTTCGCGGCAGGATTCATCATGTTGCAAAGCTCGGTTGAAGACTGGAATGCATTTCGATACGCGAAAGCGACATCGAAGAATCCGCAGCTGAATGATCAAACCAGCATAAAAACGCTGGATAGTCTTGATCACGGAGAGGTGGAGCAATGGGTCAAGATGCAGGACTATACGGTCGTGGATAGGCTGGTCAGTCGAAAACTCATCGTCACCAGCCTTGGTGTGTATGTTGACAGCTCGGGCTTCGAATGCGATTTTCCGCCGATTATCAGCGGAGAAAACAAGGGGTATGAATTCCGTCCCTATGATGTGGATGAACCGTTGCTGAATTACTTTGAACAGCAGATTACCCTGAACGCGCCCGGCTCGCCGAAAGACGATCACGTGCACATGTAGGCCAACTATCGGCGCCTTTCCTCTTGGGAAGGCGCCGTTTTGTTTGCAGAACCCCTTGCCAGATTCATCAAGATATGTTAAACCCTCATCGGTATTCATCTTGCAAAAGGAGGTAATACATGGCCGAAATTCGTTCGTTGGAACAAATAAGTCAAGAGATCGCCAAGGCGCGTGAAACAATCAGAGCGCTTGAAGATGAGATGCATGCCGTAGCGGTTGCGGCGTATCTCTGCTTCATTTCGCAAAAAGATCCGAATAACCGCGGCATGATTCCTGTTGGAGAAGATCGCCGGATTAACTTCCCAGCCGTAGGAACTGATCTCGCTTGCTGTATTTTTGAGGATGACATAGGAAGAAGAGTTAGAGTTGGGTTGCGTGGGGATACGGCTAAAGGCATTGGCTGGCAAGGAAGAAGCGTTGCCATCGATGGGAAAGCGGAACTCGTCATGTTCACTGATACGTTCTTTTTCACGCTCGCGGCATTTTCCTCGAAGAACCAAGCGGATGCGTGGCTCGCCAATGCATCTCCCATCGCTCTCTCGGCATAATCGTTGCTGCATCAATCGACGCACCTTTCTACATACGCGTTTTTGACTCACGGCGCCTTTCCTCTTGGGAAGGCGCCGTTTTGCATGAAGGCGGCCTTGACAATCCACCAAACATAAGCCATCCTGCCTTTATTCCGTCCATTTCGGCCGGACATTCACAAGCAAAAAAGGCAGGGGAACATGAACGACAAGATCATCTTTCAAGCAGAACGAACGGTTGCCCTTTTGGGGATCGGAGGGTTCATTCAGGAGCATCGCCACAACATACGGCAAAAGCTTTTTCTTGCGTGGAAAGATTCACAGGAAAGAATTCAATTTCTTGAACCAGCTCTTCGACTTGCAGGAGCCGCGTTACAGATAGGCACGACGCTCGACGCCTATCGAACAACGATGGCAGATCTCGCGGCAAATCTTGCCGGAGAATGGACGCGGGCAAACGAGAAAGCCTCGCAGTATGTTCTTCTCGTCATTCTTGATCGCGCCGTTGCCGAATGCGTGTACGATAAGGATGACTGGCATCAAATGGAAAATACCGTCCGCGCATCGCTGTTTGATCCGTCCGCGATTGAAGACGATGTAAATCATCTTGTTCGAGATGTCCTAAAACTCGAAACGCACATCATCAAACGAACGGTAGAAATTACGGCGAAGCTAGCCAGGGCGAATCACGATCGTCACCCTTCGGACTCGGCAGATCACGTGGAATCTGGATATCCCGTTTCATTTCATTCCATGACTCATCTCGCATCCGATCTCGTCATGACTGGTGCGGACGCCCCGGACAGAAGCGCCGCAACAGAGCAGGCCCGAACTCGCACGAGCGGGGATCCGACCGTGCTTCTTACGGCTCTATACCCTCTACTACGTCCTCACGGGATTTTCAGAGCTTCCCGATTTGAGCGAAGCGTGTAACTATTTCAAAGCGTATACGCTCCGAATGCTCGCCGAGTGCTGTTAGTTGCCTCTCACTCACTCTCCCAACCCGCCCCGGTTCTCCGCGGCGGGTTGTGTTGTTATTTGTTTGTCAAAAGATTGAGTCTCTTATATGCTGGCCATCGTAAAAGGAGTTCGGTCATGTTCCTATCGAATAAACAGGATTCGGGTCGTAGCTCTAACACAAAGCTATTGCTCGTTGTTGCGTTCTCGTACTTTCTTATTGCCTTTATGCATCTTGCTGTCACGAAGCGTTTTGATCTGCCTTATCTTATGGGTGATCGAAGCGTAGCCGTGTTCGACCTCTGGTCCCTCCAGCATTTTTGCGCCGGTATTCTTCTTGCTTCGATCGCCATTCGCATAGCATCTCTCGGTCTTTGGCGAGAGAAGTTGGGAATGATTTTGCTCTTTGAAATCTGTTGGGAAGCCTTAGAGCTCTCGATGGAGTCAGGTTATTTCGGCCAGACGATTGCACAGTGGAAAGGAGGATTTGAGCACTGGAGCAATCGACTGATCGGAGATCCGTTGATGGTTATCATCGGAGCATTAGTAGCGAAAAAATTTTCTTCCGCTTGGAAGATTATCTTCATTCCTGCGACGCTCTGGCTGTTGCTAAATATAAGTTACTCAAGCAGTATGCATGTTCAACATGCGCTGTTTGGCCAACGAGACTGAAGTGTCGCAAAAACTTCCTTAGTACTTAATGAAATCGCATCTTCACTCGAAGGTGCTTTTTTGTTATACAAACCCTTGACAATCCACCAAACATAAGCCATCCTGCCTTTATTCCGTCCATTTCGGCCGGACATTCACAACAAGAAAATAGGGGGCAGACATGTCCAATTCCATTCTCACGAGCGCCGAACGCGTCATTTCTCTGTTCGAGCTCAAACCGTTCATTCAAATGCATAGCGACAATCTACGGGAAAAGCTGTTTGCGAACTGGCATCTCGCGTCTTCGCCGCAAGAATTCATAGATCGATCGCTTACACTTGCCAGTTCTGTCGTGCAAGTCGGAACGCCGAGCATGCTGATCTATAAGACCGCGATCGGCAAACTCTCATCGGAATTTCTTCTGGATTCGGTTCAGATGAATGTCAGAGTCTCGCACCATGTCCTGTTCTTCATCCTGTATGAAGCAGTTCATAACCCCGATACCAAATGCGTCAACGATACAGAAGCTTGGTGCAACATGGAAGCGGCGGCTCGAGCAATTTTATTCGATCCGGTTGAGATCGATGCAGATATGAACCGCCTTGTTCGTCATGTGCTAAAGCTCGAATCATACATCGATGAAAAATCAGAAATTATCTCAACAAGATTGACCGAAGCGCATTTGATGTCGATGGCGGCAGAATCATCCGAACGCGCTTTTAACACAATGGTGCATCTTTCTTCTGGCCTTGTGTTGAACGGTACTGTTATGGAATCGTTGCGAGAGGCTATCGCGGATATTAAGTCTCGAACCAGCAAGGATCCGACGACGATTGTAACTCTATACGTCCTGCTATTTATTACGTTGACGTTTGCACAACAACCCTTGTTGACCGATGCATGCTCTTATTTCAAAGAGCGCACCCTCGAACAGCTCGCAGTGTGCTTCTGATTCTGTTCGACCCTCACTTTCTCAACCCGCCCCGGTTTTCCGCGGCGGGTTGTGTTGTTCTTCTACGAATTACGAATAATGCGAATCAGCGAATTACGAATATATGAATCGTTCAAAATATCATCATCTTTTTATTCTTGCCTTTCCGCCATTTTTCCTCCATACTCATCTCATTCAGCCGAGATCTTCATACAGATCTTTCCCACCTACCACCTACTACCTACCACCTACTCATATGCCCCTCACCATCTCCCAACTTCAATCCCTCACCATGGAGCTCGCACAAGAAAAAGGATTCGGCGTAAAGCCGGAAGAGATCAACGTGGGAGAAAAGATCGCGTTGATTCACTCGGAAGCTTCCGAGGCTCTGCAGGCATATCGTGATAAAAACATGGATGGCAAAGATGGATTTCAGGAAGAGCTTGCGGATACGGTGATTCGTATTCTTCATCTTGCGGGAATTTTCAATATTGACCTTGAAGCGGAGATTTTGAAAAAGATGGAGTTCAATAAGACGAGGAGTTGGTCTTCTTCTTGACGTTTCTATCAAAAGAGCGTTTGATACTGGTATAAACGTTCTTTTTTGGAGGTGACCCATGTTAGGATATCGTGCAGTCGCAAATCGTACGCCGAACGGTTTGTCGCCCAGACCGACAAAGTCCGTGTGGAGAATCATCAGGGATGAGGCAGAGCGAGACGGAGAAGCTTTGCATCAAACGCTCGGAGATCAAGGTGAAATCCATATCGAGGAAGCCGATGTCGGACTCTTCGACATCAAATGGCGCGATAAGTCCGATGGAGCGCTATACACCTATACCGCCTATCTCGCCTTACAGCCGTCGCGAACTGATGAAGCAAAGCCGGCAATCTTCTTCCTCTTTTTTCAGGAGAATCAGTTCTGTATCAGCGATGAGCAAATACGTATCATTGAAACGAGGCCGCGATCATGATTGCGTTCTCTCTCGCCTAACGCCCCTGGATTCCGTTGAATTCAGGGGCGAGTTGTTTGAAAGTCTGTCCTCGCTTAAATCGACCTACCCCCGGCCCCTTCCTTCGCAGGAAGGGGAGCTTGCTAACAAGTTTTTGGGTATAAGAAGTTTTTGTTATCTACTGATGGTGGACTCTGAAAAAAATGATGAGACTTCCTTTATTACAAAAAGAATATCAAAATAAATTTTATACTTTCGTTCGAGAGCTCCCCTTCCTGCGAAGGAAGGGGCCGGGGGTAGGTCGATTTAAGCGAAGGGATTATTATAAAGTTGACGTTCTTTCCAACCAAGAGTACGGTTTTCTTACTATGTACCAATTTCTTATTGCGGTCGCGGTCATTGTGATCGCTTCCATACGACAGGTGAACCAATACGAGCGGGGCGTGCGCTTTACGCTCGGAAAATTCACAAGTATCGCCAACCCGGGATGGCGTCTTGTCTTCCCAGTCTTTCAGTCCATGCGCAAAGTCGACATGCGCACCAAAGCCGCCGACGTTCCGTATCAGGAAGCGATTACGCGCGACAATGTGAGCTGTAAAATCAACGCCGTCATTTATTATAAGGTTGTTGATTCCGCAAAAGCGATTCTTGAAGTCGAGAATTTCTTTTTTGCCGTGAATCAGCTCGCACAAACAACCATGCGAAATGTCGTCGGTCAGCTCGTGCTCGACGAATTGCTTTCACAGCGAGATCAGGCGTCTATTCGGATTCGAGATATTATCGAAAAAGATGCGATGAACTGGGGACTTGAGATTTTGAACGTTGAACTCAAGGACATCTCGCTTCCGGAAGACATGAAGCGCACCATCGCAAAGCAGGCCGAAGCCGAACGCGAAAAGCGCGCGGTCATCATCAACTCCGAAGGAGAAGTCATTGCCGCAGACAACTTGCGCCAAGCCGCAAGCATTCTTGCGCAGGCTCCGGGCGCGCTTCATCTCCGCACGCTCAACACCATCAACGATGTTTCGAGCGATCAATCGAATACGATCGTCTTCGCCGCGCCGCTGGAGATATTAAGGGCGTTTGATAATTGGTCGAGGAAGAAGGAAGAATAGGCCACTAGGGAACTAGGCCGCTAAGCCACTAGGGAAAGAGATTTCTCTGGTGGTTTTTTATTTCCTAGTGGCCTACTGGCTTAGTTCCCTAATGGCCTTATTTGACAACAATGTTAGAATGTTCTAACATAGTGGAATAATATATATTTCTAACATTATTCTATGAAACTTGAACGATTCAAATTACTGAAGATGATCGTCGTGATTCTCGTCGCGGCTGTCGTTGCAGAGGCTGTCGTGGTGCGAAGCGTAATTATTGCGATGATCGCGATGATCGCTGGCGCATTCGTGCTTTTACAATGGCGATCAACCGTGAAAGAAGTCATCGCAGATGAGCGCGACATGGAAGTTGGCGGAAAGGCCGCCCTGCTCACGATCCGAATCTTCGGATGGGTTGCGGCCGTGGCATCGCTCGCGCTTGTTACGCAACGCGACCGCAATCCGTCGTATATGTTGATTGCGGCAGTGTTGTCTTATGGGACATGCGCGCTTTTGATTCTTTATGCCGTGATCGCCCGCTATTATGGGAATATCATCGAAGCAAAAAATGGCAAACTTCGATGGATCGCTATCATTGTTGTTCTAGCCATTGTCCTCATCGCAGGCATTCGTATATTCAGCGGGGAGGATGATTGGATTTGCTCAAACGGTCAGTGGATTGAGCATGGACATCCGGACTTCGCCGCCCCAACGACTCCATGTATGTAGCTTCTGGCTACTAGCTTCTGGCTTCTGGCCAGAAGCCGAAAGCCAGTAGCCAGTAGCCGATATGAAAAACCGCATCAAAGAACTTCGTACCAAAAAAGGAATGACGCAGGAAGAACTTGCGCAAGCCGCTGGCGTTCGGCGCGAGACCATCGTATTTTTGGAACAAGGGAAATACAACCCATCTCTCCTTCTCGCCCACAGCGTCGCAGAACAGCTGGGAACGACCATTGAGAAGCTGTTTCTGTTTGACGGTTAGGCTTTTTGCGTCAGATCTTGCCAAATCCGCCGGAATCCCGTATGATCCCCTCGCTTTCGGAAAGATATTTGAGTTCTAACAACAAGTAAAAACAGTGCGTATAAGCGTTACGCGCGTTAGGTATAGATCTTTCTACGCCCTACGCCCTACGCCCTACGCCCTGACCACATGGTGGCCATGGTGTAATGGTTAACACATCGGGTTGTGGTCCCGGTAATGAGGGTTCAATTCCCTCTGGCCACCCCATGAAATAAACCTCCCAATCAGGAGGTTTATTTCTGTTCTTGGGATAATGAGCCAAGCTATTTGTTGATCAGTTTTTCGATTTGGTCAGTGCCATAAAAGTAAACGGTTCTTCCGATTTTTTTCTTTTTTATGAATCCTTTTTTTTGTAATCTATCCAAATCATTGACAGTGGTCGCTCGAGACACTCCGCTTACGGAAATATATGACGCAATCGTAGTTGAGTTATCAGGATTAGCTCCTAGATATTTAATGAGTTGAATTTGACGATCGTTCAGGCCATGTTTTATTCTGGCAGCACGTGCAATCTCAGAATTTGATTTGCGCATGCTTTTTACATATTTTTGAAAGTCTTGATGGGTTTCAATGGACTTTCGTAAGAGGTAACTGATGAAATATGTCAAATCAAAATCATCCTGTTCTGCATATACATATGACATTGTGTAGGCTTTTTTTCCGCCCTGTTTTATTTTCGCGGCAATTGGTAAATAGGTAAAAGCCCAATATCCCTGTTTAAGCAAATACCAATAAAATAAAAGACGCGCCAACCGACCATTTCCATCCGTGAATGGGTGTAGGTAACCCATCCAAAAATGTAGCATTGATGCCTTCACAACAGGGTGAAGAAATTCTCCATCGTCACTGTTTGCGAAACGAACCATTCGATGAAGTTCGTTATTCACGAACTCTATCTTTGGCGCCTGATGGTATATAACTCCCTCAACCCTATCTAGAACATACATAGCTTCACCCTTCTTACGGAATCTTGGTGCTTCTCCTTCAGAATCAAATGTTTTTTCTGTTAACACGGAATGCATTTCCATGAGGAGATCAATGGAAAGCGGACGATTCTTATAATCTCCTTCTACCAAGAGCATTGCTCTGTGTGTATTCAGGATCATTTGATCTGATGCATTTCTTGGTTTGATTTTTTCACGAAGCATTTTTTGCGCATATGCACGCGTTGTATCCGCCCCTTCTAATTGCGCAGATGCGATGGCTTCATCCATGAGTCCTTTTGAGATAAGACGTTTTTTTTCATCAGCCTTCAGATCTCCAACTGAAGTGATTAGCTCGCCTCCCGTATGGAGATCAAACTCATGGCAATACCGTTCAAAGACGCCAAGCTTCGTCCAGCCGAAAACATGCCCGTCTACCGAATGAATTTCGCTTTTGCGTCTTTCAAACAAACGCGAAAGCTTTACTGCGTACCAAGCCTGCTCTTTGGAAAAATTAGCCGGAAGAGGCCGAGTGTGTTTGAAAACGTCCCAATGGCGATAATCGGGTTCATTGGCCGCCTGAACAAATGCCCCGATCTCTTGTCCAAGGTTAGGCGACTCCATGGCTTGAATGACCTGCAGACGGTCTTCTCTTTCAATCTTTGGCTTTTCTAAGTGAAAATAGCTCATATGTGTCTAGTTATACTCTTCTTAGACACATTCTATACGAATTGATTCAATGTGTCTAGTTATACTCTTCTTAGACACATTCTATACGAATTGATTTTTTCATCTATTTTGGATGATTCGCTAAAAAACATGGAAAACTGCCAAGCTCCTCATACATCCTCGCCCAATCTAAAGTTCTAAAATCGTCAGCTAACCCACCCCATCCCCGTCGTTCGGCTGACGCCGAACTTTGGGGGACCGACGAAACATCTCCTTATTAAAGGAGATGTTTTGGTTTTATCAAAAGAGAGTATACTTTGTGTATACAAATATTTTATGATCAAAACCCTAAAAATTATATTGCCGATCCTTGTCGTAGGAGCCGTCGTTGGCGCTGTGGCGATCTATCAGAGCATGCCGGGAAATCCTTCGGTGTCCAGCCTGATTGATTCCAAGCTCAAATCCATCGTGACTCCCAAACCGCCGCTCGTCGGGAATCTCACGCCTGCTCGCGACTTACGGGGAACATGGAAGTCGTCTCTTGCGGGAAAAGGACTGCAAGTTTTTGGGAAATTCACGACTGGCCCCGCGGTTACGACCGTGACGGAAGACGGTGATATGGAGTTGATCATTGATTCCGTCGTGAATAATATCGCTTCCGGAAAGGTTCGTTATACGAATTTAACCGCGACCGCTGTCGCGACGGTTCCAAAGCTGAAAACTATTACTACTAAAACGGGACAGAAAGATACAGGATATCTTCCCATCTCCATCCGCGTAAGCGGAAGCGCACTCGACTTTGGCACAATAAAGACTGCGGGCGTTACCTTTGTTATGGTCGGAAGCTATACGACGGATATCATGAGCGGGACTGCAACTATCACGCTTCCCGCATACGGAGTCCTCAAAGGAGAATTCCATCTCATGCGGCAATCGAAATAAAGGTTACAAGAATCCCTTGGCATGTCCAAGGGATTCTTGTATGCTTGAGATAGAAGAAATTTATTCCCGAACGAAAAATATATGAAATCATGCATGACATGCGGGATGCCGCTTGAAGGAGCTCATGAAAAAGATATCGGGCTCGAAACGCCGGAAGGTTTTGTTTGCGTCCACGATGTGAAAGACGGAAACATAAAAAGCGGAGAAGATATTTTTGAAGGCGGCGTGCAGTTTTTTCTTTCGTCCGTCGCGAGCGGCGACCGGAATCTTGCGGAACGACTGACGCGAAAAAATATGAAGCGGCTCGAGTATTGGAAAACTCATCCATTCTCAATGTTGGAAGGTACAGAAGCGACAGATGAAGAATTTGCGGCTGCGATGGTCTACAACACCTCATCTTCAACTTAGTGAAAAATAAAGCGGCTCTATCCAATGAAGGACAAAGCCGCGCATGTAGGAATTTTGCTGAACGTTTGACGGCTGTCAGTTGTTGCCGTCGGTCGCCGGGAGAAAAAAGTGAACTTCATAGTTCGTCCCTTTCCCCAGCGTAAAAAAGTACAGTGTCTCGCTGACGAGGTCAGCATCATATCCGTCAGGTGGCGTAACTTTGATGCGATGCATACCCGGTAACAGCCGTGTACGGTATGGTGTTTTCCCTACTTCCGTATTGTCGAGATATACAGATGCGCCGTCGATGATGCTCCCTTCGAAACTGGCGGTTATCTTCGTCTTCCCGAAGCCGAGCCATATAACGAGCCAAATTATGCCTACAATGAGTACGAATCCGAACAAACTCTTGATTGCTTTCACAATAGCCTCCTTATTTTGGCTTGCAAAAGAATAGCATGTATATGCATATTTGTCAAGTCAACTAGATGAAACAAGAGTTTGCCTTATTCTTTACACATCTTCAGATTCGTGATATATCACGAGTGAAGGTTGGTTCTTATGGCAGTATATTCAACTCCTTCAATCGTTACCGATCTTTCAATCGTACGCGAAACACTGCGCATTCCAACGCGCGTTGCCGCCATGCTGGCGCGCAAGACTGGAGCAGAACTCTGTCTCATCCGACCCGGATGCATCGAAGCAATTCTTGCACGATCGTCCATGAACATTTGCATAAAAGTGAGGCCAGTGAATATCTATCTGGATGAAGCAATGGCATATCGCTTGGCGCAATTGCCAGTTCCGGATTCTGTCTTGGAAGATAGTGCACGTTGGGAACGCGAAACAAACGGACAGTAATACAGAACGGCCTTCTCTTACTCGAGAGAAGGCCGTTTTTCTTTATAAAATCGTTCGCAGTCGATTCAAATCCTGACTTGTCGGCGATTCCAGACTTTCTTGAGTGGGGAAAACCTGTCGAAAAAGATCGTTCGGCTTATCCGCTTCAGTCGGCGCGGCGTTCTTTTTCTTTGGAGTTGCGAATAACGTGATAAACCGTTTCTTCGCCGTTGCAAGCGCCGAAAGATCGTTGTTCCAATCTGGAGGCAGCAAGCCAAGATTCTTTAATTTCGGAACGCTGCTCAAGTTCGCGAGCGTTTTTGGCGGCCAGGACGGCGCTTCTTGCGCTTTGAGTTTTTGTTGTTCTTTTTTGAGTCGTTTTGCTTCAATTTCATCCAATTCTTTCTGCCGTTGATCAGCGATTTTTTCGAGAAACGCTCTATCTTTTTGTCTTCGAGCTTCGCGTTGAGCTTGTGTTTCTTGTTTTGCTGCAGTCAGCGCTTCCCGTTCTTGCTGTGACATGCTTCTTGATTCTTCCTGCGAGCGAAGAATTGCCTCCCGCTTCTCTCGTTCCTCATTTTCTAGACGCACCCGCTCTTCTTCTCGTGCTTGTTCAAGTCGCGCTTCCTGTTCAGCCTCTTGTTCCCGTTTCAGACGCAACTGCTCCTCGATTTTTTGACGCTCTTCAACTTTTTCTTCAAACATTGCTTGCTCTTCTTCTAAATCTTTTTCAGTTAAACCAAGAACCGTAATTAATCGATGATGTTTATTTCCCGGAATCAAATCAACGAGCGGTTGAAGCGCGGCGTATTTATCCGCGCGTTTCGTCTGCACGTGCAAAGATTGTCGTAATGAAGCTTCATATGTCATTTTTACATCCTCCGTTACCAGAACAGCAAGACGAGTCGATGTCCCTTGAAGTTTCCGACGCGCTTCCGCTATGATTTTTTTCTGCTCCTCTCGCTTCTCTTTACTCACTCCACGTTTGAACGTTTTGAGTTGGAATTTGAATCGATCACCGGCGGCCGTCACCTCAATATCGACGGATCCTCGATCTCTGCGCAAATCCTCACGAGGAGTGCCGTGGCTTACTGAAGCAAGATGTCCGGTATCAGCAGCATGGATAAGTCTTCGTAAAAGATAGATTTCCTCCATTTCAAAACGTTTTCCCCATTGATCATCTGGAATGCTGTCAGCAACTTTTTTTAATTGTTGATCAAGTTCTTGCAATGCCATTTTTCGTTCCTCGTCATTTGGAATGCGTTCGGTCATGCGCGTTTTGATGTCATTAATCAAGACGGCAATATCCGTTCCTTCGACGCTGATGGTATCGCTTAGTTTGATTTCAGCGTTCGGATTCAATCGGAGAAGACTCTCATAATTCGCCACGGCTTCCGACTCCGCCTCTAGCAACTGTTGCTTGAACTTGAACGCTTCAAACTGGCGTACGACTTCATTACGCGTCAGGGTTTCAGGTGGCTTGGGCGTTTTATGCTCAAGGCCAGTCTGGCGGATGAGCTCGGCTTGCCACGCTCCTCCGTGATAGATATTTGCGTGCTCATGTGCCTCAATCCCTTTCAATAAATGCGCGAGAGATTCAATCTCGTGCCGCTTCTGTTCAAACGCTAGAAGATTCTCGTCATTTTGTGCCGCTTCAATCGCCTGCTCAACCGCTTTTTCATTCAGGCCTTGCTCGTTATAAATACACAGACGCGCAAGTTCATTCACCTTGCGTTCGTATTTCCGCTCATCCGTTTCAGGGATTTCGTGTATTCCCGAATCCGGTCCTTTTTTCGCATAATACTGTTCATGTTGGAGCATAGCGGGTGTAGGAAATATAGGGAAATATTAGCATATTTTGAGGGAAAAATCAATCGCGTTAAACGCGATACATTTCGACACAGGAGGCACTGTTGCGTTAATTGTGGGTGATGGCCTGCTCTTCAACCCGTAGCAAGATGTCATTCACGAGAGCCTCACAGGCTATGAGAGACTTATTTCCTCTTCTCGTCTTCAGCCTCGCCTCAATGTG